>TARA_B100000686_G_scaffold355384_1_pt1 | contig 52939 bp, 47 predicted proteins | sample TARA_B100000686 | Tara Oceans TARA_B100000686 (sample SAMEA2622733) | marine metagenome | biome: marine biome (ENVO:00000447); feature: marine epipelagic mixed layer (ENVO:xxxxxxxxx); material: "saline water (ENVO:00002010), including plankton (ENVO:xxxxxxxx)" | depth 150 m
TGGCATGCCGGTGAGGAAAATGAGTTAAATCACCGTGCAACAAGGCCAAGCACATACATAAAATATGTGCAATTTTTTCTTAATTTATAGTTGATAAGATAACTCAGGAATAACAATGTGTAAGGATCAAGCTGGTGAGTACGGCGATTTTTTAAACAAAATCTACGCATGCATAACATCCAGGTACACCGGAGTAGAATCAAAAAGCACATTACAGGATTATACTCATGAGCTGCAAAATACAAATACTACACTCTCAAGTGAAGATAAATATAGACTGCAAGACCATATTCAAAAGTGTCTTCATATTTTATCTCAGCAAGATAAAAACAGTGTAATAACTGAAAAAAAAGTCGATCGCATTCAGTTTCAAACGGACCAGAACGGTTCAATTATAGACTTTAATAATAGAGTTTTTACAACCTCAAACTTGCCTTTTTTGGTCCTTAAAGAAAGTAAACTTCACAGTATTAATATAAATGAGAACAATATTCTGGATCACTTACTGGTCGAGGTAAATACAAAAGGTTGCTTTCATTCATACTTTATTAAAAATAACAAACTCTATCACCTTGAAGCGAATAAAGTTATTTTTCAGCAATACCCAAGTCATTTTCAAAGGGAAATCTATATCTCTTATACATTTGAGCATATCCCTTTTATACAGAGGGAACACCTGCAGCTGAAGAGTTGTTTTCAAACACTCACACCCGCTGAAACTGATATTGTTGTCTTGCTTTGCTCTTGCTATAAACCGCAAGAAATGGCAAGCATTCGAAATAAAAGTGTAGCAACAATCAGAACACAAATTAAAAACATTCTTGATAAGCTCTCACTTAAATCAACTCAAGAACTCATTGCACTTGCTTATTCAAATGAGCACTCATATGAACGACACAACCTTTAAAAAAATACTCGATTTACTCTATCTATCCACGAGCTGCTCAGCCTATTGGATTGAATGTATACAACACATAATGCCCGTTATTAACGCAAAAGCTGGCATGATTGGTGGCGATCATATGTCGAGCGGAGCGCATTTGGGACGCATTCAATATGGCTATGATACGCACTTTGTTAAACGCTTAACAAAAGATTTAAAATTAACAGACTTATGGACAAAATCACTACTAGAAATAAGTCCAGATCATTGCATTTCTGAACAAGAATGTAATCTTGATATAACACAGGAAGATACACAATTTTTTTATAGTGTATTAAAGTCTATCGATGTGAAGCACACCATTGCTGTATTGGTTAAAACCGACAACAATATTTGTATACGTTTTGCTTTTCAACGCTCTGCAAGCCAGGGTATGTACAGCGCAAAAGAAAAAGAATGTCTCAATTATGTGCTTCCACATTTAAAACGCGTTGTGCAGCTTGCAGCCACCCCCTCCCAATTCACACAAGACATGGAGCTTAAACTCCAGTCTCTTGAAGCATCTGAGCGAGCGCTGCTTATTTTCAATAAAAACCAAACTCTCGTTCGTATCAGCGAAGGTGCTGTACCACTCTTTGAAAAAGGGCTTTGCTCTTTTAAAAACAATACTTTTATTCTTTCTCACTTTAAAGAATCTATAATTAATAGTGCCATTCAAAATTGTTTAAAATCTAATATATTAGATACTTTACCTTTAGATGAGCTTTATCCAGATAGTAAAGATGCGCCCATTTCTAGCATCTCTATAAGTCGCATGCACTTGTCCTATGATATTTTTGCTGTTGTCGAAATTAAAACAAGCCTCGCTCTTAAATACACTGGTTTCACTCAGCTTACAGCAACTGAAAAAATAATTTTAAACCACATAGCCCATGGTTCTACACCAGACTACATTGCCCATACACTTCACAAAAGCCCCCACACCATACGCACACATATTAAAAACATTAAGATGAAGTTAAATGCTTCATCTGCAGAAGAGCTTGTTGTTTTTGGAAATACAATAGGATCACAACTGACAAACACACAAGTAGACATAGTTTAATAAGGACACACCTATGATAATGCCCCTTGCTACTCAGCTTATTAACCCATGTAGTTTTAATCTCAATGAGCAACCAGTATTAGTACCTATCCCCGGCGGACCAGGGCTGAGCCATCATATCTTTCGTCCAAACCTTGATGATGTGGCAAAGCAGATACCAGTTTTATATATAGACCCTCTTGGTACAGGTCAATCTCCAGCCCCACAAACAACTGCATCATATATTGAGTCCTGTGCCCAAGCCCTTCTTGCGACTTTACAACAAAAAGTGATTTGTAGGGCAGTACTATATGGCCACTCATCAGGGGCTCAGATTGCAGCTCAAGCTGCAGTCTTAGATACTCATAATAGAATTGAACACATTATATTGTCTAACCCTGTTCTGCTGAGCAAACAAACAATGTTGGACCACTGGACGGCCCTTGGTGGCGAACTTGCACACAAAGCCATTATGGATTTAGATACAAACGCGATTGATCAGTTTATGCTTGAAATTGCACCACTGTATGACACTGTGCCTCGTTCACTTGAACACGCAATGACACTTGAATTTAATAAAGATATTTTAATTAACACTATTCATGATTTTTTAGACAAAGACTTAGGCACCCTTTTACAAAAACTGCCTGTTTCTTTTGAGTTCTTTTTAGGAGTTCACGATCCTGTTTGTCGATATATCCCTACCCTAGATCGTATTAATACTCTTGGTATTACTATGCCTGTGACAACTTTTCATAACAGTGGCCATGATATTTTACTTTCTGAGCCAGAACAGCACAACAAGACAATTCTAGCAAAAGTGAGCCAAATCAAAGCACTGCAATAATGAGCTATAGGTATGCCCATAAAGCAGCCAAAATAGGCGCACAGAACAGGCACAGACTTAACACAAGTCCCTACAAAATACCTGTCCTAATGAAACTTTATGACTTTCGATTATCTGTACACTGTTAAACATTAATATCGAAGTGAGTAAAGTTTCATTCATGAATGAGCAGCACGCATAATGCTCTCGTTATAAAAGGAAACAGGTGTGCCACATTTAAAACAAACGATCAATAGAGTTCAAAGAAGAAAAAAAGCCTCTTTCTTCTTAAAGCAAAGGGGTGAGAGACGCTTGAATGCCCGCGTCAACACACAGCAGTATCTCTCTCTGAAAAATGCAAAAATGCCTTACACTACAATAATGCTTGATATTTTGCATGCTCATATAAGCCATGCTGAGGCAAGCTTGGAAAAGTTAACACTTGCCATGCTAAGCGTGTCAATTGAAGATCATATTTACAACTATGATTATGAGCTTGATCTAACGACTGTTGTTTGCAAACATCTCAAACGACAAGGCTATTAAGTTCACCTTAGTGTTTATTCACTTTTTAATTGCTTAATAACCAAACGTGGCTGGCTGGACTTATCATAAAATGTGATCTGCTGCTCTGGCATCATTTTGTAGTGAGAGATAGACGCAAGTGAGCGAAGAAAGACCTGCTCTTGGCTTGCTATATCAGGTACGCAGGCCATTTTTGTCATCACAGCTTGCCCAACCTTAATCTCATGGCCACTGGTTTCAATGAGAGCAGAATATTGGTTACAGCCAGTAGAGCCAACAACTTTGCTCACGACCTGACTAAAATCCATCGTGACAATGCTTCGCTGCAATGTAGAATTCCCATCGATTGATTTGACTTGCCACACACCTGACAATTCACTTGCTGAATTTTGCGGTGATAAACTCTGGCAACCGGTTAAGGCGGCGACACATGCAAGAATTGCAATTTTTAACTTCATAATAACTCCTTAGAATAGGCAAAATTACAAGGATTTTTCAAAAAATTTGCCTTGGTCAATTATTTTATAATGATTGATACTGTCTTAACTGAGCTTACTCGTTAGCATTTCCCAGTCTAAACCAAATTTAGCTAGGTATTTCACTAAACGATCCGCATCATTTTTGGATTTCTTTTTTAAACGAGACTGGGCAAAAAGAGCCCTGCCTGCATCGCTGACTGAGTCATAGCTTTGACATATTTCAAGCACTTTTTCAAGCTGAACCATATCATATAAATCAATCTCATTCAGCTGATCTTGCTCTAAATGCTGCTGAACTAATGTGAAATTATTTTCAGAAGGTGCCCACCTCTGTTCCAATAGTATTATCTCACGCTTCACATCATCAAGACGTATGCGCCCTGCTTCAGCTAGCGTTGCCATTCGTTGTATAGATGCAGATAAATCACGAAAGTTCGCCGTCCAAAGTGCATTGGCAGACATTGCAAACTGCACGTAGGCTTGTCTCGCTTCTTTATTAAACGTTACTTGCGTGCCTAGCTGCTTTGATACTTGTTGTAACTCATAATCAATATTAGGCGCAATATCCTCTCGACGCTCTTTCAAACTTGGCAATCGATACGACCAAATTTGAATTCGCACTAATAAATCTTCACGAAAACGACCTTGTCGCACTTCTTCTTGTAGGTCTTTGTGAGTACCGACAATCAGTTGAAACTGACTTTCAATCTCATGATCTGCACCAATAGGACGAAATCGCTGCTGTTCTAAAGCGCCAATCAACATGGCTTGCTCATCAGCACCCAACGCAGCAATTTCATCCAAAAAGAGAACACCCTTATCCGCTGTTTTTAATAAACCTGCACGAGCTTGTGCTGCACCTGCAAATGCACCTTTGACATGACCAAACAAACTTGCAGCAGCATCATGCCCTTTCAATGCAGCACAATTAACCTGAATAAAATCGCCTGTAAGTTGATGACGCTGTTTCTTCAACTCATAGAGTCGACGAGCCAAATGAGATTTTCCTGCGCCAGCTGGTCCCTGCAACATAACAGGCGCTTTAGTCAGGAATGCAACTCGCTCTAACTGGTGAATCACAGTATTAAATTGCTTATTTTCGGTAACAATACCTGATTTTAGAAACGCATTTGCTTCTTCTTGCTGTTCATTAAATCGCTGTGCAATACGGTCGTATTTTGACAAATCAAGATCAATTTGTGTCCATTGCCCAGCCTCATGCGTGCCTTTTCTTGGCGGAGAGCTTTGAACGAGCTGAGCTGGAAAATATCGTGCTTCCGCTAATAAAAACAAACAAATTTGAGCAACATGTGTTCCTGTTGTGATATGGACATAATAGTCTTCATGAGCAGTATCAAAACTGTATCCGCGACAAAACTGAAACAGTGCATTATAGACTTCCTCAAAATCCCATAAGTCATGAATATTTATTTCATGCAGATTAACCTGTGTCTCTGGGGATACTTGTTGAATATCAGAGACAAGCGTTTGAACTAAATGTGCATTTTGATCTAAGACCAATAATTCTAAGCGCTCAACAATCTTATCCTCATGCTGACATAAGCTCAGCGTGGGACGCCATTTAGTCCAACGATTTGCACCCTTTGGCCCTGCATCCAATACAGAGCCAACAAACCCAAAAACAATCACACCAACCTCCTGCTCTTTATTTTTATAAACCATTATAAATATTTCTATAAATTTTAGACACTGGAAACACCCCAACAGCATCAAAAAATATTTTTACCTATACTTTTCAATACCTTATATACTTTTTAGTTTTTATAAAATTAAAGACTTGCACCAAGCTTTCTCTTGATACCATAGAATTATGCCAAGTGATGAACAGGCACATTACACAATTCGAAAGACATAAAAAGGAATTCCAATGATGATGCAAGACCCTTCTATTACAACTTACCAGCACTATCAAATGATTCATTCAGCACCAGGACAGCCGATTAAAATGTGGACCAAGGGTGTACCTGTTGACCAAAAAGCCATTCTCCAATTACAAAATACAGCCCTGATGCCATTTATTTATAAATGGTTAGCCGTGATGCCCGACGTGCATGTGGGAAAAGGCTCAACGATAGGGAGCGTTATTCCTACAAAAAATGCCATTATTCCAGCTGCGGTTGGCGTTGATATAGGCTGCGGTATGATGGCCGTGCGTACATCCCTAACAGCTACAGACTTACCAGACAACCTAAAACCATTACGAGATGCCATTGAACGAGCAGTTCCACACGGACGTTCCGCCAATCGAAGCAAGCGTGATAAAGGTGCATGGGGTGATATTCCAGAACGTACTGCGCAAGCCTGGGCATCACTTCAACCAGGTTTTAGGCGAATTACCGATACCGTACCAAAATTAAGCAATACCAATAATGTGAACCACCTTGGCACTTTAGGTACAGGAAATCACTTTGTCGAAATGTGCTTAGACCAAGAAAACCGTGTATGGATCATGCTTCACTCAGGTTCGAGAGGCGTTGGTAATGCCATTGGTTCCTACTATATAGAGCAGGCGAAAAAAGAAATGCAACGCTGGATGATTAATGTACCTGATAAAGACTTAGCTTATTTTCCTGAAGGGTCAGACTATTTTAACGACTATGTATATGCCGTTGAATGGGCACAGCAATTTGCTCGGCTTAATCGCGAAGTGATGATGTTAAACACCATTGAAGCTGTTCGAACTATTATCACAAAACCCTTTGATGCCGAAGTTGAAGCGATCAATTGTCACCATAATTATGTAACCAAAGAAAATCATTATGGCGATACTATATATGTGACTCGCAAAGGCGCTGTGCGTGCACGTAAAGGAGATATGGGGATTATACCTGGTAGCATGGGGGCTAAATCATTTATAGTGCGCGGCCTTGGAAATGAAGAAAGTTTTTGCAGCTGTTCTCATGGTGCAGGTCGTATTATGTCGCGAACAGAAGCTAAGAAAAAAGTATCAATGGAAGAGCATATTGCAGCAACTAAAGGCGTTGAGTGTCGTACAGATAAAGATGTTATTGATGAAACACCATCAGCCTACAAAAATATTGAAAAAGTCATGGAAGCACAGTCTGACTTAGTGGAAATCATGCATACATTAAAACAAGTACTATGTGTAAAAGGATAATAATGAATACAAAAAGCGAAGTCATAACAATTGATGGAAATACAGGTGAAGGCGGCGGACAAATGCTCCGCTCTGCTCTCACGCTGTCGATGATCACACGTAAGCCGTTAAAAATGATTAATATTCGAAAGAAGCGCACAAAACCTGGTTTGCTGCGCCAACATTTAACGGCATTGAAAGCAGCACAAACCATTTGTAACGCCAAAGTTCAAGGGGCTGAACTTGGCGCCACTGAAATTATATTTATACCAAAAGAAATCAACGGTGGTGATTACACATTTGACATAGGCACAGCGGGCAGCACAAGTTTAGTTGCCCAAACAGTAATACCTGCTCTTGCTTTTGCAGATACACCATCAACACTTGCAATTACCGGCGGCACTCATACAGCCTTTGCGCCAACGTATGATTTTTTACAGCAGAGTTACTTTCCAATTTTAGAAAAAATGGGGTTAAAAATAACATCCACAATTGAAAGACATGGCTTTTATCCCGCAGGCGGTGGGCATATAACAATCACATTAGCGCCAACAAAAGGATTTCAAGCGTTTCATTGTCGAGAACGAGGCCAGCTGAAAAACCAAAAAGCTCGTCTATTAATCGCTCACCTTTCTCAAGATATAGCCCGTCGTGAACAGGCAATACTCAAAGAGAAAGGTTGGACTCATGTGGATATTGATTCAATTAAGTCTTGTCACAGTCCAGGGAACTGCATACAACTTTCCTATGAATTTGAGCACATTACAGAAAATTTTACATGGCTTGCAGAAAAAGGAAAACCTGCAGAAACTCTGGTGAATGAAGTAACACATGAAGCGACGCAATTTCTAGATTCAACAGCTTCAATTGGTGAGCATTTAGCCGACCAGCTCTTGCTCCCAATGGCGCTCGGTAAGGGTGGTGTTTTTACCACTACAGCGCCATCATTGCACACTCGAACTAATATCGATGTTATTCAACAGTTTTTAGATGTGGATATTCAGATAAAAAAAACAAATCTATGCTGGGAAATCACGATTCACCCGTCATCTCAATAGCATTATTTAAAGAGGTTGTAGCCTTAACAGCCTCTTTAAATATAAAACCCATGAGTCATAATTTACAAAAGATAACATCATTTGACCACATTAAAAAACTCACGCTATTATTAAATTAATCGAGGATATAAAACCTCCTTTAAATGTTTAAAATTCAACCATTTTTTAAGCTTAATTAATTTTTTAGACAAATTTATTCTACCTTAATCATATCGACTTAATTTTAATTCCAAGCATGTCTCTTCCTGTAAATATGTTTGGGTCACGGTATCTAAGCGTTTACGAATAGGTAAGTTTAAGATGGATTTTTGGCGTTTTACATCAGTCATTCCAGATCATTTGGTCGAAATCCAAGGCCATTTTGACAATACTATATTCTTTCTTTCGCTGCTTGTAGCTGCTTTATCAGCATATTCAGCCTTAATAGTACTTGAGAGAGTTTGGGCATCAACGAATAAAAGAATGCAAGAAACTTGGCTTTGGTTTGGCGCTATTGTTTTAGGTTCTGGGGTTTGGGCCATGCATTTTACAGGGATGCTAGCCTTTATGATCCCAGTACGCATGTCGTACGATCCTCTAGTCACATTTATCTCTGTATTACCAGCAATTGCAGCCTCTTATCTTGCATTGCGCATTCTAGCGCTGCGCCTATTTCAATTTTGGTGGATTCAGCTCGGATCGCTCATATTAGCTGTTGGTATCGGCTCTATGCATTATATAGGCATGGAAGCGATGAAAATGGATGCACTTATGGTGTACGACCCTACACTTGTGGTCGTCTCAATAATTCTTGCACATATTTTGGCACTTATAGCTCTTTATACACGCATATTAGTTCAAACAAATGAAGGATCTCATTCAGGCTGGCGCATTATCAGTGCGATCATTATGGGCTCTGCAATATCAAGCATGCACTACACAGCAATGGAAGCAGCCAGTTATTATGTAGTCGAAGGCACCTTGGTCGATCATTCAATGATGCCTCATAGTAGCCTTACAATTGCTTTGGCAATTATATTAATTGTGGTGGTATTTGTTGGAATTACCATGATAGGCAGTATTTTAGAAAGACGCCTTCAAATTGCAGAAGAAGCAGCTTCTGAACGCATTGCTCGTGAGCACACATTAATTGAAACCCTAGCTGATGGGCTTATCGTCATTGACCAAGATAGTGTTATTGAGACTTTTAATAGTGCTGCTGCAACAATATTCCAATACAATAAAGCAGATATTATCGGCTCTCAAATTAATAAATTAATTCCTAAAATAAGTTACCAACTTTTACTTGAAGACGCACAAAAATTAAACCAAGAGATTATCGGTAAAACAACTGAATTTGAGGGCATTACATCACAGAATAAACCTGTCCCCCTTGAAGTGACAATCTCTGAAATGAAAATTGGTTCAAACCCTATTTTCAACATGGTTCTCAGAGATACAACAGAGCGTCATTTATTGGAAGATCAATTACGCCACGCGCAAAAACTTGAATCAATTGGTCAGCTCGCTGCAGGTATAGCCCATGAAATAAATACCCCAGTGCAATATGTTTCTGACAACATTTCATTTATCCGCAAAGTATTTACTGGCATTTTAAATGTGCTAGAGAACAGTAAAATTGTGATGGAGACCCAGACAGACGAGACGCTAGAAGATCTTAAAAAAGCCATTAAAAAAGCAAAACTTCCATTTGTAACCTCTGAAATACCAAAAGCATTAGATCAGTCTATTGATGGATTGGAACGGATTGCAACCATCGTACGTGCGATGAAATCATTCTCACATTCCAGTGGCGATCAGATGAAGGAAACGGACATTAAAGAGGCAATCGAAACCACTGTAACAGTTGCAAGAAGCGAATGGAAATACGTAGCGGATGTCACTTGTGACTTTGAAGATAACTTGCCTTTAGTCTATTGCTTACGGGATGAGTTTAACCAAGTTGTGCTGAATATTCTTGTCAATGCTGCACATGCGATCGAAGATGCTATTAATGCAAACCAGAGAGACAAAGGTGAAATTAAGCTTTCCGTTAAAAAAGAAGATAATTGCATTGCTGTGACTATTGCAGACAATGGCAATGGCATTCCAAAAGAAATTCAGGATAAAATTTTTGATCCTTTTTTTACAACAAAAGAAATCGGCAAAGGCACAGGACAAGGCCTTAGTATTGCTTATAACGTGATCGTTGAGAAACACAACGGCAGTATCCATGTGGCATCAGAAGAAGGCAAAGGCACAACCTTTAAAATTAAACTGCCTTTAACTGATAATAATGAAACTTAGCTAAAAGTGTAGAGTTCATGAATATTGTTTTTGTAGATGATGAACCAATGGTCCTAAGCGCAATAGAGCGCGCCCTCTTTGATAGAGATTGGGAGATTAATTGCTTTACCGAAGGCAAAGAAGCTGTCAGTTTTATGCTGCAAGAGCCTGTGGATATTATTGTATCTGATATGCGCATGCCCAAAATGGGCGGCGCAGAGTTACTCGAACGTGTATGCTGCCTCTCCCCTGCAACAGTTCGAATTGTACTCTCAGGGCAAACAGATCAAGAGGCCTCGATTAAAGCCTGTATGACAGCCCATTACTGGCTGGATAAGCCCTGTGATAACGAACAACTGGCACAACTCTTAGAAAGAATTGAAACTGGCCTGAATCAAATGCCATCAACAGAAGTAAAAACGGCTATTGGTCGTATAAAACATTTACCAAGCCCGCCAAATGTCTATATTAGAGTTCGAGAAGTCATGGAAAGCGATTCAGTTTCAATGGAGAAATTGTCTGCAAGTATATCTGAAGATCCTGCACTAACCGCTAAGGTTTTACAACTCACAAACTCAGCTTTCTTCACCCGTGGCAAGGCGGTGGAAAATGTGCATGATGCAATTATGCGACTTGGACTCGAGACAGTGAGTAAAGTTGTTTTAATTGCAGAAGCCTATTCTAATATTCAAGATAATCCCCTCTTTGATATCTACGAAGTACAAGCACATAGTTTTGCAACAGCTCAGCTTGCATCACAGCTTGTCGAACCTGAACTGCAACAAGAAGCAATGCTTGCTGGCCTACTTCACCGTATTGGCGAAAGTATTTTATTGCTTGCCTATCCAGATAAAATTGATGAATACCTTGCCTATTTAAAAGACAACCCATCAACCACACACTATGATGCACAAAATACAATATTTAAAACAAACCATGCACAACTCGGTGGGTATTTACTTTTACTGTGGGGGTTTTCAATTGATGTTGTAGAAGCAGTGTTATATCACAGAAATATAGATCACTTACTCGGTGAATCCTTTGGCGTATCCGCTGCCCTTTACGTCGCAGACAGGCTTCTCCAAAAGAAATACATTGACGAAAAAATTATTAATCATTTTTCGCTGCAAGAACGTTTACCCCAATGGACAACTCTTGCGGAATCAATAGCAATGGCAAAGGTTATTGGATAAGTTATGCATAAAATACTCTGTGTTGATGATGAATCAAATGTACTCGATGGCTTAAGAAGAATACTCTTTGAGGACTACGATGTAGAAGCTGTAACAAGCGGTGCAGAAGCTTTAGAGTTAATGCAAGATGAAGAGTTTGCCTGCATCATCTCCGATATGCGTATGCCTGAAATGAATGGTGCTGAATTCCTCTCTAAAGCCCGTCAAATTGCACCTGACACTACTCGAATGCTTCTCACAGGCCAATCTGACATGGAATCTGCAATTTCAGCGATTAATGATGGCAATATTTTTCGCTTTTTGATGAAACCATGCCCAGAAGAAAAGCTACTCGGCCACATGAGTGAAGCAATTCGACTTTATGAACTCACAAAAGCAGAAAAAGACCTTTTGGAAAATACACTGAAAGGTGCAATCACTGTATTAACTGACATGCTCAGCATGATTGCACCTACTGCTTTCAGCCGATCAATTTACATTCGTGGTTATATGTCCCATATGTCTCGGATGACAAAGCAAGCAAATGCATGGGAGTTTGAAATTGCAGGGATGCTCTCGCAACTTGGGGCAATTGTGCTCCCACCTGACCTGATAAAAAAAGCCTTTAGCTCAGTGCCCCTCGAAGCTGATGAGAAGCAAATGCTAGGCTCAATTCCTGCTGCAGGGGCAAAGCTTGTTGATAGTATTCCAAGACTGCAAAATGTCGCACTCATGATTGAATCACAGCATGGTAATGATCGTGAGCTGCATAACACACTTGGAGGCCATGTTCTCATTGGGGCAAAGATGCTTCGAATAGCAAGCGCTGTGGATAGGCTCATTTTACAAGAAGGTGTATCAGTTCAAAAGGCAGTTGAAACTCTTAAGAAAACCCTAGTAACGCCAGATGATCAAACATTATTGACGTGCCTCTCGTCCTTTAAGCCAGACAGTGCGGATCGCGTTTTAAAATCAGTCAACGTCAATGAACTTGAAATCGGTATGATACTTGAAGCTGATGTATTGGCAAAAAACAAGAGCGTTGTATTGTGTAAAGGTCAAAAATTAAATGGACCTTTAATTGCCCGTTTAGTGAACTTTGCAAGACGCTCTGGGATACAAGAACCAATCGAGGTAACAGTTCTCGCCCCCAGTTCAGACTAACAGCGGTTGATACAGTACAGGGTAATTCAATCGCTATGGGGATAAATAATGGCTTGCAACCTGAAACCTTGCATAGAAGCCAATACAGACTAATCCCCAAATCAAGGCACTTGTAGCCCAAATTCGTTTATCGTACAAATCTATTTTTGGTTTCACTAAAACCCAGAAAAGATACCCCGGCCCCAACACTAATAACTCAAAATACTGTTTCATTCCATCCATCGCCTTAATGCTTCAACTGGCAAACACTGAAAGTTACCCTTCCCCGCGTATTGTCTTAATATCTTGCTCCGAAGCCCATTGTAAAACATCTTCACGCTTTAATGCAGTTGCCATTAAATCGGGGAATTGATCTGGTGTACAGGCAAACACAGGAGAGCCAATTTCAGCAAAGGCACTTGCCATCTTCGCATCAAATGATGGTCGTCCATCATCACAGAGTGCTAATAACGTAATCACATTGACACCTTGACGTACTAATCGACGCACCCGGGCAAGTAAACTTTCTTCATCACCACCTTCGTACAAATCAGAAATAAGAATTAAATGAGTTTGTGATGGCTTTTGAATTTTATTTTCACAATAAGCAACAGCCTGATTAATATCCGTACCACCACCAAGCTGAATTCCAAAAAGAACATTAACAGGGTCGGCTAATTCCTCAGTTAAATCAATAACTGCTGTATCAAAGCAAACTAACTGAGTTTTAACGGCAGGAATAGAGGCCATCACTGCTGCAAATATAGAACTATATACAACTGATGTCGCCATAGAACCAGATTGATCCACACACAAAATCACCTCCTCCAAATCTGCAAGTCGACGATTTTGACGCAAAAAACCAATGAGCTTTTCAGGCACAATCGTTTTGTGCTCAGGTTGATAGTGACGCAGATTAGCACTAATCGTACGCCCCCAATCGATATCAGCAAAGCGTGGCCTAAACGTTCTTTTTGATTTATTTAAAGCACCCCGAATGGCCTCTGCTGTTTTATGCTCTAACAGCTTCATGAGTTCATCAACCACTTTCTGGATCACAGGACGTGCAGTTTCAATTGTTTTTTCTGGCATCGCAGTACGTAAACTGACAAGATCAGCCACAAGATGCACATCAGCCTCAAGCGTTGCTAAAAACTCAGGCTCAAACAGCATTTGACGCAAGCCTAATCGATGAAATGCATCATGCTGAATCACCTGCACAACAGAGCTCGGAAAAAACTCGCGAATATCCCCCAACCACTGTGCAACTTTAGGGGCTGAACGACTTAAACTGCCTTTGCCCTTATTTGTTGCTTCAGATGTATCATAGAGTGCATTAAGAGAATCGAAGATTCGTCTGTCTTGTGTTGACAATGGTTGCTCATCATCAACCCCGAGCACTAACTGCCAACGACGGGCTTGTTCCTGGCTCATACTGTCTCCTCTGTAAATAACGCGCCAACCTGCTGCATCTGTTGCGACCAAACAGGAAGTATATGAGTCAGCATTCGATACTCTTGTCCCTGCTGCTTTTTATTGATAAGTGCATGCAGCAACGACTGTCGTTCTAGGGCATCTAAATTCATGAAAACACGACGAAATAAAGGGAGACACTCTATAAATTTATCTTCCTCAAGTTGTTGTATCCATTGATTCACTATGGCGAGTAACGATTTCTCATATCGAAGCACTTGCGCTGCTTCGCCAAAAAAGCCTTCAAAAAAATAAGCGGCCGATTGAACAGGTATTGCAGCAGATAAGTTTTTACCAAAAAGATGCTTTAGTTCATCATCTTTAAACCGTGAGTCTGCATACCAAAGGTAAGCACAACAACCAACCAGTTGCTTATGGCTTGACGAATGCTCAATTAATTGCCAAATGGCTGACCACCAATTGCATCGGAGGTCATCACTTAAATCAAATAAGTCAAACGCTCGATGAGCCTTTAACAGTAACTGCGATAAGGCAGCCGCCTCTTCCGCATCAATACCATGTGCAGCATATGGCAACGCAATTGCAGCTTGGGCTGCAAGCCGTTCAATAATGACAGCTATCTCATCCATGGGTAAAGTTCGAGCTGTTCCATAGCGGTGTATATCAATCAGAGATGGAATCGCCTTTAAAAGGCCGTTGACATCATTTGTCTGAGCTGCCACTTGGCTTAAGCGCTGAATTCCATGTGCTAATGCATTGCTTAATTGCGATTCTAACGTGCTCAAAACACAATCTGCTAACTGTGGTAGCTGTGTTTCATGGGCTAAAGCTTCAATGACTTTATTATTGGCTGCCTGCTCTAATGTGCTGCCATAGGCGAGATTCTCAACCAGATTAATCGCAAACTCTGGCTCCCAAGCCAGAACCCATTTCTCACGAAAAGTGCCACGACTCTTGCCCGCACCAATACTTTGCCCCCAAGGCACACCAAGCACTCGCAAACGATGCAAGAGTGTTGATTTGGCAAGCCCTATAGGTGTACGCAAATCAAGGCTCACTTCACGCTGCAATGCTTCTGCTTTGAGCTTTGCAGCTTTTTGCTGCACTTGTAGATCTTCAAGCAAAGGCACAAGTGGCACACTTGAAGCAACTCGGCCAACATCATGCCCCAAGAGTAGCGTCTCTTGTATTTGCTGCCACTGTAGAGATTCCCCATAACAAAGACACGCAATTACAGCTTCTCGTACTTCTTCGAAACCTGGGCGCTGCTTTTGCCGGAGGTGGGATAAACTATGGCTGAGGCGTGTCGCTTCAATCACTGAAGCTGTCGACACCACATGACCATTTAAACGCAATAAAGCCGCAATCTGAGCAATCCAGTGTTCTAGCTGATGAGGGTTATGCTGATGCTGCCAGAGGTGTTGATACCACATAGGGGCTTGAACACCTGCACCATAACCTGACGCCTTTGCCAAGCGTGGTGTTGTCCATGGAATCCATGTGGATTTAATCTGGCGGTCAGTCAGTTTTTTGGGTAACCCTTTTAGAAGTGCTTTATCATCTTTTAAACTGTGTTTCTCTTGTAATGCTGGTGTATGCCAAGCACCTGTCACCACAACAACTGGACCATCATGAGCCTTGCATTGATTTTTAATCTCAAGACGCATATACGCTTCACGTATGAGATCCTGCTGAGAAATAGTGCCTGTTTCAACAGCATCTTCTCGAAGGGCTGCAATGGCGTTCTCAATAGCGGCAAAAAGCGAGATGTGTGACTCTTGATGCTCTTCAATAACATCATTCCACCAAGACTCACCATCTTCATAACCAGCCGTTCGTGCAAGAAGCCCAATAGGGTCAACCTGACCACACTCTTCGCGCTGCTGAGCCTTATCGTCCTGCTTAATAGCTTGCGCTAAGCGATACCCCATGGGCAAATCAATAAAAGCAGTTTGAGCTCCTGTTTTCTGTCCCCACAAACACGCTTGATATTCAGGCGAATACTCAGCAAATGGAAAAAAGGAACTGCACTCTGCATTCGTGGCAGCATAGGAAAGCAATGCCACTGGCAGTGTTGTTTCTGCATTACAGAGTAACGGAATAAGGTCGCTGCAATCCGAAGGCCCCTCGATCAAAATGAGCGAAGGTTGAATGTCATTCAAGGCTGACACCAATAAGCGACTTGAACCAGGCCCGTGATGCCTTATTCCAAAGTAGTGAATCCTATCTGTCATGCATCACCCTTACAACACTTCATTCATTGTGTGGTAATACTCAGCAAAGGCTTCTCGCTTTTTCAAGACAGTCTCAAGATACTCTTCTAAAACAGCTTTATCTTGAACAGGGTCTTTCACAATAGCGCCAATAATATTTGAACTTAAGGCATCTGCGTTTATTTCACCATTACTAAACCAACTTGATTGGCTTAAACCTCCAATCATAACTGCGATAGCCTCAGCTGTAGAAAGGTTGCCTGTTGGTGTTTTTAATACAGTTTTGCCATCCAAAGTTTCGCCACCGCGAAGCTCTCTAAATATTGTGACAACTTTTTCAATTTCCGACTCAACATTTCGTGGCACTGCAAGATCAAGCCCTGCCCCCATTTCAGTCACACGACGAGCAACAATTGAAATCTCATCATTCATAGAATCAGGTAAAGGCAACACCACCACATTAAAACGTCGCTTTAATGCAGATGAAAGCTCATTAACGCCTTTATCCCGATTATTCGCAGTGGCAATTATATTAAAACCGCGTTGTGCATAAAGTGTGTCATTAATTTCTGGAATTGGGAGCATTTTTTCCGATAAAATCGTAATCAGCGTGTCTTGTACATCTGAGCCCATTCGTGTTAACTCTTCTAAACGACACAAAGACCCTGCTTCCATTGCCCTGTATAAAGGTGTTGGTACAAGTGCCTCTTTTGAAGGCCCTTTTGCTAATAACTGCGCATAGTTCCAGCCATAACGAATTTGATTTTCATCTGTGCCTGCGGTGCACTGAATCACACGTGTGCTGTCACCGCTAATAGCAGCAGCTAAATGTTCAGACACCCATGACTTCGCAGTGCCAGGCACGCCAAGTAATAATAGAGCCCTATCTGTGGCCAAGGTAGCGACAGCTGTTTCGATAATGCGACGATGGCCTACGTATTTTGGTGATATTTCAACACCGGATTGAGTAGTCCCACCCATTAAATAAGTGACAACTGCCTGTGGTGTTAATTGCCAGTTATATGGTTTTTTTCCTGTATCTTCATCCCGTAACGCTGCAAGTTCAGCTTCATATTTTTGTTCTACTGGAAGTCTTAATAGATCAGTCATGCTGGTATTCCTTGATTATTGTTCAGCCTTTTCACTCAGGGCTATTTTAAAACGTAATACATTAATTTCACTTTGCGCATCGCCAATATCAAGATCAGCAAGTAGCTCAAGCGCTGTTATGGCCAACGCTTTCGTACCAAAAAATGCAAAAGTACGAATAAAGCGACGAGCTTGATATTCGGCACCAATTCGATCTTTCCTTGTTGTATTTTGAAAGGCTAAAAGGAGTTGTTGAAATGCTTGATGTACATCAAGATCCTCTATCAACATGGAGTAGAGTTCAACATGCTCAACAGATGTAAAAGTGCTTAAATAAATATTGTCATCTTGATGCAAGGCAAGTGCTATTTGCACCTGTTTCATGTCAACAAGAGGAGCCCGGTAACGTAAACACAAGGTTATTAAATCAATACCGTAAGGTTTATTGTTGCTTACATATGGATATAAACAATCAAGCAATGTTTGGACGGCTGCTACTGGCGCATTTTTGACAATATTTTCAACGAATGGATGATTCGATTGGTGTGTATTTAGCTCAAAAGACCAAGCTCGAATAAAATCACAAAGCGACAGCTCAAGTGCCTGTGCTAATGTTGCTAAACGAGTTGCTGCAAAAGCCTGCAAAATATCTTCAGATTCATTTTTATTCTTCAAGTTATCTTTAAAAGCAATGGCCCTATGACCATTGGCCTGCTCCACAAAAGTCAATCGTTCCACCAGCGTATTGATACTTGAACTTATTGTTTTATGAACCTGCTCAAGTGCAATATCTTGATCTAAACGTTGCAGCAAGTTGAACCCAACCTGCTGCACCTTCCAAGATTTATCAACCAGCGCTTGCTCTAGAAAACCTTGATCCTTTTCTGATATATGAACAGCCAACACATGTAAATAATCAACTTTTTGAGCTGGTGTAGCTTGCGCAAACAAGGCTTTAATGTAAGCTCTAGCAGTGCAAGGTTCGACCTGTCTTTTCTTCTGTAAATACAGCACTCTTTTTCGTTGAGTGAGCGTCGTTAAATACGCTGCTGCATCACTGGGGCTTTTAAAAACCTGTGCACCTGCTGTACTTTCGAAAAGCCAAAGTTGAAATGGCAAAAATGTAGAGGTCACTTCGCTTTCGAGAGCAACTGGACACCAATCATCCAAGTGAGGCATATAACCATACTGAGCAGTAAGTCTGATAATCAAAGCCTGTATCGCATGATCATATGGATGCTCTGCCATGCACTGCTGAAACTGAAAACGTAAAGCTGCTGGTATACAAGTCAACTGAAGATCAGGCTTTCGCTGTAACCCTGCAGGTTTGAATGCTGGTACTTGCATTTGCAAAAGTGACTGCTGTTGGCTCCAAAGCGCTAAAGCTGCACGAGAAATTGCTGGTTCAGGCACATCCTGTAGCACAGCCTGCCATGACTGAGGCAAATGCTGATGTGTTAAAGGCCCCTTTCCTGTTAACCAATGCTGAGTCAAGGCTTGTGCCTTTTGTATGTCATTTTCGTAATGGCTATAGTCTTCTAGCATTTTATACGCCCCCAAGTTGCAGACAATGCACTTATTAATTCAGCTTGATGACCTTGCCAGACAATGAACACCTCTTCTAACACATCATCAAATAAGAGCGCTTTTGAAAGATTCTTATTCGCCAGAGGAATAATTTTGTCTTCATGTGATGCATCTTGCCACCAATACTGCCCTTGGTGATCTTCACGAATACGGCCTGGCGATAATATAAAAGGCAGTTCTTCAAGCCATGGCGTCGTTATGAGCGCCTGCTGATATGCGGTATAAATACATGGCAATGATTCTGCTAAAACAACCTTTGCTGCCTTTTCCCAATAGGTGTACTCATGAATAAATGCACGAGTTAAACTTTGACCTGGGTAAAAAACAAGTGTTGCTTCAAGCTTGCTTCCAAGGGTAAATGCGGCATTTCTTTTGCCAGCGACAGCAGGAAAATAATCCAACAACATGGCAAACCGAGGTTGTGAACCATGAGGCGTTTGGTCATCCGTAGGCACTTTCATTAACCAAGTCGTTTGACTGATTAAGCCATCTTTTCGAGTGTGTGATTTTTCACCCATCACTTGCCACACACCTGTCTCAACATGTTTATTATCTGTATGTAAAAGCGATTCTTTGGTTTCAGCTGTGATAATTGCCCGTCGAGCATCAAGATTATCAGGCTGCTTTATCCATGTTTGTGCTAACAGAATTAATCGACCAAGCTCAGTTAAAAGCGCATTCACTTGGTGTTCTTTTGGACGGCTCAAAACAAGGCTTGGTAGTTCATCGACTCTTGCTGCAAACTGAGCTGCTTTTGCATCAACAAGTCTTGCACTGATAAAGCGACAACGCTTTCGAAGATCTTGCAGCAAATGCACTACGCCAGTATGGAGCTGATCATCAAGCCATTGCTGAAAATCTGTTAAGCCTGTAACAACCATGGCATCTGTTTTAGCTTTGAGCTTTTGCTGCCTTTCAAGCGCTTTTTCTCGATCTTCTACTGAGAGTTCAGCAGGCGTATCTGTATTGCTTTCAGCTTGGCTCAGGCTTTTACCACTTGTCGGTTTTATTGGTGCTGCGCTGGTCTTTCGTTTACGACGCTGCATCCATTCACTAACCCATTCGGGCGTTTCTGATTCAACAAAATCATCTGGTGTTTCCGCAAACTGCCATAGCAAAGCCAGCACATGTTTACAGGGAAACTTGCGCGAGGGGCATGTGCATTTATAACCATGGTTCTCAACATCAGCCATTGCACTGTATGGCTTTGAACCTGAGCCTTGACACTGCCCCCAAATCGAATTTAATTGCGCTGCTTTCTGACGAACAGGCCATTTTTTTGGCTGCATCAACTTTTTAGCTGCATTCAGGGAACTCTGGTCCGGCGCTAAATCCTGAACAACTTGGAGAGATAATTGCATGTCACTCATACCTTGCTAAACAGGCACAGGCCTGTTAGAAATCAGATTAATATCACTATAAGAGTGAGCAACTATACAATGAAAGAAGCGCTTGTTAAATTGCATAACGCTTAAAAAAAAGACGATTCAATTCGAAATTTTCGTAAAGTAAAGCGAAGCAAGGTAGACTCAATTTGTTACACAAGGGGGGAGCAAGAAGAATTTGAAATGCCTCCTCACGTTTAAACTTAAGCACAAGATAAGAACGTACTTAAAAGTAAACGCCAAAGAGGCCAAGTAACGGAAAAGCAAGTTACCCCAAGTAATTTTTATTATCAATTAGATCATAAATATCACGTAGGCTTAAATCCATTTGCAAATCATCAATCATTAAGAGTTTCATCAATGTTTCATTCATAAAGCATTGGTAATGAAGCTCACCGGCAAAGTAGATATCATCTCCTGCAGGCGTATAAACCAACTCCTCCATTTTTGTCATTAAAGTTCGATCTGTAAACTGTGGCGCAAAAACATCTGAAGTATACACATCATAAGCAAAGTCAATTGCGTGTTCGATTGTGCCCAAACAAGCTGACATAGGCTTGTTTAAAAGCATATAGTCAATTAAATCTGTATCCTTTTGCGTGTCAAAACTGTAGGGTACATCTTGCACATCAGCAAGCACATCCAAGCTAAAAACAGTTTCATAAAAGAAAAGATTAGTCACCATCTCCTTGAGTAAAAATTTATCTTGCAAGCTTAAAGAAACATGACTCAGATAGTCATAAATTGTTTCTGCCAAATAGGTAACTGGCTGCTCTACGCCTCGTTTAATGGCGGATTGAAACTCAACAATATTAGGCACAGTTTGTATTTCAGCAATGTCATACACAATATAACCATCACTGCGCAACAGATTATTTTTCTCCAGATAAGGGTTTAAGATTTGTTGAGCGATAAGCTCGTGCACGATGTCCTCTGAGGCATCGAGGTTAGGTATGATCAGTTTATTCATGTCATGAACTGATACAAGATATGATCCGCATTCCGATGTCATGCAGTGTAATACGACATAAAGGTGTATTAATTCCTTTACGTTAAGTTCTCTTAAGCTTTTCGACCTCGCTCTAACGTTAAAGTTAAATTTCCGAACTTCTTTAGCAGACAGACAAGAACTCATCATAAGCCACATCCTTAAGCATTGTTTTACACAACCGCCTACTCGTAGGTCTTACTTTTTCCGTTACTACACTTTTAGAGTACACCAAAATTGGTTATATGATAAACTTTTCGTAAAGATGCTTACAATTCAGTGAGTTAAAGTGATATCACAACATTATTTCATGCATCAATTTAAAGCGAAATAGTTTTTCCTGCACAGATTTAATTCAAAAACAGTCTAAGCATAAGCTGGGCGTACGACGCTCTAAGCATCTGATTTATCATATTAAATAGGCATTTATTAGCTGCTACAATGCAACATATTGAGAAAAAGCCAACTCTCAGTTCTTGCGCATCAACAGCAATGCGCTTAAATGTGTTGGCATAGTATTGTTTTGTATAGATTAAGTTAAAAATGAATTGAAAAAATAGTGCCCTACTTGAATTTAGCCCAAGACTCTTTCGTAAGCACATATGCAATTAATGCACTAAATAAACTTGCAATACTGTTTGCAATTCCGAGCCCAATCATTAAATTTAAAATAAAAGTACATATAACTGATACATAAAAACCGTACACAGCCCACTTTTTCCAGTTCCACATCCCTATTGCTAAAATAAAATTTGCAAAACCAAAAAAACCAAGGGCATATGCAGTCACTTGCGTAAGCTGCGGCATGACATCGATAAGCTCTTTGTAAATGGTGATGTAAGACACTGCTATTAATGGATTAAAGAGCATAACAGCAATTAAAAACGAGCTCAGCCAAAAGCCTCTTTTGATTTCTTGAGTTTCTTTTTCTAAGCATAGGTCTTTGTCTTCTGAATCATGACTCATATTTAACACTAATCCCTTTTATTCATTTCTTTTTTTAACAACTCAAATATTTTTTTATCATCACACTGCGCCACATTAAATCGCATAAATGATTTGGCATAAGTAGAATGACTAAACGCAGGCCCTGGGGCCAGTACAACACCCTGTTTCAAGCTTGCTTTTGCAACGTCTGTCGCATCAATATTATTTGGTAACTCACACCAAATAAACATGCCTGCAGCAGGTTCAAGCCATGGATGTATATTTAATTCAGCAAGTTTCTGAATTGTTTTTACCCTTGATACTGCTAGCCTTGCCTTAATAGTATCCACATGTTTCCGATACCCGGCATCTTTCAGCACTTTTAAAATAATTTCAGAAGCCAAACGACTACTTCCAAGATTTGTCGCTACTTTTAAATCCACTAAATCTTTTAACCAATCTTGCCGTGCCGCAATATATCCACAGCGTACTGAAGCGGATATTGTTTTTGAAAAGCTTCCAACCTGTATCACTCGATTTAAACCATCAAAAGCAGCAAGACGTGGTATAGGCTGAATTTCAAAATCCGCAAAAATATCATCTTCCACAATAATTAAATCATGTAATTCTGCAAGCTTTAATAATTGATGGGCTACGGCAGGTGTCATGCATGCCCCAGTTGGGTTATGCACACCTGAGTTTGTTATATACAGCCGTGGACTATGCTCTTCTAATGCTTTTTTAAATTCACTCAGATCAGGGCCATTTGGTGTGTAGGTCACTGCTACAGCATTAACCCTATGGGCTTTTAATAATGTATGAAAATTAAAGTAACAAGGGTCATCAATAAGTACACTATCCCCAGGCTCTAGTAGAAAGCGACAAATTAAATCGATAGCCTGTGTGCCAGATTCTGTTAATAAAATTTGCTCTGGCTTTGAGATAATGCCCAAATTTAATTGACGGCGACAGAGCAACTGACGTAAAGCAGGATTTCCTTGTGGTATTGCATACTCAGTGAGCGCAATAGCATCAGAACGCGCCAAGCTTCTTAGCGCTCTTCTCATGCCCTGCTCAAATAACCACTCTGGTGGCAAACGACCACAGCCTGGCCTTAGAGTGCTTTCATCCTCTTCAATAGCCTGTCGTGACAGCCAAACAGGATCTATTTCACGAGTGACTGCTGGTTCAATCTCTTGCAATGCTAAGGGTGCTACAGGGCCTGATACATAAAAGCCTGAACCAGGTCTTGAAACCAGTAAGCCTTCTGCAACGAGCCGCTCATAAGCTTCCACTACAGTTGAAACAGACACATGCATTGCCTTAGCTTGCGACCTTACAGACGGTAAGCGTGAGCCATGAGCATAAGCCCTTGAATCAATTCTTGATTTTATATCAGACATCACTTGTTCAATTAACGTGCTCTTCTCATTCATCACCGCCCCCACTCCTAGCGTCAACTGTACACCTAGTATAACCAGTACAGTTCTTTTTAATTGTACTGCACTGTATATGGTTGTGATACTAGCAGAGATGTTTCACTAAAGCTCTACTTGGGAGCAAATACTATGACAACATCACGACAAGGGCTAATAAGCGGTTTATTGGGCATTACTCTTTTTGCAGGGTCTCTTCCTGCTACTCGACTCGCAGTGGCAGACCTATCGCCAACTTTTTTATCTGCTGCTCGTGTTTCAATAGCAGCGATTATTGCACTGGTTGTACTGATTGTTTTGCGACAGCCATTACCCAAGAAAAAAGACATTACATCATTAGGCATTAATGCCTTTGCCTGTGTGATCGCCTACCCATTATTAACAGCCTATGCCTTGCAACACATTACTGCAGGCCAATCAATTGTGTTTAACGGCTTATTACCATTATGCACAGCTTTTTTTGCATTTCTTGTAGGCGACGAAAAAATGAAACCTTTATTTTGGGTGTTTGCTGCAATTGGTGCATCCTGTGTGATTGGTTATGCCCTCTCTCTTGGTGGCGAAGGGACCATGCAAGGTAATCTTTTTATGCTGACAGCTGTTGTCATTTGTGGTTTAGGTTACACAGAAGGTGCTAAGCTTTCTCGTAAAATTGGTGGCTGGCAAGTGATGTGCTGGGCACTCGTTGTATCGCTTCCAATTATGTTACCACTGTGTTTATGGGCACTTCCAACTGAGCCAACATTAATCAAAAGCGATGCATGGTTTGGTCTCGGTTACGTTGCTATTTTTAGTTCTTTAATGGGCTTTTTATTCTGGTACAGAGGTTTAGCATTAGGAGGTACTGCATCTGTAGGTCAGCTGCAACTTATTCAACCATTTATAGGCTTAGCACTTGCCGCACTTGTATTAAACGAAGTGATTACATGGCCAATGCTTGGAGTTACGGTCGCTGCTATTATTTGTGTGGCTGGTGCTCGTAAGTTTGCATAAATAGGGTTGAATTTATTTAAACCAAGGTTTATAGTTTCACTATTCGTATTTCATAAAATATATACAAGAATTAAATTGTGAAATAATCGTGAAACCTATTACTCTTGAGCCACAAATTAATGCTTTTTAAACGCGTTCTACTTATGCTTGCTCTCCTACTTACTGTTGCACAGTCTTTTGCAGCAAGCACAAGCGTGGCCGATATTCATTGCCAAGAAGCTGATCTACAAATTGCATGTTTCCTTGATGAAAACGACTCCAGTCCTCACAATACATCTCTATTTGATACCCACAACTGTTGTCATTGTCACGGTAATGCACATATCTTTGTTCATGTGTCATACCATAATGCTCTAGAATTAAAACAACACTTTAATAATCAACACAATCTCGTACACTTCTACAACCTTGTTCTTCCACAAGAAAGCCCGCCTCCAATAGCATAATCCTTCCGATAATTAATACATTTTAAGTGATTTCATCACATGAACTTTATTGTTTAAAATTAGGATTATTCACATGAAAAAAGCACTATTTGCTCTCTTATTACTATCAAACTCAGTCTTTGCAGCAAGCCCACATAAAGTTGAGATTATAGATACTGACACTCATTGGAATGTTTATAAGGTTCGAGCTATTTCCAAAGATAACACCACTATTATTCGTGGAAAAATGACAGCAAACCAATCAACACCATTAGCTCAAGGTCACATAGATATTGCAGCTTTTGACAAAAAAGGCAATAAAATTGCGACGTCCACCGCAAGCTACACACCTGGCATTTTAACAAATCGTATCCGTCAACGCGGCGGAGTCACATTCCGTCAAGAGCTACCAAAAATTCCAGAAAATGCAATTATCAAAGTTGCATTCCATAAGAATGGTTACGATCAAACAGCGCCATCTCATGACAAAAACATAGCTCACTAATCACAATAACGAGAACATGCCCAAACCTTAAAATGTTTGGGCAACACCCTTCTATTGCCTTAAAAAAGGTTTTTTATGAAATTATTACTACAGAAATCGATCATCTGTGGTGCGCTTTTGTATGCACAGTATTCAACTGCATCAAACGCGTCTCAACCACTGCAATTAAAAGATGCAATTCAGTTAACACTTAACAACAATATAGAGTTCAAAAGCTTTGATTATAATATTGCAAGCCTAGAGTTTAATAAAGCTCAATCAAAGCTTAAACCTGGCTATGAAATAGGTTTAAGCACTGAAGGCCAAGGTGCAAATGAAGAGTACACACTGTCACTTGAGTCAATATTTGAAGCCCCGCAAAAATCAAAAGCTCGAGCAGCTTTTGCAACTTCACAACTCGAATCTCTACAAAACGATCGCAACATTAAAGCGCTCAAGCTTATTCAGGCAACAAGTACAATCTTTATTGAGCTTATCGCACACCAAGAAGAGCTTCGTTTACTTGAAGCACGAAGCCTGCATTGGCAAAAATTGCAAGTATCCTTACAACGCCAAGTCCATGCCGGTGCAGCTTCAAACATTGACTTAAATCGTATAAAAGCACAAGTACAGCAACAAGAGTTTGAACTCATCGAAATACAGAAAAAAATAAAATCAAGTCAAATTCAGTTATCAGAATTATGGAATAAAAAAAATACAAAAAAACTTATTGCTACTGGTGACCTTTTTTCCTATAACTCACTACCACCGCTTGAGAACCTTAAAGAAAAATTAATGCAAAGCCCATTGTATCAAGCTAAACCCCTTGAGAGACAACAGGCGGAGTCAGACTTATCACTGATAAAAACTAATAATCTTATAGATTACAGCTGGTCTATTGGTACTGGTTACAACACGGAGGAATCGGAACAAACACTCGAGTTTGGAGTTAACATCCCCCTTCGTACAAGACACTTAAATAAAAATAAAGTCTTTGAAAAAGAAGCATCAATGCAATCAGTTCAACTGAGTACAACTGCCGCACAACATAAACTTGAGCTTCAGCTACAAGAATTATTTGAGCACTCTCAATTACAACGTCAACAGTTAAGCATCCTAGAGTCTTCTTTACTTCCTGCTCTAGAACAAGCATACAACCAAGCAAAGCGCGCCTACCAAAAAGGAAGCCTTAGTTTCCAAGACTTTCTATCAATAGAAACAGATCTTTTTTCTGCTCGACAACATTATATTGAGCAAGCATTGGCATTACATAAAACGAATATTGCTATTGATGTTTTAACTGAACTTAATTAAACATCAAACTTTGACACAACATGAGCAACAACATTTTAAAATAGGTTTTTATATGAACAAATTAACACTTTTAGTTGCTTTCCTCTCTATAATATCCCCCCCTCTCTTCGCTGCAGACAATCATGCCCATGAAGAAGATCATAAAGAATCAACACATCACGAACTGGAGGAAAACGACGAACATAATCACAACGGAGCAGAAGGTCTTACAATAGCCCAACAGGTTATTGATGAATCAAATATAGGCATAAAAAAAAGTGCATCAGGCGTAATTCATCAAACTATCACAACGTACGGTTTAATTAATGCGGATACTAATTCATTAAGTCATGTTCAAGCACGCTATAGTGGTGAGATCAAAAAAATTCAGAAAAATATTGGAGACTTTGTTACAAAAGGTGAATTCCTAGCGCGTATAGAGTCAAGTGATTCATTACAAGCCTATACTATTACTGCACCACTCTCAGGACAGATTATCCAAAAGCATGCCAATCTCGGTGAAATCACAAGCGACAAACCACTTTTTGTTATCGCAAATTTTGAAACATTATGGGCTGAGCTTAAAATATTCCCTAAAAATCAGGACGATGTAAAACCTAATCAAAAAGTGACTCTCAAGTACAACGGTGAAAGCATAGAAAGTGAAATTGCACATATCATCCCACAACTAGGCTCACCCTATTTAACGGCACGCGTCCCATTCAAAAATTATTTAAAAATCACACCAGGTATTTTTATTGAAGCAGATATCGCAACTGCATTAGAAACAGTTCCTGTGCGTGTAGAGAAAGTTGCACTTCAAACATTGAATGATCAACAGGGTATTTTTATTCAAAAAAATAATGAATATGTCTTTACACCTGTTGTTACCGGTGCGTTCGATCAAAAATTTATTGAGATTAAACAAGGTATTAAGCCTGGTGCTTATTATGCATCTGATAATTCTTATCTTCTACTAGCAGAGCTTCAAAAATCAGAAGCTGGTCACAGCCACTAGTACACTACAAGAGAACTACTATGATAAATGCAATTATTCACTTTTCAATACAACGGCGTTTTCTATCGCTTTTTTTAATGGTAATCATTATTGCAAGTGGTATTTGGAGCTATAAACATTTGCCTATTGATGCAGTACCAGATATCACTAATACTCAAGTACAAATTAATACAGCAGCACCGGGGTACTCTCCTCTTGAAGTCGAGCAACGTATTACCTATCCAATTGAAAATGCCCTCTATGGCTTACCTGAGCTTGAATATACTCGCTCGGTATCACGATACGGGTTGTCTCAGGTAACTGTGGTCTTCAAAGATTCGACAGATATCTATTTTGCCCGCAACCTTATCAATACAAAACTCAATGCCCTATCAAGCGTTATTCCCGAAGGGACCTCCCCAGAGATGGGGCCTATATCAACAGGTCTTGGTGAAATTTTCATGTACACACTGGAGGCAGATAAAAATGCAGTGAAAGATAATGGTGAACCCTACAGCATCACTGATCTTAGAGAAATACAGGACTGGATTATTAAACCTCAACTTGCCCAAGTACCAGGTGTTGTTGAAGTTAACAGTATTGGCGGCTTTAACAAGCAATATCATATAGAGCCAAACCCTGCAAAAATGCTCTATTACAACATCAGTTTTGAAGATATTGTTAAAGCACTGAAAGCCAATAATGAAAATAAAGGCGCAGGCTATATCGAGCTTAATGGGCAGCAACTTCTCGTGCGTTCTCCGGGGCAACTCACTTCAATAGATGATATTAGTAACGTTATTATTAAGGAGGTTGATTCGACACCTGTAGCCATTAATGATATTGCAACTGTTGTGATTGGCCGAGAACTGCGATCAGGTACGGCAACTCGAAATGGACATGAAGCTGTACTTGGAACAGCAATGATGCTTATTGGTGAAAACTCAAGAGAAGTCGCACAAAATGTAAATCTTGCCCTTACAAAGCTGCAGTCGTCATTACCACAAGGCGTTTCTGCAGTGCCTGTTTATGATCGTACACAGCTTGTAGACAAAGCGATTCAAACCGTCAGTAAAAATCTTATAGAAGGCGCTTTGCTCGTTATTGTCATTCTTTTTCTCATGCTCGGTAATATTCGTGCTGCTCTCATTACTGCGGCCGTGATCCCTCTTTCAATGCTGATGACAATTACAGGCATGGTTCAAACACGAGTGTCAGCAAATTTAATGAGTTTAGGTGCACTTGATTTTGGCTTAATTGTAGATGGTGCAGTAATCATTGTAGAAAACGCAATTCGCCGCTTGTCCCATGCCTATCAACTGCAATCCAGTTTGACACTTAAAGAAAGACTGAATATTGTCTATGATGCGACAACTGAGGTTATCAAACCAAGTATATTCGGTATCATCATTATCACAGCAGTTTATATTCCTATTTTCACCCTATCTGGTGTCGAAGGTAAAATGTTCCACCCGATGGCAGCTACTGTTATTATGGCGCTCATTGCGGCACTTTTACTTTCACTGACGCTTATTCCTGCAGCTATTGCCATATTTTTAAATAAGCCGATTATTGAAAAAGACAATATTGTTGTTAAAAGCAGTGTTTCACTCTATAAACCAGCTCTTTCATTCTGCTTGAAATACCAAAAATCTGTTTTAGGTGCCGCTGTCGCATTAGTAGTTCTGTCTGGATTTATAGCAACACGCCTTGGCTCTGAGTTTATGCCACAACTGGATGAAGGTGACATCGCATTGCATGCAATGCGTATACCTGGCACAAGCTTAGAACAATCCCTTCAAATGCAAGAGATTCTGGAGCAAAAAATTATAGCATTCCCAGAGGTAAAGGATGTATTTGCACGCATTGGTACTGCCGAAGTTGCAACTGACCCAATGCCTCCAAATGTTGCAGATAATTTTGTTATTTTAAACCCAAGGGATCAATGGCCAAATCCCAATAAATCAAAAGAAACTCTTGTGCAAGAAATAGAAAAAGAGCTAGGTTCACTTCTTGGCAACAATTATGAATTTACACAGCCAATTCAAATGCGTTTTAATGAATTAATATCAGGCGTAAGAGCAGATGTTGGTATTAAAATCTTTGGCGATGATATGGATACGCTTCTTTCGACTGCCAATCAAATTTTAACAATTATACAATCGATTGAAGGTTCGGCAGACGCTAAAGTTGAACAGGTCTCAGGTTTGCCAACGGTGTCAATTGAACCAAATCGAATAGCGTTAGGGCGTTATGGTCTTAATGTGAGTGATTTACAAGAATGGATTTCTGCTGCAGTAGGTGGTGAAAACGCTGGTCTTCTCTATCAGGGGGACCGCCGCTTCGACATTGTGGTAAGGCTAGATCAAAAGACCCGAACAGATATTGAACGGCTTAAGTACCTTCCTGTGCCTCTGAATAATGGTGAATTTGTTCCACTTGAAGAAATAGCCACCATCTCGATTGCTCCAGCCCCAGCACAAATCAGCCGAGAAAATGGAAAACGCCGTATCGTTGTCACTACAAATGTTCGAGGACGTGATCTTGGTAGCTTTGTTACAGATGCTGAAACAGCCATTAACCAAAAGTTAGCCATTCCTGCAGGTTACTGGATTGATTTTGGTGGTACATTTGAGCAACTTGAGTCCGCAAGCCAAAGGCTGGCTTTAGTGGTTCCTATAACCCTCTTATTTATATTTGGGTTACTTGTAATGGCATTTTCCTCAATAAAAAATGCTCTTATCATCTTTACAGGTGTGCCTTTAGCATTGACTGGCGGCGTATTAGCTTTGCACTTAAGGGGCATGCCACTTTCTATTACAGCAGGTGTAGGTTTCATTGCACTTTCAGGTGTAGCCGTTCTCAACGGACTTGTAATGCTTTCCTTTATTCAAGCACTTTGGCAACATAAAGGATTTACACTGAGCCAAGCTGTTTACGAAGGAGCGATGACACGCTTAAGACCTGTACTAATGACCGCTCTTGTAGCAAGTTTAGGCTTTGTGCCAATGGCAATAAATACGGGCACTGGTGCTGAAGTACAAAGGCCATTAGCAACAGTTGTGATTGGAGGTATTATCTCCTCAACGCTACTAACGCTCTTAGTATTACCAGTCTTATTCCAACGCTTTCACCAAAGAAAACCCGTATAAACTATTAAACAAAAAAAGCGCTTTAGGTTTCCCTAAAGCGCTTTCTCAAAAGACAAGAAAAGATTAAGCGTTTGCTGTACTTAAAGCGAGTGCAGCTTGGTGATTACCACCATTTGCTTGCAACTCAGCAGCATGTGCACGGGCTTTTTCTTCATCTTTAATTCGTAATTCACCATCTTTAATTTCAAGCGTACCATTATCGACAAGCGCTTGTGCAACTGCAGAATCAGCTTTACCATCAGCACCAGCTGAAAGTAGATCATAAGCAGCACTATCAATTTTGCTCACACCTAAATCTTTTTTAATGGCCATAAAGCCTTCAATTTTATCATTTAGTGATGTTAAGAAAGCTAAGTCTTTTAATTCCGCTTTATCTTCACCAGAACTTAATACAAGTAACTTTGCACTGGCTTCATCTAATCCAGTTTTTTCAGACACCTTGCCTGTAGTTTCGATAAACTCTTTTGAACTGCTATCGTCTTTTGTAGAGGCATCGTCATTACTATAGGAGTCGGGATAAGACTGCGCATTAGTTCCCTGCGATTCTACGTTTGCCCATGACATAGTTATTATCCTCTCTTTTTGTTCAAATTACTTTACAAGGTAGTTAGCAATAAGTCGTATCTCAATTTGCTCGATTTCATACATTTCCATAGTAATCAATCGTGCCATAAATGGCTCAAGCACTTGCATAATGTCAATAACGATGACATCAGGCATGCCAAGCTGCTCAAGAAAAATTGAAAACTCTGTAGCAGGCACGGAAAAACTCTCTTCACCACAAGAAGAGATGAACGCTCGAACTAGACGCATCAATCTCACTGTTTGAAGCACTGCTTCAGACAAGTAAGGCAAGCTTTCCTCCGCCAGGATAAAGTTTTGCTCGTTTTGATAAATCAAGTCCATATCTTCAGCGACTGCATTCATAACCATTCAACCTCACAGACCATAATATTCGCTATTCGTAGAGTACCAAAAATAACAGCTTCACAAGTCCAGTTTTGAGCGACTTTTGTTAAGAAAAGATATTAGTTTGGTTACATAACAAGGAAGCAGCCTTATTTTCAACCAACCAGTTAAGATCGACTGGCCCTATTATTAAGAAACTGATAAGCATTCACAATCAATTGCTTACAAAAAGAAGAATTCCTATTCACGAGAGAAGTTATAGAGCAGTAGTTGTAAAGTTTCTGTAAAAAACTTATTACAAACACACAACCATTGAAACAGGCCATACACAGAGATTAGCTGAAATAATGCACCAAGATGATACAATCTTACCAAGTTTAATTTATAAAGGAGGCTCCTGTGCTGTCGCCACTCGATCTTTGCAGTAAAACTCAATGAGTGCGGGCTTCCAATAAAGCTCAGTCAATTAATTGAGTCAATTTACACAGAAGCATTCCCTGAAGCTGACTGGATTACTATGGCACTCTTAGAAGACAGCGAACTTGCTATTATCCAAAAGGATATACTTAGTGAGACTGGCTACTAAATATTCATATAAAAGCGCTTTGCATCAAGTTTGATTCTAATTTATCGAAACGAATAAAACTTACTTACAAAATACATCCATTTTAGCCAGCCTCTTAACATAGTTTTACCCACCTTTGGTTCATTGATTGCTAGAGTGTAAAAAGCCATGATCAGTATAAATTTTCTTATAATTTAGAAAAAAAACACCCGAGGAGAGATACCCATGGCTAAAACAAATGATGTTTCACTTGTTACATCCGACTCGTCAGCAGCGGCATCTGGTGAAATGGATCTTGCGGGTTTCCAAGCCTATGCAAAAGCAAAATATGATATATCAAGAGATACTGCAGCTTTAATCTTTGCTCGAAATAAAGGCAATGGTGGCCAGCAATCAGGCACACTTAATAGTGGACAGTTAGCGACAGCAGACCGTAATCTCAATGCATTTGACACAATTGTCGATAACCTTGGCATTACACATGTGAGTGAAGAAGCAGCAGAAATTCTCACTGGCGACATTGATGGTGAGATGATCACAAAAAACGTAAAAATTCTCATTGATAAAAATATTCTTAACTTAAGCGATTCTGGAGAGCTAAGCCTTACTGATAACGAAGGCCAAGAATTCTACAACTTCCTTTATGGCGAAGATGGCGATACAAACCACATTCGTGCAAAACATATAATTCATCACCTTGAGTCAATGGAACACAAAAAAATGAGTGCTGATTATGCAAACTACTCCGCCAGCACAGATAAGCTGACAACAGCAGCAAAAATTTTGTCTTACTACACAAACGGCTTACTTGAAACCCATAATGACGATGCAAGCTCATCCTTTGAAGGGCTTATTACAATGCACTCATCTGGCTTGTACCAAACAAAAACTGTTGGTTTGACATCATATAACACTATTTCATTCTATTATGAGAATGATTCATCAACTGATGACCCAGCAAACTTGTTCTAATACAATAAAGTACTCCTTCCCCCATGAAATTGATTTTTCACTGTAATATGCATCAAATTCGTGGGGTTTTGGCACAACTTTAAAAACATAATGTTTCACTCATATTCCTTAGCCACTTTCCCACCTCATTTTATCCAATCACTTAAACTGTATTTAAAATAAGCTATGCTCTATTGACACAGAATGTTTTAAATGTGATAAAAAATCACAAAATAAAAAACGTGAGTTTAAGACAATAATGATAGCCACAACCACTTCAAAAAAGCTTTTTGCCATACTTGTTATCTCTTTTTTATCCCCCTGTATTTATGCAAATGACTTTTCTTTAAATCAATTTTTTTCATTATATGCAGGCCAAGTCTTAGAAGGTGATACTTATGCTGGCTATGATGAGCAACTCAGCACTAAAACTGACAACATCTATGGTATTCAAGCAACGAATAGTTTTAATGACTCTTTATCAATAAGTGGACAATTAATTATTTCTGGAGAAGAGGATTATGACCCAAAAATATCATGGGCATATCTCACATATGAAGTAAACCCTTTTTGGAAAGTCAGAGCAGGCAAATTGAAAACATCATTTTTTATGTTTTCAGACATCATTGACGTAGGCTACACATACCCTTGGATTAGACCACCTATTCAGACATACAGTTTTATTCGGTATAAATCATTTGATGGCATTGATTCTCTTTACCAACATACATTTGGAGACTGGAATGGCCTTGTTCAAGTCTATGCAGGCCGTATTAATGATTCCATTTCATTCTCATATGGCAGTGTTGACCGCAGTGTAGATGAAATGGCTGGTATTTCTTGGTCTTTAACCTACGATTACACATTAACATTACGAGCAGTTATTCATACATCTCAATTTTCAACGACAGCACCAAATCAGGCCGTAACCAATCTACTGCAAGGGCTAGAAGCACAAGGCTATAACGACCTTTCTAACTCACTAAAAATAGAGGATGAAAGGCTTAATTATTACGGCCTAGGTGCACACATAGACACAAACTCTTGGGTTTTTATTTCCGAATACACTATTTTTGATTTAAAAAACCAATCTTTTATATCTGATGAACAAAGCTTTTATGCGACTTTAGGCTATAAATTAAACGACTTGCTCTTTCACTTTACTTATGATTATAAAAAAGAAACACCAGATACTTCAATTTTTGAATCTATACGTGATATCGCACCTACAAATTCTCAATACCCACTCAAAGTCGGCACAATACAAAGTGTCGGCCCTGAAAATACCAACACAGACTACACGCTTGGTTTTAAATATAACTTTGCTTCTAACTCAACATACAAGCTTGAAGTAACGAGATTTACTTCGCATTCAAAACAATTACCTTACTTAAACTCTCAAAGTGAATTTGAAATTCATAAAGGCATTTTAGTAAGCACAGGTATTGACCTTGTATTTTAGCAGGAAGCTGACATGAAAAAGGCATTAATAAAAACAACTCTTCTTTTAATGGCATTACTTTCACTTCAATCTAAAGCAGAAGTTGTTATTATTGTAAATAAAGACAACCAAGCCATACTGCGTAAGAAGGAAATTAAAGACCTTTACTTAGGCCGCATTATTTTTTTTCCAAATGGAAGAGCTGCAACCCCCTATAATAAACCTGAATCAGATGACACAAGAATTGAGTTCCAACGCCTATATCTCAATAAAGACAAAAATGAAATCAAGTCCTATTGGTCTAAGTTAATATTCACTGGCAAAGGTGCCCCACCACAAACATTACTCAATGATCAAGATGTAATCTCAATGGTAAACAGTAATATTAACGCTATTGGCTACATAGACTCCAAAAGCTTAGATGACAGCGTTCGAACCATTATCCCAAGATAACACTTACAGATAGCCCCCACATGCCAGCATTATTATAATAAATACATAAAAAGCCATATATACCTCCACCTTACATAGAATGGCTATGCTGCGTTGTAGCGCCTTACTAAGCAACGTAATGAGGCGCTTTTTTAACCTAAAACTCAATCGCTATGGGTATATTTCTCAAACAATCACCTCTCACTTACAAAAAGCCACGTTTCTTACTGATTTCATTACATAGTTTTACGTTATAGCTTGTGGGTATTGTTAGAGTTGTTTTAGCTATTCATGTAAACCGAGGGGAATGTAGTGTTAACGAAGTTGGATCATTTTTCGCTAGAAGATATTTATGAAGACCGTCTAGCATATGAAACTGTTGAGCGCGTTTTGCCAAAATTAAAGCCAAAAACAGTACAGCTGATCCGTATCTTGCGTTTTGCGCGTCACTACATTCGTTCAGGTGGCCAAGATCACCTTGAAATTCCAGTGTCAGAAATTGCAGACACCCTAGCACTCACTGGTGTACCTGATGTAATAGGCAAAAAAATTGAGCATGTTTATCAAAATAAGTTTCCATGGATTCATAGCATTACCATGCAACAACTTGAAGAACATGAACTTGAACTCATTCGACAAGAAATCATGGAAGAATATGAGCTCGAAATGGAAATGATGTAATTCTCAAATATGCAGTAAGAGAAATACCAATTTTATATGTACCGCAAGTGGGGAGAGCACTATGGCTTGGGCAGCAAACGAAGTAAATCAAAACGACATTACAATCCAAGAGTCTGATTCAGAATTTTCGACAGGCATGATGGATCTTGAACAGTTCCAAGAGCACGCTAAAGAAAAATATGACCTGCCAGAAGACGCAGCAACACTTATCTTCACTCGTAAAAACACGCAAGAAAACGGCGAGTTTGATACAGGTTCTCTTGACGAGAAAGAAGTCTTCGAAGCAGATCAAAATTTGCAGGCTTTTGATGAAATTGTTGACGAGTACGAGCTGACAGGTATGGATAAAGAAGCAGCTATTATCCTAACTGGAGATATCGACGGTAAAATGACGACTGAAAACGTCGGCAAATTAATCGACGAAGGCATTTTAGAAGTAAGTGAAGACGGTCAAATGTCTCTTACAGAAGACAAAGGTCAAGAATTCTTCGATTATCTAATGGATGGTGACGATTCTGATCTTATCGGTTCTAAGCACATTATTGAGCATTTAAATGATCTTGATGGCAACCAAGCTATTGACGCTGAAGAAGAAGCAGTAGCTGAAACCGAAGAAGAAGTCATTGAAACTCATAATGCTGAAGGTGCTTTTGAAGAAGTGATCACAGAAGATCCATCAGGCAAGTTCAACACTAAAACTGTAGCACCTGTGTCTTACAATACAACGAACACACCAGAGTCTCGCTCTTTCAATACGAAAGAAGTGACTGTAGCTGAGTTCAATACGAAAGACGTAACATCTCCAGAAGAGAGTGATGAAACTCAAGCAACAACAAAAGGCATTAGCCCAACTGACGTACAAGGCATTCAAGCCCTTGTTGAAGGTTTAAGCGCTTAAGCTTTTCTCGTCCTGAGAATAAAAGCCGATAATTTCGTATTATCGGCTTTTTTATTTCTTACTCTAATGAAGTTAACTTGTTCATTTTATCCAAGGCATACTCTGCAAAGTCTTCAGCAAGAAATAACTCACCGGAATAATAAGCCTTGGCTTCAAGTGCAATATCATCAACACTTGGCGAGCTGTAGCCACTTGGTTTATAGCGCGGACTAAAGTGCGTCAAAATAAGGTGTGGTAACTTTACGCTTTCAGCAAATCGCCCTACTTGCTCTGCATAACTATGTCCTACTGCAGGCCCTACTTTTTCAGCCACATCTTTCGTGTAAGTTGACTCGTGCACTAAAACGGCAGCATCTTTACAAGCTTCAGTTAAAAGCTCAGGTGTGTCATTGTCCCCTGCAATAACAATTTTACGGGATTGATCACTCATAAATGCATAATCTGAAGCCTTGTATTCTTGGCCATTAATAACAACGTTTTCACCCTTTTTCAATTGCCCCCACACTTGGCCTTGCGGCACTCTATCTTGCTTAAGCTTGGCAATATTTAAAACCGATTTAATCTCTTTCTTGATAAAAACATAAGCATAGGAAGGTGCCCGATGGGACAACAATACTGGATGTACACTGATACCTTGGATATCTAAAGTATTTAATTGCTCAACCTCATGCATTTCTATTTCAAATGAAAAATGCAGCTGCGTTAACTCAACTGTTGCTTTAAACCAATCTAAAACTGCTTTCGGTGCTACCAGTTGCAAAGGTTTTGTACGCCCACTCATTGCTGCACTTGCAAGCAGACCAGGTAAACCGTAACAGTGATCACCATGCAAATGTGTAATAAAAATAGCTCTTAAAGCATTCACTGAAAGTTTGACTCGTAATAATTGATGCTGAGTGCCTTCACCGCAGTCAATTAATGACCACCCACTGCCTTTTGAATCTTTTAATGCAATAGCAGTGACATTTCGTGAACGAGTTGGCACACCAGAAGATGTGCCTAAAAAAAGTATATTCATTGTATTTTACATCTTATGTGAAGAGGATAATGAAGTTAAATTGTTTTTATTTTAACCAAACATTCTAAAAATTAATCTTTTATTTTTTGAAACTAAACCATAATTACATTGGTGTTTTTCATTATACAATTTTATTAGGTCTATATTCCTACATGAAACAATATTACTTAGCAAAAACATTTATTCTAAGTGCAATATCATTTACTGCTATGGCAACAGAAGTGGAATTCAACGGCTTTCTTTCTGCAGGTGCTGGTCAAATTATCGATCATGATGATTTTAACGACTACGCTGGCTATGATCAGCATTTTAATACGTCACCTGATACCACGCTAGGCTTCCAAGTACGGGCAGAAATCAATGAAAAAATATCTGCCGCAAGCCAACTCCTTGCTGAAGGCAAAGACAGCTTTGATGTTGAAGCTGAGTGGGCCTACCTTTCCTATCAAGCAACACCCTATTGGACTATTCGTGCAGGCCAATTGAAAACTGCTTATTTTATGTTTTCAGATATTCTTGATGTTGGTTATGCCTACCCATGGATTCGCCCACCAAGTCAAACATATAATCCAATTCGACTTCCAACCTTTCAAGGCTTAGATACAGTCTACAACCATGCTATCGGTCATTGGGATGGGCTTTTACAAGTCTATTATGGTCGACTGAAAGACAGCATCATGAGTTCACAAGGCACTGTAGATACTGATATCGACACAATGGCAGGTATTGCTTGGTCAATGACCTATAACTACAAACTTACTTTGCGCGCGGTCTATCATACTTCTCACGTAACAACTACGTTGCCCAATGATGAAACAGCGGCTTTTGTAGCTGCATTAAGAGCGAATAATTATGGCGCTATTGCAGACGCCCTTGTCCTTGAAAGAGATCATATTCAATATTTTGGTTTAGGTGCACATTATGAAGATCAAAACTGGGTGTTCATCTCTGAATACACCCTCTTCGATGTAAAAGAGCAATCCTATTTATCTGATGAAAACAGCTTTTACGCAACCCTTGGCTATAGACATGGAAATATCCTCTACCATTTTACTTATGACTATCGTAAAGGCACACCAGATTACACCATAGCAAATGCTCTGAAAAATATTCCATCAACACAAAGCCCTGAATACGATTTAAGCGTTAATACATTTACCTATCTTGGGTCAGAGTTTCATAATAGTGACTATACTCTTGGTTTACGTTATGACTTTGCCAAAAACACTGCATTAAAAGTAGAGCTAACTCAATTTAACCATACACGCAAAGCCAATCCATATCTAGCAACAAATGCAGGTGAGCCTCAAGATTTAAGTGGATTATTAATCAGCACGGCGATTGATCTTGTCTTTTAACAAGGCCATACGCCATCAAACATCAGCAAAAAAAGGCTTAATTTCTACACCTTTTCATTCCGTTTTTTTGGATATTAAGTTACATAAAGCGTCATTTTTTTAAAGGATCACGTATCTTAACGCAAAAACCAATAACGCTAAACACAATAATTACAGTAACTTAATCAACAAAATCGTCTTTTTTTTAAGCTATTACCTTTCCCGAACAATTTGAAACCCACCACTGTGTAATGCGTCCGTAAAATCACATCCAAGGACAGCTTGAGGCGAACATAAACTCGTTTAAAGCCACGCTCTTCTGAGCCTATAAAAAAGCATTATTAAGAGAATTACACATTCCAGATGCAATCCCTATCAAACATAAATAATAAGGTCTGTATACATGTCTGACTTCAATCCAGCTTACTCATATCAACCAATGCAATTTGCACAAAATGACGTTCAAGAAGAAGCCGGTGCGCAAGGTGCACGTTTCCAAATTGGCAACCAAGAGTCTTATGATGGCTTCTTTAAAAATACTGGAGTAGCGGCGTCTTCCGAAAGCGCGTCTGCTGATCAAAGACAAAGAGCGATGGATTTTGCAGGCTCTCTTGGTTATGAAGAAGGCTCCGAGCTTGGTGAAAATGAATTCAGAAACATGGGCGACCTTGTTAATGGCGACACAGACATGAACACATTAGCAGAGACTGGTGAAATTGGCCCAAATGCTAATTACGCTGAAGCTGAAGAGCATATGCAAGCGTTCCGAGGTGGTCGTGGTGGCCAAGGCGGCGGTGGCTGTGGCGGCGGACAAGGTGGAGGCCGTGGTGGCTGGGGTGACTATGGTTCTGGCGAGGAAGAAGTGACGAGCACTGGTCCTACTGGCGGTTCTACCGAGTCAGACAGCGAAGTCTCAACAGGATCAGTAACACCTAGCAGTACTGAGTCAACAGGCGGTTCCGAGTCAACTGGTGGAACAGCTTCCACTGGTAGCAATGGCGAACTGGTTCTTGGTAACACATCCATCAACCTTACTGGTGGTACAGATGCTGAGCGTGCCCTTGTAGAAGAAAGTTTTGCTTCCATGTATGAAAACAATGCAGCCTTTAAAGAAGTAATCGACTCAAAATCTGGTACAGGTATCACTGTTAACTTCCAAGAGTTCACAGATAATACAGCAGGTATGGCTACAGTTGGCGGTACAGACATGACTATGGATATCGGTTTCCTTAACGATAACCATGATCCAGCCTATGTTGCAGAAGTTATTGCTCACGAAGTTGGTCATTTAGCAGGTATGGGCCATGGTGATGCATTAGATAGCTTTGCAGTTACAGCAGGCCAATCAATTGCATAATATAAAAAACATTTGGTTTTAAGAGGCGCCTACTACGCCTCTTTTTTTTGCCTTGTATTTAGACATTGTTTCCATATGAACAAGCCGATAGAATATCGCCACAATGCTTTAATCCAAAGCGACCTATTCAATAGAGAGAGAACACTATGGCTTGTACAGATGAGCAAAAACAACTTTTCGCCAGCCTTGTAGATACAATGAATGACTTAGTTGGCTTACTTCGTAAAGTTGGCGAAGATGAAATGAGCTACAAAAGCATCAGTAAAATCAAAAACATGGCTAAAAACAACGACATCAATGGCCTACACAAGCTACCGAAGTATTTAGACGGCCTTTATACAGTCATGAACGACAATAAAATTTACACTCGTTCCATGGGCTTAAAGCTTGATAAAGCCTATGACCTCTACGAGCAACTTGGTGGTGAACCTGTTGCATAATCAAAGCAAGAGACAATACCTTCTCGCAAAGAGCCCAGATTAAAACTGGGCTTTATTATGCCTTCTCCTCACAAAAAACCCCTATTACAGCCACTTGCCATGGAATCCTATTTATAGAACACTGAATGCTATATTTAAATATTGTTTTATATATGAATCACCAATAAGCTATTTAAATAGTCTACGGAGATTGGCATGACACAAAAACGCTACTTATTTATACCCCTTATTTTTTTGCTTTGCCTTGTGTGCTACACAAGCTGGCATTACCTTAACAAGCAGAGCATCACAACTGAGGATGCTTATGTTTCAGGCAATATTATTCCTGTTACATCACAAGTGAACGGCACAATTTTAAATATAGAAGCAGATAATTCTGACTTTATAGAAGCTGGTGAACCACTGGTGCTGATTAATCAAATTGATGCAAAACTTGCACTGCAAAAAGCACAAGCAAACCTAGCAACAACACTGCGCAGCGTTGAAGATCGATACGCTCAAATCGCAACACTTGAAGCATCTATTGAAGAAAAAAAATCAAATCTACAAAAAGCACAAAACGATTATCAAAGACGTGTTGAGCTTATCCAGAATAATTTAATTTCTAAAGAATTACTTGATGAAGCCAATAATAAGTTACAGGCCAGCCAAGCAGCTTTAAAAATGGCGCAAAGTGACTTACAAGCAGCTCTCACATACACAGCCAACACAACACCAAAAAACCACCCTGCAGTACAAACAGCCAAAGCCGAATTACAACAGGCTTGGCTAGACTGGAACCGCACAACGATTAAAGCACCTGCATCTGGCTATATTGCTAAACGCAGCGCGCAAGTTGGTCAACGCATCAGCGCGGGTACCACAACCATGTCAATCGTGCCTTTAGACAATGTATGGGTCACTGCAAACTTTAAAGAAACTCAAATAAACACGATTCAACAAGGCCAAAAAGTCGTCCTCACATCTGATGTCTATGGTGACGACATTGTGTATCACGGTATTGTGCAGGGGATTGAACCAGGCACAGGCAGTGCCTTTGCTCTTTTACCTGCGCAAAATGCAACAGGCAATTGGATTAAAGTGGTACAACGTGTTCCTGTACGAATTCTCTTAGATCAAGAAGAATTAAAACAACACCCGCTTCGCCCTGGGTTATCAATGGCGGCAACAGTCACGCAAGAAAAAGTATCTGAGCAAGAATTAAATGCACTTGTCAATAAAAACCAAAAATGGTCAACCAGTATATTTAAAGATGAAACCGCAATACTCAATAACATGATTGACCAAATCGTAGCGACCAATCTATAGGCAGTAGTTCATGAATAAAACCATGCAAACACCATTTGTTGAATCAGTATTCCAACAACGAATGCTGTTTATCACCATGTTTTTACTCACAGCAATTGAGTTCTTACAAAATGGCATGTTTGCCTTTGCTGCTAGCCCAATTATGGGTGAAACAGGCATGTCACCTGAAGAATATGGCTTAGTCACTGTTGCTTATGCTTGCGTCGCAATCGTCACAATATCCAAACAGCGCTGGATTATTGAGAGAACTGGCTGGCGTCAATACATGTTAGGCTCCATTTTAATTTTTATCACTGGTGCCTTTATGTGTGCGCAAAGTGACACCTATCATGGTTTTCTGTTTGCCAGAATTATTATGGGCATGGGTGGTGCAGCCTTTATGACGGCATCACGTGTACTTGTAAATTTAATTCCGCCAAGCCCACGGCGTTTTTTAGGGATTAAAGCTTTTTCAGGTGGCCTTATTACTGGTATTGCCTTTGCACCTTGGCTAGCAGCACTTGCAGTTACCAATGACACCTACGCCAGTCTCTATTATATTTTAATTGTCATTGCCTTGGTTGTAATGCTTTTTAGTCTCTACAGCCTGCCTAACTCAGTGCCTGCAAAAGAATTACGCAGCCAATCACACCCATTTATGTTAATGCTATTAACTGCTGGTGTGTTCTGTTTACTTTGGGCATTTCAACGCTCTCGATATGACTTTTTCTCTGACACACTTATATTACTCACTGTGGCTGTAACCGGCTTAAGCGCTTGCTATTACTTTTTTAGAAGCATTAAACGTTTTAATGGCCACCCTTTTTTAATGCTGGAAACACTGATCAGCAATAAACGATTTATGGTAGGCATTATCTTATACGCTGTGTGCTATTTAGTGATGGGTGCGAATAACACTGTCTACCCACAGTTCGTGCAAAATGCCCTTGGTTTTACTTGGGCGGCGGCTGGTAAATGGCAAACCATAGGTATGCTCACCATTTTTGTCACATGGTTTACCATGGACCAAATTATGCCACGCCGACCTTCTAGTAAAAAATTCTTTGTGGTTGGTTTTTTAGCTCTTGCTGCCTATGGCTTTTTTATGACTCGTATTACTCCAAACGCCAACCTTATAAAAGATGTCCTACCAGCTCTTGCGCTTAATGGCGTCTTTTTAATTCTTGTCATGGCGACCACCGCAATGCAGACCTTTCGCGAAGTGCAAGATGATGAGACTGTCTTCTCACATGGGCAGCAAGTGAAAAATATGATTGCACAACTTTGTATGGCCCTTGGTATTGCCTTTGGTACGCTGTTAATTCAATGGAAATCAACTGTGCATTATGCTTATTTAAATACTCGTTTAAATACTGCTGATCAAATCTACCAAAGCACCACACAACAGATTATGTCAGCCTATGATCAGTACGCTAATTCAATAGATACGCAAAGTGCAGCGCTATCATGGGTTGCAAGCTCAGTGAAAACCCAGTCTCTCCTTTTAGCATGTATTGATTATTACTGGGTGGTCTGTATTCTTGGCATTACAGGCGCTACGATTATGCTCAAACAAAACTTTATGAAATAAATGTGCAAGGCATTCAAAATATGATGGACTTTAATAATCTCTATTACTTTTATCTTGTAGCTGAAAATGGCGGCTACACAGCAGCGCAAAAAGCATCAGGCATTACAAAATCACTTCTAAGCAGACGAATCTCAGATTTAGAAGAGCAACTCAATGTGCGCCTTATTAATAGAAATACCCACTCCTTCTCACTGACAAACACAGGCCAAGTATTATTTGAACGAGCAGAAGCCATGGTGCGTGAGGGCATAAACGCTTATGAATCAGTATCGGCACTGACCACAGAACCAATGGGCGTTATACGTATCAGTTGCCCACCTGTACTCGCCCAGTATCACCTCGCTCCTCACCTGCCTGGCTTTATGAAAAAATACCCAAAAGTCAGCGTTAATATTGAAGCGACAGACCGACAAGTGCATCTCATTGAAGAAATGTTTGATGTGGTATTACGAGCTAGCTCTAACTTTGATGATGTACAAGGCTTAATCGCAAAGCCAATTTCTACAACTCAGCCATTATTAGTTGCAAGCCCTGAGTTCCTTAACACCTATGGCTGCCCTGAGACACTGCAAGATATAAAAAACTTTCGAACTATTAGCTCAGTGGTGGATCAATATGAAGGTGTACAGAAATGGACTTTTACACATAAAAATGGCGATAAAAGCGCTGTTAAGCACAAGCCAGTGCTCTTTTGTCGTAACCCACGTGTGCAGCTGGAAGCTGTCCTCAATGGTCTAGGTATAGGCTTAATTCCGCATTTTAGTGTGCAAAAACACATTCGAGATAAGAAGCTGGTGATTATTTTGGAAGACTGGGCCACGGAGACTCACTATATTCATGCTTTATATCAAAGTCGAAAACACATGAACCCAGCTGTAAGAGCATTTTTAGATTATATGAGTGAACCACTTCATACATCTTTGGTAAATTCTTAAATAATTAACGTTCATACCAAAATAGATTACGCTTAAAAAAGTCTGTAGCAACTTTTTCGTGATCTTTTGAGGTAATACCAGATACGGATAGAAGATAAACGACACTATCTTTAACAGCCCATGAGAACCACTTTACCGCGCCATTAGAGTCTTTTGCTTGCACTTCACGTACAGAGAAGCCCGCAGAGTTCAATGCAATGTTTGAGGTCACTTCAAGGTTAGACTTCTTCAATGCAGTATCAGAATCATATTCCATAATACGGTCATCACTGCCCTTAAAACCGGCATACTGAGATTCTTTCACCTCAAAAATAAGACCAGCAAAGTCAATAACATAGTTGATGGAATTGATTTGACCAAAGTACGTCTTCTCTTCTTCAAGACTGCGCTCAGGTTTCATCGGAAAACGGTAACGCAATTTGCCATTAGCACTTGTAGTAGACAAGCTATAGGGCTGAGGTGCAGTGTCAACAGGTTCCTCACTACACCCTAAAGAAAACACTAAAGCCAAAGTAAGAATTGATAAGCCTTTGAACTTACGCATAACCGCTCTCTCGTAACCCCTTAAAACAACCTAAACCACTGTATTTAAAGGTAAATTAACATAAAGAGCTCAGATACAATAGTAACGTTATGTTCTTATTTGCAACAAAGAGATGACAAGGTGATTTAAAGACTTATGAGGCTTAACCAAGGATTGACAAGTACTCTCTTGGAACAGCATCAACAAGCCAAACATTATTGGTAGTCTTGTAAAATATGCAACCATCTTTTGCCATGGCGGCTGTATTAATTTGCAGCAGAACAAGCTTCCCGTATCGCTGCCCTACTGCTTGAGCAACATGGGCAGACTCGGTTAAATGCACATGATGCCTATTGCCCTTTATGAGACCCTGCTTTTGAATAGACTCTAGAAAACGGCTAGCAGTGCCATGGTATAAGTATGAAGGTGGCTCATGAGGCGGTAAATCTAAGTCAACATGAATTGAATGTCCTTGATTTGCTCTTATCTTGGTTTTGTCTTCATTAAAAGCAAAGCGCTGTTTATCGTTCATCTCAACGAGAATATCGAGCAAGGCATGGTTCAGCTCAAATGTTGTGGTATTGGCAATAAGGTCATCAACGTAAATCCAGCCATGATCATCAAGGTTTAAACCGATAGAATCAGGCTTATGACGCAAGATATAGCTTAAGTATTTAGATATTTTTTCCATAGCGATTAGTGAAACTCCATCAACAGTTCAATCATTTAAATCTACAACCATGCCATATTTAGACTTATATTCAAAAGACATACCCCTATAAGAATATTGTCTATTTTTTCATCGCAATTTCTAAATATTCAATGGGGTTTAAATAGAAAGCTTTCTTCATACCTTGAGTTGATGAATCCATCAGGTGAGGATAAGGTATTAAGCTTATAATCGAGTAATGCAAATGTGGTGGCTTGCCTTTTGCGTTGCCAGTAGCACCAAGAGTAGCAATAACTGAGCCCGCAGAAACAGATGTACTTAAGTTTTCAGCAATCGAATCTAAATGGGCCAAATAATGCAGACGCCACTTCGGCCCAAGCCCTAGAATAACCTTGCCACCTTTCTTGAGCTCACCTTGATAGAGAATCAATATATTGGTTGGGGCAAGAACCTCGGTGCCAGTATTTCCAAAAATATCAATGCCTTTATGCACACCAGAGGAGCCCCATGGCTCATACCAAAATGTATCTTTATGCCAGTCTGCGGCTGTTGCCCCTTTAACAGGAATAAAACGAGGCTCTGGCATAATAAAACCAGTCACTACTATTAAAATTAAAACTGTGAGAAACAACCATCTTTTTTTAAAAGAAAACATACTACTTATATATACCCATAGCCTTATCAATATTGAGTTTTGTTTAAGTGCATACAATCAGGCTGACTCTTGTACAACAGACTATAAGGCACCATTTTTTTTATAATACAATAAAAACATGCCTTTTTTGTATCTTCTAACATACTTAAGCCTATTTATCCAATATCATTCCAAAAAACAAAAAATATATTCTTTTCTAACAGAACCTAAGCAGATTGATTATGGCTACTACTATTAATTTTAAAGCAAACAATACAACTCAGTATTCAATAAACGGAACAACGCTTTCTTCTATTTGCAAAAAATTAAGCTCATGCTCAAGAGGTATATCATCAAGCAAGCTATTGATCAATATAGAGGAAAGAGAGAAAAAAGCGACTATTATTTATGCACACATCAAGCGTGAAGACACCAAAGACATGTGCAGCCAAAACCCACACATTCATATTAATGCAAGATCACTTTCAATTATTAACAATATTATTTCTAAAAAAAGAGCTTTTGAATTCAAAGCGATACAAACTGCAATTAAAACAGGCCATATTAAAGATATAGCCCTACTCTTTGTTATTCTAACACTTAAATCAAAACCATCACTCACAGCACAAAAAGCATTATTATCCAAAATCAATGAAGCTAAGAATTCAGGCAAAGAGCTTGGTGTCGATAATATTATAGAGTCAACCCTTGTTTTAAATATTGGTTCAAATGAAAGAACGCCAGCTTCGAGAGAAATTTTATACACTTATAACGACTTAAGACAAGATCAAACCAAGAAAACAATAGATCAAAACAATGAAAAAAATCATTTATTATCGTCCATCCTGCAAACATTCTATGCTTTTCGTCATATAACATTTGCAGCATCGGGTATTCAATCATCTAGCTTATAAAAATAACTTAATACTCAAGCATGTTTTTGTTTTATAGATACCGACCTAACACTGCAACTATCCAATAAAAAAGCCACTCAAATAACAGAGTGGCTTTTAAACATTAACTTAATTTTTTAATCAGTACTGCTTCACTGGAAACCTAACGCTCAAATTTAAAGTATCAACCCCTTCTCCGCTTAACCAAAATCGCTGTAGATTAAGCCCTACACGAGTGCCTGAAGCCAAAGCTCTTTCAAGCCCCGCCCCCATATAAATATCCATACCAGAATCGCTAAAGCTTCGCGTATCTGTCGGGCCTTCCAAATCAAAATGAGCCACCCAGAAAAAACCACCAGTATGAACAACAGCAGTCCAGTCTTGTTTTAGAGAAAAATGATAGGCTGTACCAAATGTAAAACCATGCCCAGATTGTGGATGTACCTCTTCAACATCAGCCAAAAAAGTAGCAACATCACCAGCTAAGCCTCTTAAGTGAGTATCAACGCTGCCAAGATTTTTATAACCCAGTTCCAACATAAACTCTTCAGTTACAGGGTAGCCAAGGTTAAGACCAAACCCCATTCGGGACGCCTCTTCATCGAGAATAACGCCATTAATACCTGAATCAGTCAGCTGCTGATTTAAGTCTGACTTTGAAGTATCACTGTGCACATAACCTAAGTTAAAACCAAGTTCATATTGACCGGGTTCAAGCGCCTGCGCTTGACTGCTAGCCCCAATTGCTGCAAGTAACAACCATTTCTTGTTCATTTTTCGAATAACAGGAAGAAGCATGAGCATTAACCCCCAAATCGAAAGACTACCACCTGAAGAACTCACATCGATATTGCTTTTAGTACCTACACCACCAGGGTCAGATACCGCACCATTCGTTTCACCATCTGCATCGTTCGGGCCACCATCTTGAATCGTTAATTGCACACACCAATCACCCTCAGTTAAACCTGCAGAGTAAGCAACATCACCAGGTGGTGGACAATAGCCTTCAGCGCCAGCAGCAGAGGCAATGCTATCAACTCCATTTTCAATAAAGGAGCGCCAAACACCATTGATAAATTTGCGATATACCGCATCTGCAGGAATCGCCGCAAATTGCGCCACTACAATATCAACGGTTTGGCCAGACTCTGGTAAGCCATTTACATCAAAGTCAAAGTACCCCCCCACATTGGCAAAGAGATCCACCTCTGTTGCTGTTTGATCCGCAATATTCGTATCCGATACACCACTGGCATTAGTACCACTTGCTAGAGCGACACTGCCTAGTTTGAGCTGTAAACCTGGGTTAGTTTCCATTACAAAACCAGCAGACTCACCAACTCGCTCTTCAACCCGATGACTTACATCAATGGCATCAAGATAATCAGGAATACCATCAGCATCTGCATCCCCAAACCCTTCAACACTATCGTCTTGGCCATCGCCATCAGAATCCACGCCTGTTTGAATGACAGGGGCTGAGGCTATCACACGCATACGCATTGATGCCGTTGTTGAAGCTGGTGGTAAACCATTATCAGTGACAAGGACACCCACTTTATAAAGCCCTTCTGGTAAAGACGCTGGATCAAACGTAAATGTATTCGCAATACTATCTAAATCAATTAACGATGAATCTGTTGTACTCCAATCAAAGGTATGGCTATCACCTGTATTTGGGTCAGTCACATTTGCAGTAACAACCACTTGTCCATTTCCATTCACAATGAGACTTGTGTTACCACTGCCTTGTTGATCACTACTTAAGACTACGCTTGGTGCTTCATTGATTTCAGTAATCGATATACGATGGGTTGTTTTAGCCCCTGCTACTGCATTTTCAATCTCACCCAATGTCAAGATAATCTGCTCGCTATTATCACCTAATCCATCATCAACAATGTCAAATGTCAGGCTGGATTTCACACCAGAATTGAGAACAAATGAACCATTCGCAAGATTATGATCTTCAGGATTAGTCGCTGTACCTGAAACGGTATAAGGTACTGTCACTGGATATGTAGCTGCCTCACCATTTAAGTAGACAGAAACCGTTACACTCGTACCTCCTGCTTCACCCACAGTTTGATCCTTAGCAAAATCAACCATTGGTACCACATGGATTAGCTGCGTATCCGATGCACTATTACCAGCAGCATCCGTAGCACTCCATGTAATAGTATAAGCACCAGGCTTAAATCGACCACTTTGGCTTGGTGTTGCAGTGACGTTGCCATCAAGACCATCAATCGCTGTCGCAGTTCCTAAAGTCACAGGTGTGAAAAGCTCAGTAGAATTAATTGTTAAATCTTGAGGTGCAGTGACAACAGGTGGAATATCATCAACAGTTGGATTGGAATTATTTAAATATTCACTTAGATTTGTATCACCGTCACTATCAGAATCCATATCACCATCTGACGCATCAGATGGATTTAATCCATAGAGAACCTCCCAATCATTAGGAATGCCATCTCCATCGACGTCATCATCAAGACTGTCAGTAATACCATCACCATCTAAATCTGGCAGAACATTAATTGAAATCAGCTGATAACTTGATAGCCCATTTGCAGTTGCTGCTATTTCAACACTGTAAATAGAACCACCCACTAAGCCACCAATATCATTAAAAATTAATTCGCCATCAACAAGACTAAATAAATCAGCATCAGCACCACCTGAAATAGCAATTGAAACAGTATCACCATTTGGATCTGTTGCAGCTATACCCCCTATGACCTGCGCACCTTCAATAATATCAAGACTCGGGAATCTTACGCCCTCAAAAGAGCTAAACACTGGTGCACTGTCAATTGTTATAGAGGCAGTTGCACTACCACTACTACCATCTTCAGCTTGTGCAGTGACTGTCAAAGTGCGTGCAGGAATTGGTGGATTTGTACTGGTATTTTGATAACTCACCAATCTTGCAATATTTAATGCAATTGCATCACTAATGCTGCTACTACTAATAATTCTTGCATTATCGACATACAAACTTGCGCCAACAGCAAGCCCACCACTTGCATCATAAGTACCAGAAATAAATTGAAATTTATAAGTGTCGTCTTGTGAGATATTAGAGGTAGAAGCTGAAAAACCCTTGGTATCACCACGCTGAGCAAACAACACTTCTTGAGTATCATCACTTGTTCCAAAAGTATCGTCAGCACCATCACCGATCAGCATTCCTATAACTTCGTACCAATCCCCACCATTGGCTGCAGCCCAATCAACTGAAATAAGATCGCCATTAAAAGCTTCAAAAGGCGTACTTTCAACATAAGGACCATAAGTAGAACAATAGCCATCGGGAAGTGTTCCCTGGCGGGCAACACTGTTAGGACAAGACAAACCCCCGCTACTAAAAAGTCTTAAAGCATAGGTGCCAGCACTTATAGGTGAAGTTACAACGCTTATTTGTGCATTTATACTTGAGGTTGCACCAATTTTTATAGAACCAGTCCCACTCGTACCAGTCCCTGAACGTACCCAATTAATGCTATCCCCTTCAAAATCTGTTTGACTTGCGTAGGTCTGTGCATAGGTTGTCCAACCTTGTGTGTCACCTGTCTCGAAGCTGCTATTAGCAAGTGGACTTGAAAATAAAATCTGCAAATCGGCGCCAGCTTGACCATTATTAATAGCATCGATAGCACCTACACGGTCTCGACCTGAACCATTACCTAGATAAATGTCACTACCATCAACAGAAATTGCGCCACTGATATCAGGGTCTGGATCAGAAGTTAAAGCAAAATAATCATCTGATGTGCTTTGGGCTAAAGAGAAGGTAATTGAGCCATCTGTATAGGCATCACCACCAGCAATAGAAAGAACTGAAGATACAAGACGAGCTGGTTCTTGTTGGTCTAATGCAATATCCGATAAACCAGTAATAACTGGTGTGCCAGCATGAGATTGAACACTCGCAAATGTACAAAGAACACTCAAAAAGCTAAGGCCTATTTTATTCATATGTGGAACTCCCTGTTCTCACGAAAACATGATTGAGGTAATAGGCCTGGTGTTATTAGTGTCAAGAAACTTTGATAGACCTTATTCAAATAAGGCTAGCAGAATATACAAAAGTTAATAGCTATCAAATCCAAAAATCATTTATCAAATCCAAGATGAACTCGCAAACATAAAAGGCATTACTGGGATTAGAAGCGTTTATAACTTTGCTAACTCATGCCGTACCATGCGGGAACTTGCACTCAATAGATCTCGTTTGGAGGGAATTGCAACACATCTACTGCAACTGGAAAACACAAGTCAAAATGATCAACAGACTTTGGATACATCTGCCAATAAAAACATCTACAAAAATGAAGTCAAAAATACAGTAAAGGAAGTGAAAAACCTGTTCCCTGAAAATTCTGTAGAATACAAGCTCTTCGAAGAAGCAAAAAATGAGGCGTATGATGAATTAACCTCACGTTTTGAAGCGAAAGCAAAGCAGCCTTTATCAACTGAAACAGATGCTGAGCACAGTCCTATTGAAAATGATTTATTGACATTTTTCCAAAGAATCGACGTTCCATTTAAAACACGTTATGCTGCTGAAAAACTCTATATTCATGAAATTGAACTCGGCAAACATGATAAAGATATTCTTAATAATGATCTGATGAATCAATTTGCCTTCAATTTAAGTCATGATATCAATGAAGCAATAAAAGAAAGATATGTTGCACTCGTCATAAAGGGGAAAGAAGCAACAACAGCAGCTGAACTCAAAGATGTCTTAACCTCAATCTTTCTTAGATGCAAGGTTAAAAATGGCATTGATTTTAATTTCAAAGTTGCTATGCATCAACTCGACAAGCATTATGTTAAAAATATAATGGGGAAAACAGACATTGATAAAAAAATAGTGGCAGTCCTCGTTGAAGAAATGCCTAAAATATCTAAAACAAGGCTCAATGCAAAAATGCAATTCAAAAACTTACCACCGCCTGAATTAACAACGAAGAAAGTGTCAGAGATGGCTTTAAAAGCATTAGAAAACATGTGGAAACGTTAAAGTAGCACCACAGGCAACGCGCCCTCAAATTTGCAGGCTCTGTTTAGAATTAAAATACGCTCAAAAAGGCTGAAAAATCAGCCTTCTTTAACATAACTCTGCGAATCCATATCGATTACCTCAACAGTAATAGACGCTCTTTCCAGATTTAATCGCTTCAACTTACTTTGAGTATGAAGCGACAACATTCGTTTTTGATCTGCAGATCGACCTGCTAATAGTCGAATAGAAACATGAATAAAGTCGACTTTCTCACCACCGACAAGGTAGTATTCATAAGGTTGGCTACGTACTTTAATATCCTTGCCATCTTCTGCAAAAAGCTTAGATTCATGGGCCAGCCCTTTCAAGGTGAAAAAACAACCTGAAAAGTTAGCTTACCTCAT
>TARA_B100000686_G_scaffold43944_2_pt1 | contig 52912 bp, 45 predicted proteins | sample TARA_B100000686 | Tara Oceans TARA_B100000686 (sample SAMEA2622733) | marine metagenome | biome: marine biome (ENVO:00000447); feature: marine epipelagic mixed layer (ENVO:xxxxxxxxx); material: "saline water (ENVO:00002010), including plankton (ENVO:xxxxxxxx)" | depth 150 m
TAACTGTAGCTGTAGGTGGAATAGCTGTAGCTGTAGATGGAATAGCTGTAGACGTAGCTTCTGATTTGGCAGGGATAGATGTTGTATCTATAGAAACAGAATTTTTATCGTCAGTATTAGGCAAACAACTAAAAATCGATAAATAAACGAAAGTTTGAATTAAAATGATCTTGAAAATGTTGAATAGTTTATTTTTATACATATATGAAATTATACAACAATACTGTTTAAATTTGTTATACTGTAATCCTATGTCCTTTCACATAGATAATGCCACTAAGATTCAATCTTCTTAGTGGCATTTATTAAAAATACATAAGGTTACCAAGATGTCTGATCCAATTACTAAAATCCCCAAACCTAGAATAGATTCTTATGCTGATAAACGTAAATTATTTTTAGTGCCTGTATATATGGCTCCCAAAGAAAATGCAGAAGAAGGGCAAAAAATTTTAACGGAATATTGGATAGAAGTTTCTGAACAGATTACTTCATTCGAACAAAAGCTAGGAAAAATAAAAAACATATTCCATGAAGGTATCTCTGAAGGTGACCAAAAAGAATTAGATATGTTAAAACAAATGAATGAAAAAGGTTCCCCTTTTATTCAATCTCTATTGAAAAACGATGCTAAATTAATCCCGACTGAAAAAAAAGAATTACTAGAAGAAACAATAGACTGGCAAAGATGTTTGTCTGTTGGATTAGTTAATTCAAAGGTATATTCAGAAATAATGTCAAAATTCCAAACATCAATCACTGAAAGATATACTTTTATCTCAAAACAAATTGATCAAAATCTTAAAATTGACAATCCGGGTATACTCCTAATAAATGAAGAACATAAAGTACAATTTGCTGATGACATTCAAGTATTTTATGTATCTCCTCCTTCAGTAGATAAATTCAAAAAATGGCGTGAAAAATATATCGTAGAGATGAGAGAAAAATTTTCAGCTACAAATATCAATGAAGAAAATGTAAGTGATTCTAAAAACTAATCCATTGACAAAAGTTTTTTAGATTTAAATGCAAAAAATATAGTTAAAATCATCATTACAAGTCCAAGGAAAGCAACTACTTTTCTTGGACCAAAATAATCCATGGCAAATCCTGAAGGTAATGTTCCGATGGGTTGCAAACCAAAAATCAACATTCTAAGAGACATTACTCTTCCTTGAAAATTTTTATCACAATTTTCAAGTAATAATGCATTAGCTAATACCATTCGAGCTGCCTCACCAACTCCTAAAAACACCATTAAAATTAGACCAACAACGTAATATGGAAACAGTGAAACAAGTACTAAAATGCAGCCAGCTATAAATATCCCAAAAAATTGTAGAAACCCTCGTTTACGAGGCCCCATCACTGCTATAGAAATAGAACTTAGTAAGGAACCAACCCCTATCATGCTTAATAATAATCCTAATGCTTCAGATTCTTTAAAATAAACTTCTCTTATTACAACCGGCAACAAAAACCTAAATGGCATCACTAAAACAACATATGTTAACGCTAAGATCAATAAAGTACTAACAATTTTATTACTTTTTGTATAAATCAAACCAACTTTAATATCAAATAAAATTTCTTTAAATTTAATAAAATATAAATTCAAACGACTGCCAGTGAAGGGTTTAGAGTCAATTTGATCGTTTTCAATTCTTGGAGAATCATTAGAATCGCTATATTTGATAAAAACAGTTGTAATTACAGAAAAAGAAGTTATAACACTAATAGAAACATATACCCCTCCTGGTCCTATAAGTCCGTACAAAATCCCAGCAACTGCAGGAGCTAATAAGGAAGTTACTCCCATTAAGGCGCCGTCAAGAGCTATTCCGTTACTAATCAATCTATGTGGCAAAATTTGTGGAATGATAGTTTGTCTAGAAGGTGCTAAAAAAGCCCAACCAACACCTTGTAGTGAGGCTGCTATGAACAAATGTTGCCACATGATCATTTCATTAATGATTAAAATTGCAACTGCAATAGCTATAAATGTTGAAGAAATTTGCCCAACTTGAATCAATATCTTTTTGTTGATTCTATCGGACAAGACACCACCAAACAATGAAAAAATCATCATCGGAACTGCAGATCCACCTATGACTATACCTACCAAACCAGGATTTTCAGTCAAATCATAAGTAAGGTATCCCCTCGCAAGCATTTGCATTTGAACCCCAAACATCAGAAACAATTTACTTAACCATAAAATTAAATAATTCTTGTGTGAAAATGATTCTAAACTTCGAGATAAAATTTTTTTAAAAGAATTATTTGAAGTAGTAGTATTTGAATTTAATGGCTTGTTTTTATCCAATATAATTTCTTTTCTACGCATTATGATTGGCAAAACAAACCACTCTATTACACGAATCGATTAAGCATATCAGTTAGTGTACAATAAGTATACTTAATGAAAAAAACATATTTAAATCAATAAACATCGAAATAATTAATGGGTCTGAATTTTAGGTCGCACTCATTTTTTTTACAAAAAGGAACCTAAAGGTGTTCATCCAGACCCGAAAAGTCCTAGAAAATCTCACTTAATTATCACATAATAATTTCTGGTTTTCAAACATGAAATTATATAATCATAAAATATTTGGAAAGCATTTTAAATGGGTAATACATTTGGAAAACAATTCAAAATTACATCTTGGGGAGAATCACATGGCCCAGCAATTGGTGTTACATTAGATGGCTTTCCATCATTATTTAAGATTGACGTGGAACATATCCAATCTGAACTACAACGACGTAAACCAGGCCAAAGTGAAATATCAACTCAAAGAAAAGAAGAAGATTCCATAGAAATTTTGTCTGGTTTGTTCGACGGCAAAACCACTGGCGCGCCAATTTCAATGCTTATATGGAATAAAGATCAACGTTCAAAAGACTATAATCATCTAAAAAATGTTTTCCGACCTTCACATGCTGATTTTACATACCAAGCAAAATATGGAATTAGAGATTGGAAAGGTGGAGGACGAGCTTCTGCAAGAGAAACAATTGCTAGAGTAGCTAGCGGTGCAATTGCCAAGCAATGGTTAGCATCCAAATTCAATACCGAAATTTTAGGATTTGTTAAACAAATTTCTGATTTAAAAGCACAAATATCAAATTCATCTATCAATCACGAATCTATAGAGTCTAATATTGTTAGATGCCCTGATAATAAAATTGCTAACAAAATGATTGAAAAAATCAAAGAGGCAAGAAAAAATGGAGATTCTCTTGGTGGCATAATCGAATGTGTAGCAAAAAATGTCCCTGTAGGTTTAGGGGAACCTGTTTTTGACAAATTAGATGCAGATTTAGCAAAAGCTATTCTTTCAATTCCTGCATGTAAGGGATTTGAAATTGGTTCTGGTTTTTCAGGAATAGAAATGACTGGATCAGAACATAATGACGAATTTTTTGTAAATGATGATAATAAAATTAAAACAAAAACTAATCATTCGGGTGGAGTTCAAGGCGGAATCTCAAATGGAGAAGATATAATTTTGAGGGCAGCATTCAAACCAACGGCTACAATTATTCGTTCCCAAAAAACAGTAGATTCCGAACATAATATAGTAGAACTCAAAGGTAAAGGCAGACATGACCCATGTGTCTTACCTAGGGCTGTACCTATTGTGGAGGCTATGGTAGCTATTGTAATTGCTGATCACGCTTTACTTAACACAGCTAACAATAACCGTAACTAAGATATAAATATTTTTATAAATAAATATTTTATACATTTAAATCTCTAAGTTTTATCTATACAAATTTATTCATTTAAAGAATAATGTATAAAATTCTTATTATTTAATTATGTTGTGAATACTACCCCTGTAAATAACTCAATACTAGAAGAAATTCAAGACCGCATATTATGGTTAGCTATAAAAATGGTTGATCATTCTAATCGTGGTAGATACCAAAAAGGTTCTCCAAAATTAGGAGGACATCAAGCTTCTTCTGCTTCAGTCACTACAATCATGACTTATTTATTTTTTGAATTCATGGGACCTCACGACAAAATTTCTATTAAACCTCATGCCGCTCCTGTCTTTCACGCGGTACAATATCTACTCAATCAACTAGATGAAAAATATCTAACTCAACTCAGAGCATTTGGTGGACTACAAGCCTACCCTAGTGTTACAAAAGATCCTGACAATGTTGATTTTTCTACAGGATCTGTGGGTCTTGGCCCTATAACTCCTAATTTTGCTTCACTAGTTGAAAAATACCTTGAAAGTCATTTTGAATACGAATCAAAAGATTCAAAATACATAAGCTTACTTGGAGATGCTGAATTAGATGAAGGTTCAGTTTGGGAGGCTATCATGGAGCCTGCTATAGCTTCATTAAATGATGTACTTTGGATAGTAGACCTCAATAGACAAAGTCTAGACAGAGTAATCCCCGGTGTACGAGCAAATGATTGGAAAAATATGTTCGTTGCTAATGGATGGGATGTTATTGATGCTAAGTATGGGGCACAACTAGAGCGTGCATTTGCATCCGGAAATGGAGATTTACTGAAGCTCTGGATTGATGAAATGCCTAACCAAAGATATCAATACCTACTTAGATTAGACCAAAACGATTTAAGAAAAGAGTTAACATATGGTTTCAAACATTCTAAAGATTTAACAAAATTTCTTGATTCATATGATGACCTTGATCTATATTCAATGTTTCGTAATTTAGGTGGCCATGATTTTGATAAATTAAGAGAGGCATTTGACCAATCAACAAAAACTTCTTCACCAACAGTAATATTTGCTTATACATTCAAAGGCTGGAATTTACCAATTTTAGGTTTACCAAGAAACCACTCAACACTACTAAACCCCGAACAAATCGAACAACTAAGAATTAAACTAAATATACCAGAGGACGACATTTGGGCAAAATTTAATGAATCATCCGATGCTGGTACACACTGTAATAAAAAAGCAAAAATTTTTACAAAAACAAAACCTCAAAATAACTCACAGATCAATTCAATCGATATTCCCTCTGAATTAAATAGACCTCTTCCAAAATTTGATATTTCCACACAAGATTATTTACAAATGATACTAACAGAAATCCTAAGATCAAATCATGAACTCTCAGAAAGAATTGTTACTACAAGTCCTGATGTAGCTACTTCTACAAGTCTCGCTGGTTGGATTGCAAATAAAAACGGATTATTATGGGATGACAATCAGGACAAATCTGAAGAAACAAATCAAACATCTCCTGCCACTGATTTAACTCAATTTCAGGACCAATACAATGATCCTTTACAATGGATAGCTTCCCCTAAAGGGAAACACATTGAATTAGGTATTTCAGAAAATAATTTATTCATGCTTTTAGGACAGTTAGGCCTCTCGTATGAACGACATAACGAAATTTTATTCCCAATTGGAACAATCTATGATTGTTTTATTAGAAGAGGTCTAGATGCCTTATTCTATGGTACATATTCTGATTCACAATTCATTTTTGTTGGAACCCCATCCGGAATTTCATTAAGTGGTGAAGGTGGCGCCCACCAATCAATTTTATCTTCATCTATAGGAATTGAGTTGCCAGGAATTTCAATGTATGAACCGTGTTTTGCGAAAGAATTAGAATGGATCTTATTAGACTCACTTAATAAAATTAAACTGCGACAAGGTTCCACATATCTTAGATTGAGTAAAAAAGCTATCGATCAGTCTACATTCATTCTCCCTGAAGCCCCATCAGAAAAAGATAAACTTCGTTCAAAAGTAATAGATGGTGCTTATGTTTTAAAAAATTCTTCTATTCAAAACGGATCTGAAACAAATGACAACTTAATAAATATTTTTTGTTGTGGTGCAATAATTCCTGAAGTACTAGAAGCTTCTAAAATTCTTGAAGAATGGAAAGTTAATGTAAATGTCATTAATGTCACTGGCCCAGGGGTACTATTCCAAAAATATCAAAATTGGGTTCATAGCAAATTTCAAAATTCAGATGATTCTCCAAATCCATTACTGAAATTACTTGATGGTATAAATACCAAAGTTCCATCGATTACAATCACTGATTCACATCCACATTCTTTAGTATGGATAGGTGCTGCCTTAGGTTCACAAACATACTCGTTAGGAATTAATGATTTTGGACAGTCTGGTGAAGTAGAACAACTATACGAAGAATATATGCTGGATACTCAAACAATAGTAGATGCATGTTTAGATGCATTAAATATTTGAAACAAATTATATTAATTTACACTTCTATAATTTCAACTACGAATCTTTTTCTTTAATATTTCAGGTAGTAAGTTAAGTATTACAAAAATTAGACAAAATGCTAAAACAAAAAGCAAAACAAAAACTATAAAAAAATAAGCATTAATAAGTGAAGTAATATCCATAAGACTCCTAAATATTAGAGACTAAACTTAAAAGAATATAAATTTCCACCAATACCTATCCAACTATTCTCTGATATAAGTACCTTATCAATTATCGGTTGATTATTTACTCTGATTTGAGCATCTTCAGAAGCTGGAGAAATTAAGACACCTTTATTAGAAAATTTAAATACAATATTATTTATTTCAGAAATGCCTAGATCTTTTCCATGAACCACATTTTTATAAAAGATTTTATTAAACAAACTGCGTTGAATATATCTAAAATCAACAAGTGGAGAATCATCATTATCAACCAAATATCCGAAAGGAGATCTTAGCCTATTTATAATTATAAAATAAAAAATCAATAGTGAAATAATCGCAATCAAAATATATAAAACGATATTGATTTGACTGATTTGGCCATCAACTTTTTCGGTTTCTAAAATCCTTTTTGAATCTAATACATTTGTGTTTGAAGTTTGATCTACTTTAGAAGAGATAGCTTTTGTTTTAGGAATATTGTTACTGCTAGATTCAGGAGCGTTTGTGATTTTAATAGGTTCAGAAAATTCAACTATCAAAGCAGGTGATGAAAACACCATTGGAACATCTGAATAAACCATTTCAATGTTTAAACTTAATGTAATAATTCCAAAATCTTTAGGTGTAAAAAATAGTTCATATTCCCAAGCAGGACCACCATGATAGACAGGTTTAGAAATAATTTCTATTTGACTTCGATCTATATTTAAATCAGATGAGCTTTCAACTGACAATAATTTTTCTGAGATAGGATATGGCTCTCCTGAAACATTTATGAATACATCTGCAATTTTATATTTATTATTTAATTCAAAATTTTGTGGTAAAAGAATTTTATTAAAATCAATCTTAGGAAAAGTAGTTACTTTGAAAGTTTTTTGAGATTTTATTACATTATTCAATCCAGAAAATTTAATTTCACCAATCAATCTATATTGACCAGGTGAAGAAAATGGAGGCAATAAAGCAGTGAATTTTCCATCCAATTTAGATTCATCTCTAGCTAATCCATCATCAAGCATTTCAACAACAATCTCTACATTATCAGGTGTAATAATAGTTAAAAACATTTTGGTGTCTGAAAAATCTTCTGGCGAAACAACTTGAATCTCATCATCAAAAATAGTTCCAACTATTAAAGAAGCTTTGTTCAATTGAATCACATCATTTGAACTTAAAATTAAAGAATATTTATGGTCAAATTTATCTAAAATAGACAAATATCCATTAGCACCAGAAACTTTTAGATTCCATATACCTGATTTAGGATTTTTTAAATTTAGTAATTTGACTCTATCGGTCCATAAAAAATCAATACTTTCATTTGATTGGCCCGGTGAAATCACAATTTTTTTACCTAGTGGATCTTCAATTAAAATAGATGTCTCAGATATATTACTATTTGATATAACAACTGAAAAATTTGTAGTTTCCGGTAAAATGTGGAATTCAGCTGTCATTACTTGATCAGAAGATAAATCCTTATCTAAAACATTTTGCTTGAAAATGAGTGAAGATTCAGCATAAATTCTTTGAAAAAAAACTGAGATAGAATCTGAATCTTTAAGATGAAAATATTCTCCTCCAGAATCTTTTGTAATAACATCAACAACTTGGCTGCTGTTGTTATCAACACCAAAATTAATGAAATTAATTTGTATTTGATTATCTAATAAATCTGTATAAATATCTGACTTATATATTTGTGAAAGGTCTTCTTCTGTATACAAAGAATTACTATCCAATAGATATATTTTAGATCCTTTGATTTCATTAAGTGTTGGATAAATAGAATTTAAAGACTCCAGAGAATTCAACAATCCATTAGAATTTAAATCAGAATTATCAGTTAAACTTGCATATACAATTTGGTGAAACTTAACCAATTCTTCATATGAATTTGCATGTGGCCCAATGAAATCATTAGCATTAGCTCCATTGACGAAAGCAATAAAGTCTAATGAGTCAGTTAGGGAAAGATATAAAATTACTGAATCTAACAATTCAACAAAAGATTCATTCTCAATATCCAAACGACCACTATACAAAAATATAGAACCTTGCAAAGAATTTTGCTCGGCATAAGCATCTTGTTCATTGAAAATAAAAAAACTACTTGAAACAAATAGGAGCAAAAACAAACTTATTGTTCGGAAAATTTTCATACTAATATAAAACCTTTATAAGAAATAATTTATATTTACATCGAACAATAAGTCAATTGATCTGTAGGACTACTTTTAACGGATATAATGATGTAAACCAAATAATTGAGTTACAATTTATATAAACGTCATTTTTTACGGGATATTTAAATTAGATAAATGGAGATTTTTTGATTTTAGTTGCAAAAAAAAATTCAACAATAAAAATCCCTTTAGCAATATTTTTGTCCATAATTGCCTTAACATTTTGTATTCCTAAACAATCAGTCCAAGAAATTCGTGGACATGTAATTTACCTTGAATCAAATTCATTGAAAAATGTTTCTGAATTACAAATACAAAAAGAAAACGAAGAAATCATTATTCTTAAACCACAAATTTATAAAGGATTCACTCCGTCACATCTACGTCATCACCAAATAACAAGCCAACCATTGACAATTAGGTATACCATCAACAACGGAATATTAACAATCATTTCTATGAATGATTAACTTTCTAATTATTTTGTCTTTTTTTAGATGTTTTTATCAAAATATATATGATTGAGATTATAGTCAACAAAACTCCAAAAAACACATAATTTCCGTAAGATATATTAGATACACCTTTCTGAGAAATATATATCTCTGAACCTATCTCCGGATATTGAACTCCATCTATCTCCACAATAAAGCTAAGATTCCAGTCACCAAAAGTTTCAAACGTAACATTTGCATGATACTCTTTTGATTCAGATGCTTCTTTGATTGCTAAAACTTGATATTTTTCATTCGAATCTTCTGTTTTAGAGGTTAATATCTTAATTTTTCCTGAGGGAATTGGTGCGTAATTAACAGAATCAAATAATTCTAATTTGAAATAACTAGTCCCTACTATAGGTTTAGGAGGCAACGTCCTCACTAAAAGTACAAAATCATCAGTCTTATAATTTACTATTAAACTAGAAGGCTCTTGACTATTTAAAATTAAAACAGGAAACGTAAATAAGCAAAAAAGAAATGTCACAAGAGATTTTTGTAAAATAATCATTGTCTAAAATTTAAAACTCTAGATATGGCATCAGATAATTCAAGTTCAGAAGTATATCCCTCAAACTTAGAATGTAACAGTCCGTTGCGTTTTATTATAAAAGTATATGGCTCGCTAACTATCCCCCATTCCATAACTATGGGAGAAATTTTTGCTTTTTCTATGTCACCACCAATTTCATTAATATTTTCATAAATTTCTATATGAATAAAATTAACTTTATCTGCATATTTTTCGCGTAAACTTGAAACAATAGATACCTGAGGGCCACAAGTCTGAGTCATACAAAATTTTGGGGTTGCAAAAACTACTAAAGTTGGAAAATCATTATTTATTGCATCTAAAACAGTCAATTTATATAAATTCAAATCAGGATCAATTGAAGAAGAAATTTCTGCAATGTTTTTAACATCATTCAATGTTTTATTTATACTCTTAGGAACTTTTGACTCAATTGCTGGTGTAAAACTTTTAGGTTTAACATTAAATCTGCTTTCTCCAAAAAATTGATTCCCTTGATCATCCACGCCTTTAATTCTAATCATCCAAATACCAGGATTTTGAAAATTAACCCTAGAAACATATACGCCTGATTTACTTACTGGCCATTGAATATATTTAGCTTCATCTTCAACTAAAACTTCAATTTTGGGAGCGTCCATAAAAAGGTAATCTGCATTAACACTTTCGACACGTAGTGGTGACTTGTCTGAATCAATTAGTCCAAAAGTCAATCTATTTCTTCCAATGGCAATATCAACAGTAGCAATAACTACATTTACTTTCCTTGAAAGTTGCTCGGATGATGAGTTCATTTCCTGTTTTGATGTGTTACCAAGATCTGAGGTTGTTACTTCAGATTTTTTTTGGCATGATGAAATAAAAATCAGAGAAATCACAATAGATAAAATTAATAAAAATTTATATGTGAATTGCTGTATGTTGGCCTGATACACTTTCAAAAAATTTAAAACCACAAAATCCTCCAAAATATTTTATTCGAATATTAATTGTCTCAACAGAATATGAAATGAGTCAACTAATGAATTATTTATGTAATAACCAAGTATTATACGCAATATATAGCCTTTTTATTGCACACAACATCATTATATGGTATATTTCAGGCTCCAGTGGATGATTTGGCTCCATTTATGATTGGTGATCTTTCAACACTGGTTCCTCCTTGAGCTGCCCTCGGTGCCTGTCATCGAGGGCCATTGGATCTATAGTACTGGTTGTTTTTTTATTATAAATAAAGCAGGATTATTGATGAACCCTAAATTAGGTTTTATATTTTTTACTCTCTTGGCTTTATTAATTTTTTCTTGCAAATCAAATACTCCCCAAACAACAGAAATAGAAACTAACATTCCCCCAAGTAAAACTACAAAAATCAAACCCTCAAAAAACAATGAACCACTAACATTTGTTGAATTTGTAATTAAAAGTAATGAAAACTCAATAGCTAGATATGTTGTTAATGAACAGTTAGTTAACTTACCCTCTCCAAATGATGCTATAGGTTCTACAAGGGATGTTAAAGGTAAAATTATATTATCTGAAAATGGCCAAATATCTACTGAACAAAATTCATATTTTGAAGTAAATATGCTTTCTTTAAAAAGTGACTCAAATAGAAGAGATAATTACTTAAAAAGAAATTCCCTTGAATCTAACACCTACCCTACTGCATCCTTCCAGATCACAAAAATAAATAATCTTCCTTTTCCTGCACCTCTTAATGAAAAAATTGATTTTGAACTAATTGGAATATTAACCATAAAAAATATTTCGAAAGAAGTTACTTGGAATGTTTCTAGCGAATTTGATGGCAACAAGCTTACAGGAATCGCAAAAACAGAATTTAAATTCGATTTTTTTGAAATTAAAATTCCTAAAGTATTTGTAGTTGTCAGTGTGAAAGATTTAATTCAACTTGAAATTGAATTCGAAGCTTTAAAAATTGATCAATAAATTTTTAAAAATTTAGCTATTATAACATTAGTGAAATCAATTAAATTCGTAACGATTTAGTTGGATTTTAATCCCAGAATATTACGAATTAATTTATATCATATTACTGTTGACATAGACCAATCCCATTGCTAAACTCACCATGAAATTGACAAAAACACGAATACTATTATTGGGGGCAAAACAATGGGCAAAGTAGACCTTAATTTCATGCCAAATGTTCCTGTGTTCGATGCGAATGCAGCACTTGGAAGAAGGCATGACAAAAGAGTAAATGTAGATACTGTAGAAGGTACAATCGCTGAAATGGATAGAACCGGAGTTACGAAAGCATTGGTATATGCTCCTCATGGGGCAGCATATGATTCAACTGAAGGAAACCAAATCTTGCTCGAAACAATCGGTAATAACGACAGGCTTATTCCTCAATTTTGTGCCAACCCAACTTTTGACAAAATAGATGATTTCTCTAAATCCGTAAATTCAGCTAATGTAAAAACAATCAGAATATTCCCTCCTCTTCATAACTACCCTTTCGCTGAATGGGTTGTTGGCGAATGGCTAGACTGGGCTGAAAGTGAAAACATTGCTGTTTGGATTCCAGTAAATTATGAAACAAATTGGCATGGCGCCCTAGATATTGACCCCACACAATTACATGACACTCTAAAAAATCGTCCAAATGTAAACGTAATCATTTCAGAAATAAAATATGCAGATTTCCCTTGGATCATGCCATTAATTCGTTCGTTACCAAATATAAGTGTAGAAATTTCACGATGGGTAATAATTGACGGAATTCAAAGATTAATAAATGCCATAGGTGATCAAAGGATACTTTTTGGATCAAGATTCCCTGATTCTCCAATGTCCCCACAACTTTATAATTTACATCACAATGATTTAAGTGATTCCTCCCTAAAAGATATTTGTGCTGGAAATACTGAAAGATTAACAGGAGTCAAGGTATCATGATCGAATCTACTCCAATAATTGACTTCCATGCTCACGCTGGAAATTGGACAAACAGGGCTTTCCCGGATAACCCTGAGGTTTATATCAAACAGATGGATATAACTGGAGTAGATAGAACTTGTATGAATTGCATATGGTTTGGTGATGCAAATTGGGCGAATAATTTGGTTCATAATAGGTTTGTCTCAGCATATCCTGACAGATTTATTGGAGTAGCTTTTGTTACACCTCACTACCCAGAGGAATGTATATATGAACTTGATAGATCATTTGACGAACTAAACTTTAAATTTTTAAAACTTTACCCTGATTATTATGGTCAATCTAGCGATGCTGATGGATATAAACCAATTTTTGAATGGGCAAATCAAAAAGAAATTCCAATTATGTGTCATGGGAGATATGGTACTGATGCTCCTGGAACAACTCAGTTAAAAAGATATGAAAAATTTACTAAAGATTATCCTAAAATCAAATGGGTTATAGCTCATGCTGGTGGAGGAACAGAACTTGATTCTGTTAAAACTGCTAAAGAACTTCCAAATATCTGGTTAGAAACATGCGGGTCTGGCAATCCCTTAAATGCAGTCTCATACGCAGTTAATCACGGACTTTCAGACAGACTCTTATTTGGTTCTGATATGCCCATTATGGATTATAGAAATCAAATTGCTAAAGTTATCACAGCAGATATTTCCCGTGATGACAAAAAAAAGATATTAGGTCTAAATGCTATAAAATTACTCAATTTATAACTTTTACAATAAAATTTAGTATCTGATTGTATAAAAATGCTTAAGGAAGAAAAATGTACGCAGAACGATTATTGCCTTTTGATACTGAAGCAGAAGAGGCTGTTATAGGTTCAATATTAATTGACTCAGATTCTTTGAGTAAAATCACGTCTTATGTCAAACCAGAAGATTTTTATATTTCAAAAAATAAATCTTGTTATTTTTCATGTCTTTCACTCTTTGAAAAAAGTGAACCAATAAACCAAGTAACATTATCTCATGAATTATCTTCTAATGACCTTCTAGATGATATAGGAGGAACAGAATATCTAGCATATTTAGTTGAATCTGTACCTACTTCAATTCATATTGAACACTACGCACAAATAGTCCAAAAAACTTCTACTATGAGAAGATTAATCACTACTGCAACTGAAATAGCAGACATCGGATATAATGGAGTTTCCGATGTTGAATCATCATTAAATAAAGCTGAAAAACTTCTTTTTAGCATTAGGTCAGAGCGTGCTGTGGGTGATTTTGTACATATCAGATCTGTACTTGATGCGTATATGGAAGAAACAGCTTCACTTGATTCTGATCCTTCAAAAATCTCGTCTACGATACCAACTGGATTCCCAGACATAGATAAAATTTTTGGAGGTGGTTTACAACCATCAGATATGATAGTTGTTGCGGCAAGGCCTAGCCTAGGTAAAAGTACTTTAGCATTTAATATTGCCCAAAATGCTTCATTTAAAGGGCTAAAAGTAGCGATATTCAGTTTGGAAATGAGTGCTGAACAAATTGCTATGCGATTACTATCCAGCCAATCTGGTGTAGATAGTCATCGTTTAAGAATAAACCTTATAAGTAGTGACGAAGAAACTAAAGTAATAGACACCATAGGACAATTATCAGAATTACCAATTTATATTGATGACACACCAATACAATCTGTCAGTGAAATGATTGGCAAGGCTAAAAGGATGCAATCAGAATCTGGAATAGATTTGATTATTGTTGATTACCTTCAATTAATTACGGGAGGAAGAGCAAATTCACGACAATCTGAAAATCGAGTACAAGAAATGGGAGAAATATCTAGATCACTTAAAGGAATGGCTAGAGATTTAAATGTACCTGTTTTGGCATGCTCACAATTAAGCAGAGCAGTCGAACAACGTCCATCTCATCGTCCAATACTATCAGATCTAAGAGAAAGTGGAAGTATCGAGCAAGACGCTGATATTGTTTCTTTTATATATAGAGAAGACGTATATACTACTGAATCTGAATGGGAAAGAAAAAATCCAAATGACCAATATCCCGCCAATATTGCAGAAATTATAGTAGCAAAACATAGAAATGGACCAACAGGTACTATTCCATTGTATTTCAGAAACGATGTAGTTACTTTTGAAAGCTTAGATGCTCGGCCAGAAAGCATCACTTAGTATCCATGAAAAAACATGAATTTACAATTTCTATTTCCAGTGGAGTACTAGAAAAATCTATTAAAAATTTAAATAATATTAATGAAATAAAAATTTTTTTAAGAATTATCCATTTGATATATCAGAAAAAAAACTTAAATACAGAGACTTTTGAACTTTCATTCGATGAAATTTCGAATGACCCAGTAACCTTAAAATTATTAGGACCTAATTCTTTAACAAAAGATCAAACAACTAAAAAACTTAAAGAAATTTGTGATGTTCTCATTATGAAAGACTTCATAAATCAAAAAATATACACTAACAAAGTAACAGGAATAACAAAAACCGTTTTTCATATGGAAACTTTTGAAAAAACTAATGATCCAGTTATATCTGAAAATAATCCAAAAAATATTTTTGAACTTTATGAAGATAACGTAGGAATGCTAAATCCAATGATTGTGGACGAATTGATACAGGCTGAAAATAAATTCCCATTCAATTGGATCGTAGACGCCGTAAAAGAATCTGCAACCCGAAATAAAAGAAATTGGAAATATATTCACACCATTTTAGAAACATGGTATAGAGAAGGAAAAAACAATGGAAGAACTCTCGGAAATTCTGAAAAAACTGGATACGGGGAATACTTCAAAAGAAAATAAAATTTCAAATATTAACAATAACATTACACCTGAAAATATATGTGAAAACTGCAGTGGTAAGGGTTGGGTAACTATTGATTTACCAATAGATCACCCTAACTTTGGGAAACCATTTATTTGTGACTGTCAACAAGCTCAAATTAACTTGGAAAGAACAAAACGATTACTTAAATACAGTAACCTAGGTTATTTGCATAAAGCTAATTTCAATAATACAAATCCTAAAGGAATCAACAATAGTAAAGAAAATTCTATAGACTTTGATAAAGCATTCAAAGATTCACTCAAGTTTACAGAAAGCCCAAATGGTTGGTTAGTATTTACAGGACCTTCTGGAAGTGGGAAAACTCATCTTGCAGCAGCAATTGGAAACAAGTGTATTGAAGATGGTAAAATCGTTTTTTTTACGAGAGTACCTGATCTTTTAGACCACCTAAGGTCAACTTTTAATCCAAATAGCAATTTAGGATACAGTGAAATTTTTGAACAAATTAATTCTGCAGAAATACTAATTTTGGACGAACTTGGCAGCCATAATACTTCCCCTTGGGCTGAAGAAAAACTAAGACAAGTAATTGGACATCGATTCAATGCTGAATTACCAACAATATTTACTATCAATGGCGGTTTAAACAATATTGATGAACAAATTCTTTCTCGTCTCCAATCAAATAATATTAGTGAAATTTACTCCTTCAAAACCGACAATCAAGAAAACCAATTCGATTTGGGTTATATAGAGCCAAAATTACTAAAAAATATGACTTTTGAAAAATTTAATTCAAAAGGAAATTTTGCAACAAAACAACAAAGATACACGATCGAATCTGCCTTTAAAGCTTGTAAAATTTATGCTGAAAATCCTGAAGGATGGTTGACTTTATACGGAGAAACAGGTGTAGGAAAAACACATTTAGCAATTTCTATCGCAAATAGAAGAATAGAATTAGGAGACTCTCCGTTTTTCACATTTGTACCTGAATTATTAGATTATTTGAGACAAGCATTTGATCCCAAAAGTGAAATAAACTACGAAGATCGTTTCGACTCAGTAAAAAAAACACCTTTGTTGATACTTGATGATTTAGGCAAAGAAAGAAGTAGTCAATGGGCTGTCGAAAAACTTTATCAAATAATTGTTTACCGACATAATGCACAATTACCTACTATAATCACATCGATGCTCGAATTTGAAGACATACTAGATCCAATTACTTCAAGAGTTCAAGACCCTGCTGTCAGTCAAATCATCAAAATACGTGCCCCAGATTATAGAAACAAAAGTAGATCAGGAATTAAAAAATAATCCATTGAAACGGAAAACTAATATGAAAGCAGCAGTTTATAAAGGTAATCAAACAATACTGATCGAAGAAATCGACATACCTAAACCTGGCCCAAAACAAGTTTTAATTAAAGTCAATTTCAGTGCAATCTGTGGAACTGATGTACATGCATATATGTATGATGCATTACCAATTGGAACAGTAATGGGGCACGAATATTGTGGCTCCATTGTTGAAATCGGTAAAGATGTTACAAAACTTAAAGTCAAAGACAGAGTAGTTGGTGGTGGAGGTACACCACCTCCAGGTAAAGGTGCTGGATTTGCTATTTTGCCTCGATTTAATTTTAGAACAGATGGCTTCAAAGGAAAACCCTTAAGAGCGTATGCGGAATACGTCGTCATGGAAGAATGGGAACCAATGAAAATCCCTGATTCAGTTTCTGATCAACATGCTGCACTATGTGAACCATTAGCGGTTGCTGTAAGAGCAATTAGATTATCAAAATTATCTATTGGAAATAAAATTGGGATAATTGGTGCAGGACCAATAGGACTATTTGTAACTCAAGTATCTAAAATTTCGGGAGCTTTAGAAATAATTGTTTCAGAACCAGCAAAAATCAGGCGTAAAACCGCAAAACTCCTAGGAGCAACTAAAACTCTGGATCCAAATGAATCAAACATTATCGAAGAAATGGTGTCAATTTGTGATGGCTTGGGACCAGACATTGTATATGATTGTGCATGTATTGGTGAAACATTCAATGACTCATTAAATTTAGCAAAAAGAAACGGTCAAGTAATGTTAGTAGGAGTGCCCTGGAATAATATGTTTTTTAAACCAATAGACTGGCAAGCAAGAGAAATCAATATTCAATCTACATTTGGGGCGCACCCGGAAGATTGGAAAATTGCAATGAAACTAATTGAAACAAAAAAAGTTGATTTAGATATTCTGCTCCCTAAAAAAAGTTACATCCAATTAGAAGAAATCCCCAAGGTATTTGAAAATTTAAAAAACCCTACCGATGAGCTTCAAATGATAGTGAAATTATAAATATTTTTACCTATTTTTTTTAATTATCTCTAATCTCCGGATCAATGGCGGGTGTGTGTAATTTAAAAAAACATACAGAGGGTGAGGAGATAAATTAACTAAATTATTTCTAGCTAATCTTTTGAGTGCTTCAGATAACTCAACTACTAATCCTGTTGTTTCAATACTCCATTTATCAGCATTTATTTCGTTTTTTCTAGAATAATAATTTGAAAAAATTGATGTAAGCAATGAAATTGGAGAATACAAAATTCCAAAAATTATGAAACCTGCATAAATTGATATATTTTCTATGTAAAATGCATCGAATATTACCTGGCTTTTTATCACTAAAGACATCATCAAAAAAATGATCCCTGAATTAACAATACTTAATAGAGTAGCTTTAAAAATATGCTTCAATTTATAATGACCAATTTCATGCGCCAAAACTGCAATTATTTCATCTTCAGGATGATCTTTCATCATGGTATCGAAAAAAGCAATTTTTTTGTTTTTACCAAATCCTGTAAAAAAAGCATTAGATTTTGAAGATCTTTTTGAGCCATCCATAATTTGAATATTCTTAAATTCAAAACCAACTTCTTTAGCATATTCAAAAATTTTATTTTTTAGTGATCCATCAGGTAAATTTGTAAATTTATTAAATAAAGGCATAATCCAGATTGGCGCAACAATTTGAATAAATATTGAAGTAACGACAACTAATCCCCAACAATAAACCCAAGCTAAATTACCCATATATTCAAAAAACCATAAAATCAGAAAAATTATAGGCATTCCAATTAATAAAAATAAAATTATCGTCTTTAAAAAATCAGAAACAAATAAAAGTGGTTTAGTCTTATTAAAACCAAACTTTTCCTCTATTACAAAAACTGAATAGATTGATGAAAGTAAGCCCAACAAAATATATGCAGAAAGTATCAGTCCAATGTATATCAATCCAGACAAAATATCAGGCATTCCAAAAGTTGTAACGTATTTATCCAAAACTTGGAAACCACCAGTGAGCCAAAATAATAATAATATGAAAAATTTTACAGATTCGGTAAACAATTCAAAAATTGTATTATGTCTTAGATATTCTTGAGATTTCTTATACTCAGATTTAGTGAAAACATCCCGTACAGGTTCAGGAGCAACTAAGTGTAAATTTTTTAAATTCATTATAGCTGCAAAAGTGTTAAATATAAATTCAAGAGAAATAAAAATTAATATTAGTAGTGCAATAGAGTTCATATTTTTGCTCCAAACAATCTTGATATAAAAATATCAATTAGTTTATATTCAATTTTGAAATACGTCTTGATCTTTTAGAGAAATCTTAAACTAATTAATTAGTTATAATTAAAAAATCCTTATTTAATTACAGATTAAGATATAATCATTTACCATTCCAATATAGTTTTAAGGAAGATTTTAACGAAAATCACTAGACCCCGACAAGTATGGAGATCTTTTCCACGCAAATGATGTCCAAATACGATTCAGATAGCTGAGCAGCGATAGATGTCCTTAAATAAGAAGGTAAACTGATATATGAATTATTTGTTCAGATTTCTTTGATAAAGTATGATGTTTAACAATACTAAATCAAATACATCTTATCGGGGAAATTAATATGAAAAAAGCTATTCTACGTGGACCAAAAGATTTAAGAATTGAAACACTTGAATCTCCCAATATGAATCTCAACCCAGATGATTTGTATATTAAAACTGAAATTTCAGCTTTTAAAATTGGCACTGACAGAGGCAATTATGAAGGTGCTGAAGTTGTACCAGGTGCGAACCACTACCCAAGAGGAGTTGGAGATAGTAATTTAGGTAGAATAGAAAAAATTGGTTCAAATGTAAAAAATTTAAAAATTGGTGATAGGGTTGTTACTCGCGCTGAACACCAAAGTGAATATATTTACAACCAAAATGCTTCTATTGTAAAAGTACCAGAGAACGTAGATTCTGAAGATGCTGTGTTCTGCCACTTATATACTTTGAGTGCACAATGTTATAGAAAAGCAAACTTTACTCCAGGTGAAAATGTTGCAATTATAGGAGTGGGTGTTTTAGGTTTAGGTGCTATTGCACTTGGTCCCCTTTTTGGAGCGAGAACTATTGCTATAGCAAATAGTGAAATCAGACTTGAAATGGCAAAAAAAATGGGCGCTCATGCTGGATTCTTATCTGATGATAAAGACTTAAATCTAAAATTAGAAGAATTCACAAATAGACAAGGTGTCGATCTTGTAATATTAACAGCAAACCCTTGGCCAGCATATAAAACTTCAGTAGATATTGTTCGACCTGGTGGTAGAGTTTCGATTGTGAGTTTATTAGGTAGAGGTGAAAAAAAACTTGATTTTAATCCTTTAGAATTAGATACATTTTATGGAAAAGGAATCCATTTAGTAGCAGTAAATGGAGAATCCGCGTATTTATATCCACACGGCAGAACTGAACGTCATGAGGATAAAGGAGATAGATTCTCTTGGAATAATTTATGTGACTATGTTTTAGCACTTATGTCAGATGGTAATTTAGAACCAAAAAAATTAATCACTCATAGATTAGATTATACTGATATATCTCAAGCATATGATATGGCATTCGAGAGAAACAAAAATATGCTTGGAGTTATATTTAAATGGAACACATAGTCCAGAATATTGAGAGACTAAAATATGTACATTGATCCAAAAGTTAAAAAATCCATGGAAACTTATGCTAGGGCATCTGAAATAATTCCTGGAAAAACGCAACTTGCTAGTAGAAGAGCTAGCTCTTACGCATCAGGAGTAAGTCCTGTCTACGCAAAAAGTTCTAGTGGAGCTAGATTTATAGATATTGATGGCAATACATTTTTAGATTGGAAAAATGCATACGGAGCAATAATTCTTGGGCATTCAAACCCCGTAGTTAACCAAGCTGTAAAAACCCAAATAGATCAGGGAAGTTTATTCACTATTAATAGCGATTTGGAAGTAGCGCTGGCAGAACTTTTGATAGAAAATATCCCTAGTGCTGAAATGGTGAGATATACAAAAGGAGGCGGAGAAGCCTGTGCACTAGCCGCAAGAATTGCTAGAGGAACAACAGGAAGGGATAAAATCTTATTTAGTGGTTATCACGGCTGGCATGATTGGTATCAAGCTGCTAACTATTTAGCAGATCCTATTACTGGTGGATATCCCGTAACAGGTGTAGAGCCTATTGGAGTCCCAAAATCTTTGAAAGGTACTGCTATTCCGTTTGCTCACGAAGATATTTCTATGGTAAAAAACCTACTGAATCAACACAAAAATGAAATAGCTGCTATTTTTGTAGAGCCTATGATGTCACAGGAACCTGACAAAGAATATTTAGTTCAACTAAAAAAATTAGCTAGAGAACATGGATGCATATTAATTTTTGATGAAGTTTCTTGTGGGTGGAGAATTGCTGTAGGCGGAGCTCAGGAATATATTGGTGTTACTCCAGATATGACTGTCTTAGCTAAAGGAATCTCCAATGGTTACGCGATGGGAGCTGTAGTTGGATCTGTTGCTGCAATGGAACCTGCAAACCACATGTTTATCTCTAGTTCATACTGGAGTGACAACATTGGACTTATTGCTTCAATAACTACTATTAATGAGTTAATTAACAGAAATTCTAAAGAAAAATTTAAACAAATTGGTGAAAGTTTGATCAAAACAATTAACAATGCAATTGATGAAGTTGGCATAGCTGCAAAGGTTGAAGGAGTTTATACATATCCAACTTTGCAGTTTATGATTGATGACCAAGAACTTTCCCAAAATATTAACACTTTATTTATTCAAGAAATGGCAAAAAGAGGTATATTTACTCCAACTTCACTAAATGCAACACTTGATCATACTGAAAAAGACATAGAAATCACTGGCATAGCTGCTGCAGAATCTTTTAGAGTAATCATGAAAGCTTTAGAAGGTGATTTAGACAAATACTTACTCGCTGACACAAAGAAAGAACCATTTAGAAGAATAGTCAACTAGAGTTGGTAGCGCGTACGGGATTCGAACCCGTGATCTCGGCCTTGAGAGGGCCGTGTCCTTGGCCGCTAGACGAACGCGCCATGCATGTAATAATTGGCTGGGGATCGAGGATTTGAACCCCGGATTTCAGAACCAGAATCTGACGTATTACCACTATACTAATCCCCAATACAAATCAGTATAGCATAAATTTATTAGCTATTAATAATCTCGGCAAAATAAATAAAAATATATCAATTTACAAAAAGGTACAAAATTATTACAAAATTTAACCTTTATTTTATTAAAATTTTACCGTATCATTTTATTGTTAAATCAAATTTTTATATCTATACAAAATGAATAACACTTTAAATCAAATAAAAAAATACTTAGGAAGAGCTTTAGGGATTTTGTTGCCTGGCATCGGAATACTTATCTGCGTATATTTCGTAGTAATAATATTTTTTGGTAGACTTTTTTAGACTCCTAAAAAACTAAGAATCTCTCATCTCTTTTTCATAATTTGATATATCTCGTTCAACCAAATTACCATCTCAGCGGTTAGATTTAACGATGATTCTTTTTCCTTTTTGATAACGCCACTCCAACTTCCATTTTTCGACTGTAATTTAATTATATTTTGAGCAATCCTAAATGCCATTTTATAATATTTTTCTTCGCCAGAAATTGAATATAATAAAGCAGCACACCAACCTGTTTTACCAGCTCTAAGTGTACTGAATAAGAAATCATTAGCTGTTTCTGCTAGCAACATATATTTTTTAGATAGATTCAACCATTTAACTTCAGAAGTTGCCATATACAAAAGAGATAAAAATCCTCCAGCAATTCCTGGATGAAAAAAACTCTGATCTACTTTAGAATTTTTGTTCAATATATATCTAAAATTTTCACCGAATTTAAATTTATCGTCTACATCATCCACTAAGTCATCAGAATTTGTAATTAGACCTTTAGACTTAGTAAAAACTGTATATAATTGATCAGGATAATTAGGTTGTAATTTCATCAAATTTTCCATCCAATTTGCTGCACCTATAGCAATATCTAATTGTCCCATATACAAAGCTGCTCTAGCACAACCACTTGTTACCCACAAATCCATTTTTACATCTGATTTATTGTGAAGGATTTCAGGATCAGTAGCTGAAAAAAATCCTCCAGTCTCTTTATCCCAAAATTTTCTTAAAAAATTCATTCCTATATTAGAAATGTCAAATTGTCCAAATCTATGAGCACTTTCGATCAACCAAGCTTTTTCATATGGATAATTATATCCTCGATCACTTTCAGGAGTTTTTCCTATATCTCCATTCGAAAAGACAGAATTTTTTCGAATCCAATCAAATAATTTTTTTGCTTGCAAATTATATCCTGTGCTCATTAATGCCAATGGTATACCCCAATAAGTTCCAGCTCCTTTTTGATGATCAGGATAACTACCATCAAGATTTTGTTTTCCCAGTAAGAATTTAGCTCCCTTATTGCGAGCATTCATAAATTCTTGGAAATTATGATTATTTTTTAGCAATTCATTTGCCATTTAATTAAACACCAAAATTATTTTTTAAAGAATCTATTGCTGGTTTAAGCCAATTCAAAGCACGTCTTGGAGATTCAGAATAATTATAATAATTAACACCATCAGCACCAGCGGAAATTACTGAATTTGTAATATCAGCTAATTCACCGGGACCAAAAATCGAATTGAACCCTAAATTAACACCAGCATACAAATTTGATTGGCCATTAATGAGTTTTTTTTCGTCAAATACAATCTCATACGCTTCAGTAGCATTTTTTCCATAAACTGAAATGAAAAAAGCATCCACAAATCTAGCTACTTCAGGATCAAATTTCTCTAACAGAAATAATTTAGATTTAGAACTTGAAGATAACTTATTTTTGATCTCTTCACATAAACTAGAAACAATATTTCTGCGAACAGTTTCAAATTCTATTAGCAATGGAATTTCAGAATATAATTCTCTTAGAGAACTAGGAAGAGATGTATTTACAATTGGGGCACTAATAAAAAATTTATTAAGATGTTCCAAAATTTGTTCTTTTAATTTGTTTAAATCTAAACCAAATGCTTCTGAACGTCTTGCACATGATATACAAAAACATAGAGACATTAACATTGTCTCTACATCTCGTAAAACTGTCCCATATCTTTCATGATGATGGCCATGGTTTAAACCTAAAAGATCTCCACTAGGGTCCCAAAAGCCCAAAGCTTCAAACTGTATAGCAGAAATGGAATATTTTTCTGACAAATTTTTTGCTAAACCAATTACATAAGAGCGTACCTCTTGATTACTAGGACATAACATATGGTAATATTTGTCACCAAAGACATTTGTTATAACAGCTTCAGGATGAAGTAGACCCAAACGAGTATTATGATTACAAACAGTCCAAGCCCATAAATCTAAGTCATATTTTGAAATTTTTTCACTAACAATATCAAACCAATCATTCATTTTTGAAATTTTAGCTATCTTTGGTTTAATATTAGTATCTTCAAAATATTTCATATCTGGATGGAAATATACAACTCCATCTTCAGCAAAATACATTTTGTGTTTTGTATTGTGGGAATGTATAAAAAAACCACTATGATAAGAGCTTGCTAAACTAATAGCATTTACTCCCAAATCTTTTGATTTTTCTAACACATTTTCAACACCATCACTCTCTAGATCCCAAGCATATGCCCATAGAGATGTTTGATTATTCAAATTGCTCTCCCTGAAAATAAATTGCCAACTATATTTTTTTTATATAATCCAACTCTTTCAAAAGTCCAGCTTCATCATAATAGTGTTCTAACAACAATGTTGCGTCAAGATTTTTAATTTTTTTGTGAAATTGTAGTGGTAAAGAGCCATCTCCAACCAATAAATGCGAATCTTTTCTACCTCTTAAATCAAATAAATAATTATCACTCCAATGAACATGATCAATCAATTCAGATTTTTTTAAAAAAGACATCACTCTTTCTTCACGTTGTTCAGGAGGAAATCTATGTGCATAAGTACAAACATGACTTGAGTCTAAGCATAATTTTACATTATCACTAGAAACATCTTCACAAATTTTTATCCATTCTTCAGGTGACATTCCAAATGCTTCATCTTTGGTTTCCCAATCTACTTCATTTAAATCAACTCCATCAGAAAGTTGATTGTCCCACCAATATGAATTTAAATTTTCCAATACCAATAAAATGTCATGTTTAGCTGCATAAGATGCAATTTTAATTATAGAATCAATCATTATTGAATAATTGCCTACACGACCTTTAGTTTGTGTTATTTTTTGCCATCTCTTAGGAGGAAAATGCATATTAATTTTTCTTACATTAGGAAAATCAGAAATTGAATCAATAAAATTATTCATTGTTGAGATTGAAAAATCTCTGTAATCATCTTCTTCAGAAGCAATATTCAATCTTAACTCCCCTAAATCCTGTGGCGCATGAGCACTAGTTAATAAATATTTTAAATTTTTTAAAGAATCAAGATGCTCAACGTCAGCCAAAGAAGATTCTGAACCAAATTCAAATTGCTTAATTAGTCTTTCACCAGCTTTTGCCTGTAAAGAAATTGGTCTTTTGGTTCCAAAATTATTTTTCATATATTTCCTACTTTCTATCTGATTTTACAGCAAAAACATCAATTTCAAAATCAATTTCAGGACTAGCTAAGGATTTAACAACCAATCCAGTTGATGTCGGATTAACACCTTTTAAATATTTTGAAATCACTGGATAAACAAGTTCCCTATGATTTATATCAGTTACAATAGGTGTGATTTTACAAATATCATTCACATCTGAACCTACTTGATTTAATAATTCAATGACATTTTGCATAGCTACTTCAGCTTGTCTAACAGGATCACCTATACCTTCTAAACCACTTCCATCAAGCTTCAAGCCTGTCTGTCCTTGAAGAAAAATAAATTTTCCAGCTACTACAATTTTACTTAATTTATAATTAGGATCCGAAATAAAATTAGGATCTGACGGGAAAACTCTTTCATGTTTTTGATATGTATCGTTAAGAGTATTAGCAAAAATATCTATAGAAAAATCCATCTGTGGCAAAGGAAAATCTTCAACAATTATACCTGTTGATACAGGCAACGTATTTTTAAGGAATTTAAATATAGATGGGTAAACTAAATGTCTAGTTTTCAGATCCCTAATATAAGGAGTAATTTTACAAATATCATTAAAGCTACTTCCAACTGAAGTCAACAATTCTTCAGTATTTTTCATAGCATTTTCTACCTGAGATTCAATATCATTTTCACCAACAAAACTTTTGCCATCTAAAGAAATACCTGATTGTCCAGATAAAAAAATATGATTATTTGCTTTAACTATGTTAGAGGTAGCACAAGTTCCTTCATCAGGAATAAATCTACCAGAATTTATCATAAAATTTCTTTGATGATTTTTTTCAACTTCATCCGGCAAAACTGCCCAAACATCAATTTCAAAATCAATATAAGGTTCAGCAAGTTTCACTACAAGATTACTAACTGCAGGAGAAATTTCATTGAAAACTTGACCGATAACTTCATAAATAGTATTGAAATATTTTGCATCAGTCGTATAAATATGTATCATACAAACATCATTAAAACTACTACCAATTTCTTCTAGTAGAATTGATACATTTTGTATTGCAGTATTTACTTGAGATTGAATATCATTTTCACCAACAAAACCTTTGGCATCTAATGTCAATCCAGTTTGTCCTAATAAAAATATTTGATCCTCTGCAGAAACAATTTGAGAAGAACCAAAATCTAAAGATGGCCATAAATATCCATTTTTTGTATTTCCAACACGTAATCTAACATGCATAATCTAACTCACATAATTGTATTGTTAAAATTATATATCATTACCTAAGAAAGATAATATGAAAAAAATTAATTATTGGTTAGTAAAATCAGAACCATCCGACTATTCCTTCTCTGATTTACTTTCAGAAACCAACCAAACAGCAGAATGGGACGGGGTAAGAAATTATCAAGCTAGAAACATACTTAAAAGTGAAATGAAAATTGGTGACAAAGTTTTATACTATCATTCAAATTCTAATCCTTCTCAAATAGTAGGCACAGCCGTAGTTGTCAAAGAAGGATATCCAGATTTTACCGCCTGGGATCCAAAATCTAAACATTATGATCCAAAAAGTACTCCTGAAAATCCAAAATGGTTCATGGTAGATTTAAAAGCAGAAAAATTATTAAAAAAACCAATTCCTCTTAAAGAAATAAAAAATAATAAAGATTTGAATGAAATGATTCTAGTTAAAAATTCTCGACTTTCAGTACAACCAGTAACTGAAAAAGAGTGGGTAGAAATTTTATCAATGACTGAATAAATATAGCATAATCAAATTTATTTAGTTATCTTGTAAATTTTATTACAAAAATAATTCCATCTAAAATAAGACAATGAGAAACAATCTGAATTAGACCTAATAAAGTTAAGTATGAAAAAATTGACTCTTTTAAATCAGAGGTGATGTTTACAAATCCATAACTAGTGAAAAATAACATCAAGATAGAAGCAAATGCTGTAATCCACAAAGAAGCATTAGATACATATAAAAAAATGGAATTTGAGGACTGCAGATACAATATCAATGTTGGCATCCAAATTGCAGCAAAAACCAAAAATATAAATACAGAAAAATTTAAACCTTGAGAAATATTAAATGTTGTAATGAAATTAAATTCTTTGAAACAACCTTGATTTGAAATATAAAAATAAACTATAAATAAAAAAAATATTAGATATCCTAAAGCTGCAAAAAGCATCGAAATAATAAATTTTTGTCTTAAACCACCCTGTACACCTCCCCACAAAGCTTCACGATATTCAGGGAATTGTGAAATCCCAACGATATAAGAAAGTAAAACCAAAAAACCAAAAATTATATTGATCCATATGAATGAACTAAGATAGGTCAAGTGTAGCCTCCGTTTTGAGTCCTATAAAAACTTCATAATTGTAACAGTTTATTAAATAAGATTCGAGAAAAGCTAATTTAATAAACCAAAAAATAAAACAAATTACCACAAATCCATAGCATCTAAAAACATCCTGTTCAAGTCATCCTTATTAAAAGGATTTGGACATAATTTTGTCACTCTATGTTGAGGTAATGTACCTTCAACTAATTTATCAACATCTTTCTCCGAATATCCAACAGCCCTAAGTCCGTTAGGCATTCCTATTTTCCTCATAATGTTTATTACAGTATTTGCTAAAATTTCTCCAGAATAATCTTTGTCTAATTTAGTGACTTTTTCTCCAAGAAGTCTAGCTGCGTTTAGATGCCTATCTGGGTTAGAAGATGCTGTGAATTTAAACACAGCAGGTGCATTCAAAGCTACGGACATTCCATGAGGAATGATAGGACCATCAGTTAAATAGCCTTGAGGTGTGAATTTATTAACCATACCAGAAACTGGATATGACATCCCATGAGGTAAATGACATCCAGCATTTCCAAAGCCAACGCCTGCATATGTAGATGCCAATAACATATTCGAACGAGCTTCTATATTTAAAGGATCATTCACAGCAGAGATTATGTTTTCCCCTACAATCTCTAAAGCTTTAGTAGCCCATACGTCACTAATTGGATTGGAACCTTGATAACTTGGTCTAGAACCCGGTTCTTCAGGAGCTATTCGATTGTTATAAGGCAATGCAGTATATGATTCTAGTCCGTGACACAAAACATCTAATCCGCTGCAAGCTACAACCATACTTGGCAAAGACATAGTAACATTCGGATCAATTAAACCAACATTTGGCCTAAGATATCTATGCGCAATACCGGTTTTTGCATTAATTTCTAAAAAGTCGAATATCGAAATTCCAGTCGTTTCACTACCAGTTCCTGTAGTTGTTGGGATTGCCACAAGTGGCTTAAGTGGACCTGGAATATTTTTACCATCCCCTATAGGAGCATTAACATATGTTAAAAAATCATCCTGATAAGTAGAATATAGGTTAGCTGCTTTAGCAGTATCTATAGTTGAACCACCACCAATCGCAACGAAACCATCAAAGCTACCTTCTACTGCACATTTAATTGCATTCTTAAAGGATTCATCCGTAGGTTCTACACGAACACTATCGTACAAAAAAATATCTATTTTACTATTCTTAATACATTCAATAATGTTTTGGAAAATTTCAGTTTTTGAAACATTATGGTCTGTCAAAACCATAACTCTTTTGCTGCCTAATCGATTTAATTCATATCCAGCTTCTTCACTAACACCAGGACCATATTTTATACTTGAAGTATCAATAGAAAATGCAGTTTCTAACTTCATTTTTCACCATAGTTTAGTTGGCGGGAGCGCATGGGAGTCGAACCCACCGTGCCAGTCGAAGGACTGCCACAAACGGATTTGAAGTCCGCAGAACCCACCGGAATTCATCCGCTCCCAAAATTTTAGACATGTTTAAAATCAAGATAGAACTTTGTCAATCCGTGCTTTTAATGTTGCCTTTGCTACTGCACCAACAATCTGATCAGCTGGTTCAGGTTCACCTGATTTAAATATTAATAAAGTAGGAATACCTCTAACACCATATTGACCAGCTTTTTCAGCATTAGAATCAACATCTACTTTGGCTATCTTGATCTTGCCTTCATATTCTGTAGATAATTCCTCTAATATAGGAGCTATCATTTTACATGGACCACACCATTCAGCCCAAAAATCGACTAACACGGGAATGTCAGATTTTAAAACTTCCTCTTCAAAAGTCTGGTCAGTAACAGGAATAGTATTAGCCATTGATATCTCCTAATTATTTTTTGTTTAGTTTTAAATTGTAAACGAGATACAAAAAACTGTCATCAAAAAATATCAAAACATGTGATTATAAAAATCATAATGTAGGCATACTACGTAATTTAGACACCAGTTCAACCAATTTATCCAACACAAAATCCACTTCTTTTTCAGTATTATTGTGCCCTATGGTTAGGCGTAAACTACTCTGTGCGAGTTGCGGAGACCTCCCTATAGATGTTAAAACATGAGAAGGTTCCAAAGAACCTGAAGAACAAGCGCTTCCACTTGAAGCAAATATGCCAGAAAAATCAAGCCCAACTAATAATGGCTCTCCTTCGATACCTTCAAAACAAAAATTCACATTGTTATCAACTCTAATAGTAGGATGTCCATTTAGTATTGTGTCAGGAATTTTATTACTTATCCCTTGAATCAAACGGTCTCTAAGAAAACGACAATGCTTTTTACTTGATTGTTTCCGATAATCAAGTAAAGAAATTGCCTTAGCTAAACCAACAATGCCTGGAACATTTTCTGTGCCAGATCGTCTTTCTCTTTCTTGACCACCACCTACTTGAAGAGCTTCAAATGGTATATTTCTACGTACATATAAAACTCCAACACCTTTGGGACCACCAAATTTATGTGCTGAAATACTTAAAAGATCCACACCAAGTTTTTTAACATCTACTTCTTCAAATTCAATTGCTTGAACAGCATCGGTATGAAAAATTACATCATGTCCATATTCATTTGATTTTTGTTTGATTATTTCAGAAATCTTTGAAATAGGTTGTATAGTTCCAATCTCATTATTAACTAACATAATAGTAACCAAAACTGTCTTTTCATTAATACGATCAGCTATGTCCTGTGGATTAATCAATCCATCTGAATTAGGATTAACATATTCAACCTCGAATCCCATCTGTTCCAATTGGTAACATGAATTTAAAACTGCATGATGCTCTATAGAAGTTGTTAAAATATGTTTTCCATTAAATGTATTCCCAAAAACAGAGCCTTTAATCGCCAAATTATCTGATTCTGTTCCTCCACTAGTAAAAATCACTTCACTTGGTCTACATCCTAGAAAATTAGAAACTATTTTTCTGGATTGATCTATAGAACTTCTAGCTTCTTGGGCCATACTATAAAGGCCAGAAGGGTTCCCGTAATATTCTGAAAAATATGGTTGCATTACTTCTACTACTTCAGGATGTACTGAAGTAGTAGCGGCATGGTCCATATATATGTATTGATTATTTTCCATTTTTCCATTACTTAATCTAAAATTAAAATAAATTAGATATACATTTAAAAATTTTTTTTTGCTTGGTTTACTACAGAATCAAATACCTCTTGATAAGGAATATTAAATTTTTGAGCAGCTAATTTACAATCTTCATACTCAGGATGGAAACTTTTTACTACACCATCAATATACTTTACTTTCACATTGATATTTCCAAATTTCGATTCAATTAAAACTATTTCTCTCTCTAATTGATCTCGTAAAACTGTTTGTATTCTTAATCCTAAAGTAGTTGTCTCATTATATATCATTTCAATTACTTGGGACTCCAAGTCTTTAGATAACAAAACACTTAAAGTAATTCCTGGACGATTTTTTTTCATATAAATAGGACTGGTCCATACATCTTTAACTCCAATTGAAAATAAACCTTCCTGAATAAATCCAAAAACTTCAGAAGGCATATCATCTATATTTGTTTCAATCAAAATTAACTGATTTTTTTTGCTTTTTTCAATATCAATAGTTCCAATCCAAGTCGTAAGAACATTCAAATATCCATCTATTTTTTTTTGACCAAAACCATACCCAAAAGCATTAACTTTAATTGTAGGTTGCTCAAAAGTAGCTAAAGTGGTTAATATTGCAGCTCCAGTAGGAGTAACAATTTCACCTACATCACTTCTTATATCAGAAGAGATATTAGGCTGAAATACTGGCACATTTGATTCAGTGAACAAAGCAGAAGAAGCTGGGGAAGTAGCTGGAATCAATCCATGTCTAGTTGATATAGTACCTATATTTATAGGCAAAGCTGAGGAAAAAATCTGTTCAACTTCTAATTGCTCTAAGCATAAAACAACACCGACGACATCTATCAAAGTATCTAAAGTACCTAATTCATGTAGATTTTGAGTAGATTCTTGTCCATGGTGTGCAATGTTTTCTGCTTTATCAAATTTGTTGAATATTTCAATTGCTTTTTGTTTAACTGATTCATCTAAAACAGATTTTTTAACAATCGAAATGAAATCTTGAAAATTCTGAGCTCTCCAATTTTTATTCTCATATTCAACTTTAGCTAATAGACCAGAAAAACCTGAATCTACATTTTGCGTAGAGCTAATCTTAATCGCACCTAAATCTAATTTATTCAAATCATCATTTAACTGGCTAATATTCAAGCCAAGGTGCATTAAAGAAGCTAAAAGCATATCTCCACTAACTCCACCTATAGGCTGTATATATGCAACCTTCATTAAAAACCTCAAAATTTAAATAATTTATGCTCTATGTTGTCAATCGTCTATACAGATATAACAACCTCTCAGGCAATATATGTATATCATCTAAAACTTCATAGGCCATATCTTGACACATTGTTTTCAAATAATCATGTCCAGTTTTATCAACAGTTAAACAAAAAGCATTGATATTTTTATTTTTTGCTTCATCCAAAGCCATTTTTGTATCATGTACACCATATTCTTTTTCAACTCCTTCCCTACTATATCCTCTATCTTGTGGCCGACCATCACTAATCAAAAAAAGTAATTTGGTTCTTGCATCAACTTTATCTAATTTAGTAGTTGCGTGACGGATTGCAGGCCCCATCCTAGTTGCATGCAAAGGAGAAATACTTTCAACTCTACCTTTAATTTTTTCTGAAAAAGGTTCATCAATATCTTTAACTGTATAAAATTCAACATTTTCTCTACCGTAACCAGAAAACCCATAAATACCATAAATATCACCTAAAGATTCAATGGCATTAATCAATAAAACTACTGCTTCTTTTTCAACATCTATGATTCGTTTATAAGAACTTCTTGAAACATTAACATCAGTGCCACCGGATACTGCATAAGAAGTAGAAATATCAGAAATTGCTTCAGCTGTTGAAGCACTTGTATCTAAAAGAAACAACACAGCAACGTCTCTTTGAACTTTATTCCTTTTCCAATATAATTTTTCGCTTGGCCCAACTCCAGATTTAATATCAATCATCGCTTCAATTACATCATCAATATCAATTTCTTCTCCATCATCTAATTTTCGAACTTTACGATACATTTCAGGAGTAATTTGTTCAAATTGACGTTTAATCTTAGTTACCATTGAAGAATATTCATGCAATATTTGATCATAATATTCTGAGTCTCCTTCTGATATTAATTTTTCTTTTACTAGACACCAATCAACTCGAAAATCTCCGACTTTGAAATCCCATTCGTCGTATAAAAAAGATCCTTCTTCTTTAATTTCTAAAGATTGATCATTGTCAGATAAATCAGGATTTGAAGATTGATCTGAGAATTTTTTGCTTGGATCACTATCGAATTGTTCTTGATTCATCATTTCCATGGACAATTTTTGTATCATTGTCTGCAATCCTTCAGACAAATCATTAGAATCATCTCCTTGAATATCAGCATTTCTATCTAAAGCAGACTGGAGCATTTCCTGGGTAATTTTGTCCGAATCTTCTTCTTGGGGATTCTCAAGTTGTGATTGAATATCTGTAATTAATTGACCAATTTCTGGTTTAAAATCACCTCTATATTCCACATCTTGCATTTTTTCATAGTCATTTTCTTCACTCGTATCGTTTTGATCTGAACTTAGTTGTTTAAAAACTTCAGAGTCGTCAATGGATGTAAGTTCTTCATTAAGCTGATCAGATATATCCTGCCACTGACTTGCATTATCATTTTGATCAATAGAAGCAATTACAGAATAAATTCTCAAAGTAGCTTCTGAAGAATCTTCTACAATTGCATTAGGGTTCTTAATTTGATCCAAAATACTTATTATATTTTTTGCTTCACTAACATTTTTAATCAAAGAATAGAGTTTATTCTTTTGATTCAAGCTATATCTTAGCAATAATTCAACGAGCGATTCTCTAGGAGGTAAAGAGCGTATTTCTGGTCTGTTTTTCAGAGCATCCAATTGAACATTTTTATATGAATTAGAAATCCCTTTATATTCAATCAAAACTCTATTATCTAATCTAAAATCTTCTACGATTGTAAAAATATCTAAAGCAAGTTGTCTTTCTGAAAATAAGCTGAAGAATTTTTCCATATCTGTAATAATTTGTTCATTTTTTGTGTCATTTGCAATTTTAATTTGATCTCTCAAATTTGAAAAAATATTAGATGATTTAGAATAATCAAACTTAAAACTTCCATATTCTATATGAGCAACTTGATGCGTAGCTACTACTTTGAACATAGAAAAATTTTCAATTTTAGATTGAAATGTATCTATTCTAGATGGCAAAAAGACCATATTACCATACGAAGACGAGGTTTCAGTTGAAACCCAACCTATGTTATCTTGATTGGAATTATCAGAAGATTCAACAGAAACATCTTCGCCTCCCAAAGCTTGGCAATACATTTTTAATAAATCTAAAACATTTTTCAAATCAACATTAGAAGAAATTTCATCGAGAAATTTCTTTGAAGATGCTGATTCTAAACCAAAAAAAGCAATTCCTGCTTCAGGATTTTCCTTAAAAATTGAAAATCCTTTATTAAACCAATCTGAAAATTGGATCTCCGAAATAAGATTTAAGACCGATGGGGATGAAGATAAAAAATTTTGCAATAAAGATTGATCATTAGAAATCAACTTGGATGAAAGTTGAATGATCATTCTATGAAAATGTTGTGGAATCTCATACAGTGATTTAGAAAAATCTTCCATGCAAGTTTCGAAATTAAAATCTTCTCTATCTGAAACAGATATTAAAAAGTCTAAAAATTGTTCCCTGTCATTTTCATTAATATTCAAAAAAACAGATCTAGAATTTGAAAAAAGAGAATGTAAAAATCTAAAATTATTTGAATCCAAAGCTATCATTAAATCTAAGAATTTTTTTCTGGAAGATGGTAGCAATTTAAATATTTCAAAAATCTTTAATAAACAATCCCTAGCAAGATCTTCAGATTTAATTGAAATTTTGTCGATTAAACCTATTAATATATTAAATTCACCTATAGTTAATACTTCAAATAATTTGAAACTTTTTTGATAATAGGTAGATGTTAAATCAGCAGACTCTAAAGAACCTTTAAACAAATTAGATCCTGATTCCTGCCAATCTTCAAGAAATTGACCTCGAAATTTTGTCAAAAACTCGACACTAGATGAAAAATATGTAGCTGAAATATTTGATGATTTTGCAGACAATTCTAATCCAAAATTCAACCATTTGAAAAATTGTTCTCTTTCAATGATTTCATACACTGGTTCAGTAGATTTAAATAATTGTAATGCTGAGTCCCATTGGCGCCCAGAACCATCCAAAATTTTTAACGAAGTTTGTAACCAACAATTTAATACTTCCTCATCGTTTAATCGATTTATAAACATAAAAGCAATCGAATATTCTTGATTCAATATTTCGGGTTGGTTAATTAATTTCTCTTTGATTTGTTCTGCTAATCTTAAATTACTACTCAAAACTTTTTCCCTCTGTGACCCGAACTATTTTAAGTAAATTAGATAATAAAAGAGCAGTTGCTCCAAAAATATAATTTCCCCTAAATCCATAACAACACATCTTTTTGATTTTATCACTTTTGTCGAGAATATATTCATATCTATGACTAGATGAACTGACCAAAGATTTTATTGGAATTTGAATAATAGAATTAACTTCTTTTTGATTCAATTCATATTCATAATCGTCTTGTACTTTACCTACAAAACCTACGATATAATGATTAGATGTAGCTACATAGCCAGGAATTCTGCCCAAAATGTCCATGTCAACAAAATCTATCCCGATTTCTTCTTTTGCTTCACGAACAGCAGCGGCACACAAATTTTGATCTGTTTTTTCTTGTGTTCCACCTGGAAAACAAAATTCTCCTTTGTGAATTTTTAAATCCATTGATCGTTTAGTCAATACTACATAAATTTCACTATTTTTTTCATATAAAAGAATAAGTACAGCAGCAGGAATTAACTTTGGGAAATCATCTTGATCTTTAAAATTCTGGTCTAAATTTTCAAATAATTTATCTAAATATGAAACATTTTGCTGGATAACTTTAGACTTTTCCATAAAACTAATACTCTATTCTTATTTTGGAAACAATATTTAATCTACTGTCAAAAAATAATTATTCAAAAATTGAGCAAATGACTTCTTCTATAGCTTTTTGAAGTTGATAATCATCAGTAACTGCCCAGTTAACTGAAATTTGACAAGCTCTTCTAGGTGATATACCTTGAGCAATCATTTTCCCCGCATATATCAATAAACGAGTACTAGCACCTTCTTCTAATCCTTGCTCTTTAAGGTTTCTGATCTTTTCTCCAAGTTTAGCTAAGCTTTCAGCTATGCCAGAATCAACTCCTGATTCATGCTGAATAATCTGTTTCTCAATTTCAGGTTCAGGAGGATTAAATTCAATAGAAACAAATCGTTGTCTAGTACTATGTTTTAAATCTTTTAAAGCACTCTGGTATCCTGGATTATATGACATGACTAATAAAAAATTATCAGAAGCTTCTATGATTTCACCTTTTTTTTCAACAGGCAAAACTCTACGATGGTCAGTCAATGGATGAATCAATACAGTGGTATCTTTTCGAGCTTCCACTATTTCATCTAAATAACAAATACCCCCAGATTTTACAGCTCTCGTCAAAGGGCCATCAATCCATTCAGTACTATCACCTTTAAGCAAATATCTACCTACCAGATCACTAGCAGTCAAATCTTCGTGACAAGCAATCGTAACTAGAGGAATGTTTTGTTGCGAAGAGTCATCTGCAGATTTATTTACTTTGGTCAAGTTAGTCCCTAACTTCCACGACATAAATTCTACAAACCTAGTTTTACCACAACCAGTAGGACCTTTAAAAAGTATTGGAATCCTTTGATGATATGCAGCTGTAAATAACTCTATTTCATCACCAACTGGAACATAAAATGGTTCCTCTTTTAAAAAATATTCTTCAATAATATAACTGTTATAAAGTGTTTGTGTTGCTCTTGCCATACTTACCTCGATTTTGAAACTCTAGTTTCCCATAAAGAAACAACCTGTCTTCTGAGAATTTCCATAGAGTCATTATTTTCTATAATTACATCAAAAATTGTATCTTGACCAGATTTTTCATTAATATAATAATTTTGGGATTTAAGAATTGATTCATAAAGATTTAAATCCATATTACCTCTATTAATTATTCTACTTAAAACTATATCTTTTAAACTTGTTACTGTCCACACTTCATCTACTAAATTTCTCCACCCTGCCTGTATTAACATTGCAGCCTCTAAAACTACAACTTTAGATTTGTTAGATCTAAAATTATTTATTTGATTCAATATATTTTTTTTTAAATGCGGATGAACAATGGAATTTAGTTTTTTCAAAGAATCAAAATTATTAAACACAAGTTCTGATAATTTTTGTCTATCAATCTGCTTATCTTTATCTAAAATTTCATGTCCAAAGTGGGTGATAATTTCTTTCCAAGGTTCTGAACCATTGATATATATTGAATGACCTATTGAATCAGCGTCTATTAATTCAGCACCCATATCAACTAAATAAGAACAAACTGTACTTTTTCCTGTGCCAATGAATCCGGAAATTCCTATTGTAATCATAGTATGATGCCTTTTGATCAATAATCAACTTTAACTGAATCAAATATAAATAAAGCCGATAAATTATTTTATATCGAAATGTTTACAATTTAAAGCAATACAGATTCAATAATAAAATTTCTGTAAAAATACTTAAAGAAATTGACATTGAATACGGTATATTAGTATCAGATTATATATAACTCATCTACAGTAAAAATTAAAACCCAGCTTTTATATCACAGACATATAAAAAAGATTCTTTATTTATGTATCTTTTCAAATTTTCTAAAAATATATTCCTTCTTGCTTCAATCATTCCTTTCGCTGACGCAGAAACATGTGGAGAAATTAAGCAATTTTTCAAATCCCAAAAAGGGCTATCCTTAGGCAGAGGTTCTTCATAAAACGTATCGATAGCAGCACCAGCTATTGATTCACTCTCTAAAGCATTAATTAATGCGTCTTCATTTACAATTCCACCTCTAGAAATGACAACCAAATTTGAAGTTTTCTTTAATAATCCAATCTTTTTTTTATCAATTAAATTTTTTGTATCTTTAGTAAATGGAGCAGTCACAACAAACCAATCCACCATTGAGATCATCTTATCAAGTTGATCTAACCCCCAAACATCTATGACTTCAGGAATTTTTTCCATACTCTGAAGATCAACGGCATAAATTTTCATGCCAAACGCATGAGCTCTTTTAGCAACAGCTTTACCGATATCTCCAAAAGCCAAAATTCCCATAGATTTTCCAGAAAGGTCTTCAAATGAATCTATATACTTATTTGTATCCCAAAAATGTTCTTTTTGATCATCCCATTGTTCATTTAATCTATGACTTATAGATAAGATCATGCCCATAACATGATTCGCCATTGGTCCAGCATGAGGTCCCCTACAATTGGTTAAAACAACATCAGAATCTCCTAAACTTGGAATGGATTTAATAATTTTATCTACCCCAGTTCCTGGTAAATGAATCCATTTTAATTTTCTAGATTCTAAAAAAACTTCATTTGAAATAGAACCATAGTAAATATCAGTATCAACAATTGATCTTTTTTCTTGATCGATACTCTCTGCAACATCAAACTGAATTTCTGGAAACATCAAATTTAATTTTTCAAAAAATTCCAGATCTTGTTCAAAACCAGAAACTCTTTTATCTACTGTAAGTAATATTTTCATTTTACGCTCCAAAAATTTCTTAATTATTAGCTAGTAAAAACAGAATTAACTATGAAAGTACATATCTTTTATTGTAGAAACTTAAACGTCATACTTATAATACAACGAATGCACAAAGGGTACTATCATCTTCTTACACAAGGGATAGACAACAGAAAATAAAAAATGGAAAATACAATCATAAAATAAATAAATTGTAATTACAAAATTAGAATGAATAAAAAATCAAAAAAACAAATAAAATTGAACAATGAATTCAGAAAAGTACCAAGTGTAGAACGAATTCTGTCAAACAACCAAATAGTTAAAATCACTGATGATCTGTCTAGAGACTATGTAACTAAAGTGATCCAAAAAGAACTCGTTAAATTGAAATCTGAATCACTTGAAAAAAATCTACCCCTAAATAAAAATTTCGAGGATATAATTGAACTAATAAAAGAGCAACTTAAACTAGAAACAAATTTTGGCCCACAAAATGTTATCAATGCAACAGGTGTCATTCTTCATACTAATTTAGGAAGATCAACTCTTAGTAAAGAAGCTATAAATTCTATGGTTGATATTGCAAATAACTATAGCTCCCTAGAATATAACTTATCTAAAGGAGAAAGAGGATCAAGACAAAAACATTTGTCGTCTCTTTTATGTAATATAACGGGTGCAGAATCAGCATTGACAGTGAATAATAATGCTGCTGCATTAATATTGACTCTTTCTACTTTAGCTGAAGGAAAAGAAGTAATTATTTCACGTAGTGAATCTGTAGAAATTGGAGGAGGATTCAGAATCCCTGATATTTTATCAAGCACAGGTGCTTCATTGATAGAAATTGGCACAACAAACAGAACATATTTGAAAGATTATGAAAAAGCAATCAACAAAAACACAGCAGCAATAATTAGTGTACACGCCAGTAATTTTGAAATTACTGGATTTACTCATAAACCTACACTAAATGAAATTTGTTCTTTGGCTGAGTCATATAAAATTCCGTTAATTCATGATATTGGAAGTGGCTGTTTAATTGACACAGAGCCATTTGGATTAGTACATGAGCCTACACCCGAAGAAAGCATAAAAAACGGTGCCTCGTTAGTTTTATTTTCTGCAGATAAATTATTAGGAGGTCCCCAAGCTGGAATAATTATTGGAAATTTGAACCTGTTAAATAAAATTTCAAAAAACCCTATGGCAAGAGCTGTGAGAATAGACAAATTTACAATGTCATCTTTACAAACAACACTTACTCACTATATTAAAAATGAAGTTACCAAAAAAATACCGATATGGATTATGATTTCACAAAAACAATCTTCAATTCTAAATCGAGTAAAAAAATGGCAAAGTACATGTAAAATTAAAACTGAAATACATGAAACTCAATCAACAATTGGTGGTGGAAGTTTACCTGGTCAATTAATTCCTTCATTCTGTTTATCGATTCCGGAAACAAAAAATTTAACTGCCGATAAAATCTCAAGAAAATTACGAAAAAATCAAATACCAATCATTTCTAGAATAGAAAATAGAAAAGTTCTTCTAGATGCACGAACTGTATTTCCAAAACAAGACAAAATAATTTTATCCGCTTTAAATTCAATAATTTAATTCCATCACATTCAAAATAGATATTTATAATATGACATTATTTGACAATAATCGTAAAGAACAATTGAAAACAATAGCTCCATTAGCTGCAAGGATGCGTCCAAAAAATTTCAAAGAATTCATTGGACATCAAAATATTGTAGGTGAATCTTCTTCATTACGTAAATCAATTCAATCAGGGAAAATACCTTCAATGATACTTTGGGGACCTCCAGGCACTGGAAAAACTACCTTAGCAAACTTAATTGCAAATGAAATAGAGGCATCTTTTTATAAACTTAATGCTATTGGATCTGGAGTATCAGAAATTAGAGAGATAATTTCTAAAGCAAAAACAAATTTAGGAATGAGAAATCAAAGAAGTATCATTTTTATTGATGAAATACATAGATTTAATAAATCACAGCAACAAGAAATTTTATCTCACGTTGAAGATGGAACTGTTATTTTAATTGGGGCAACAACTGAAAATCCATCATTTGAAATTGTATCTCAATTGCTGTCTCGTGTAACAGTAATTGTATTGAAAAGCTTAACAAACGAAGATTTAAAATCAATTATTCGTTCATCTATTCAAAATGAAAACGGACTTGGTAAATACAATATTAGTATCGATAATGAATCTGTTAATTTTTTAATTCAAGTATCTTCAGGAGACGCTAGAATTGCATTAAACACTTTAGAAATGACAATAAATTCTTTAGAAAAACAGAAACAAAATTCTCCTATAGCAATTAATAAAAAACTAATAGAAAATTCTATACAAAACACTACAATAAGATATGATAAAACTGGTGATCAACATTATCAAACTATTTCAGCTTACATCAAATCACTTCGAGCATCTGATACAAATGCCTCTTTATATTGGTTAGCAAGAATGATCTATTCTGGAGAGGATCCTATATTTATCGCAAGACGAATGGTGATATTTGCTTCTGAAGATATTGGAATAGCTGACTCAAATGCATTATTAATTGCTATTTCTGCAATGCAATCAGTTCAATTAATTGGAATGCCTGAAAGCCAATATACATTATCTCACGCAACAATATATCTATCAAAAGCACCTAAAAATAACTCAGCTAAATCATCCATAAATGCAGCCTTAAAAGAAGTTAAGTTTTCTGGTAACCAACCTGTTCCCTTACATCTAAGAAATGCGGGTACAAATTTAGAAAAATCTATGGGTTATGGAAAAAATTATATTTACCCACATAACGAAAAAAATTTTAAAAATGAAATTTCCAATTTCCCTGAGAATCTAAAAGATACAATTTTTTTTACGGAAGAAAATACTAACGACTAAAAATTATTATAAATCAAACATAATACTCTTAATTGTTTTAAGAGTATAATCTATATCATCTTCATCAACACCATGATGTGTCACCAATCTCAATACTGAATCCCCAACATGCCCAACAAGTACACCTCTTTTAGATAATGATTCAGTTAATATCTCCCCCTTACCATAATCTACCGTACAAAAAACCATATTAGTTTTATAATTTTCAGGATTAATAGAAATTCCATTAATATTGTTTAATCCTTCAGCAAGTTTTTTTGCATTTAAATGGTCTTGCTCTAACCTCTCTACCATCATATTCAAAGATACAATTCCAGCAGCAGCGATAATCCCTGCTTGTCTCATTGCAGAACCTAACATCTTTCTCCATCTTCGAGCTTTATATATAAAGTCTTGATTACCTACCAAAACAGATCCTACAGGTGCTGATAATCCTTTTGACAAACAAAAAGTAACTGAATCTACAGAATCAACCAATTCTGAAGGGCTAATTTTCAAAGCCACTGATGCATTAAATAAACGAGCACCATCAACATGAAGTGAAACACCTTTAGAATGTGCTAAATCAGCACAATCATCAATAAATGATTTAGAAAGTGGTGTCCCTCCAGAGCCATTATGTGTGTTTTCTAATGCTAGTAATGTTGTATTTGGATATCTCGAATCATTAACCCGAATTGATTTCTCTATTTCTGTTAAAGGGATGTATCCTTCATCATCATTCAGAGGCATCAAAGCAATTCCACCTAAAACTGATGCTCCCATAGCTTCAGCTCTAAAAATATGAGATTGACGACCTAGCAACACTTCATCTCCTCTATTGCAATGTGAAAGAAGAGCAGTTAAATTCCCCTGTGTCCCACTAGAAACCAAAACTCCAGCTTCTTTACCTAAGGTTTTTGCCGCAAGATTTTCTAATTGATTGACTGTCTCGTCTTCACCAGCACAATCATCTCCTAAATCCGCACTGAAAATAGCATCTCTCATTTCTGGTGTCGGTAGAGTTTTAGTATCGCTACGTAAATCAACAAAACGCATTAATTTTACCTCCAAGAAGGAATTCGAATAATTAATTGATTATGAATCTATAAATTTTAAGTGTCAACACTTTAAATAGATTTTATAAAACACTTGTATTATGAGTAATAAAGATGAACAATAGATACTCTAGAGAATAACTTTATATATCAATAAGGGGTTAGAAACCAATATGAAAGAATACCGAATTGAAAACGACTCTATGGGAGAATTAAAAGTACCTTCGTCTTCATATTATGGTGCACAAACTATGCGAGCAATTCAAAATTTTCCTATTAGTGATCTAAAATTTCAAGATTCATTTATAAAAGCTCTAGCTCAAATAAAATTGTCAGCAGCTGAAGCAAATTTCAAACTAGATCTATTAGAAGAAAAACATAAGAATGCAATTGTTTCTGCTTGTGAAGACATTATTGAAGGAAAAATGAACGATCAATTTATCTTAGATATTTTCCAAACTGGCTCCGGCACCTCTTCTAACATGAATATGAATGAAGTAATTTCTAACAGAGCTATCGAGTTATTAAATGGAGAAATAGGTTCTAAGAAACCAATTCATCCTAACGATCATGTGAACATGGGGCAATCATCTAATGACGTTATCCCAAGTGCAATCCATTTATCTGCAATATCTACAATTACTAATAATCTTTTACCAAACCTAGAAAAACTTAATAAATCACTATTAAAAAAATCTGAAAAATTTATGGATGTAGTAAAAACCGGTCGCACACATTTACAAGATGCAACTCCAATAAGACTGGGGCAGGAATTTCTTGGATATGCAGGACAAATCCAACGTGCATCTTCACGAATTTCTAATTCAGTTAATGAGTTGTCTGAAATTGCTCTGGGCGGTACTGCTGTAGGCACTGGTGTAAATACTCATCCTGATTTTTCAAAAAATGTTTGTGAATTTCTTTCAAAATTGATAAAAATTAATATCTCTGAAACTGATAACCATTTCCAAGCTCAAAGCACTCTAGATACTGCTGTGGCATGTAGTGGAAATTTAAAAAATTTAGCGGTTGCGTTGATGAAAATTTCTAACGATATTAGATGGTTAAGTTCAGGACCTAGATCAGGATTAAATGAAATAGAGTTACCAGCGGTGCAACCAGGAAGTTCAATTATGCCAGGTAAAATCAACCCAGTTATACCCGAATCCGTATGCCAAGTTGCAGCTCAAATAATTGGAAACGATACTACTATATCTATTGCAGGACAATCTGGAAATTTTGAAATTAATGTGATGATGCCCGTTGTTGCCTATAATCTACTGCAATCAATTGAGCTAGCTTCAAGTTCTTGTGAAAATTTGGTTGATCAATGTATTGATGGAATTAAAGCAACAGAAAACGGCCCTAAAATGGTAACAAATGGCCTAGCTATTGTAACAACACTTGTACCTCATATTGGATATGACAAATCTGCTTACATTGCAAAACAAGCTCAATTAGAAAATGTGACAATCAAAGAAATTGCATTAAAAGAAACAAATTTCTCTTCTCAAGAATTAGATAAAATATTAAATCCAGAATCTATGACTGATCCTAAATCAGCTCCGAATGTTTCCTTAGGATAATAACAGTTGGAATTTAATAACAAATCTGAAAAAATATGGTAAGCTATTCTATTAAAAAAATCTTAACCCTTTAGGCTAAAACTCTCATGCAATACATTTACATCTTATCAAAAACCGGAAAGATTTCTGAGTCTACATTAGAACAAATTAAAAATTTATACCCTAAATCCCTTGGGAAACCAGTTGAAATCCTAGGCAATAAAAAAGTAAATGAATTACCAGAACAATATGGTAAAGAGACTGATGAAATTTGCCAACAGGAGTGTAAAAAAAATAACTTGTCCTTCCAAAAAAGGTGGGACGATACTGGTTACACTTTAATTGAATTAGATGAAGGCGTTTTTGGGATTTGCGAGATCTATATTTCAAGATATATTCCTACAATTTTTACTGGATTTGGAATCGGTTCGATATTAGTAGGAATGCTTCTAGGAGTTACATCTTTATCTACTTGGATTATCAGTATTGCACTGTTTTCTTTTATGATTTATGTTTCTTTAAGAGGAAATCCTAGAAACAAAACTGAAGGTTGGATTTTTGCTACAGGACCAATAATAATTGTAGGTTGGATAATTGGCTTCATCATTAAAGATATCCTTTTGTAAGAATTAATTTTAAGTGATCCTGCCTAACTAATAAATTTTCCCCACTAAAGATGTTGAAGTAATAAGTATATTCAACTATTTTATTTTCATATGTATAATATACAAAAAAATAATATGGAATAAAAAATGAACATCTCAAAAAACATCTTCGAGCGTCTTGAGGCTGTCTCTACAGCAACTATCTCAGGAGTATTACACCAATTTGGAATCACAAGTACTTTTATAGTAGGTCCAAAATCTAGAAATCCTGGAAGTAAAATTGCGGGTAAAGCTGTAACTCTAAGATTTATGCCAAAAAGAGAAGATATGTTACCTTCTGCTAATAATAAGGATATCTCAAATCAAAATAATGAGAAAAGTGTAGCTCAAGAATATTCTGAAAATACTTCAGCATTGTGGAAAGTATTAGATATGATTCAACCTGGTGATGTCTTAGTGGTAGACGCTAGAGGAAGTATGAAAACTGGATGTATTGGAGAGATGCTAAGCACTTACTTCAAAGCTAAAGGAGGAATTGGGATCATTGTCGATGGCTGTGTTAGAGACTCCAAAGAAATAGAAAAAACAGGAGTCCCAGTATGGTCGAAAGGAGTTACACCGAATTTCGCATCACAAACAAATTTATTTCCTTGGGATTTCAATGTCCCAATCGCATGCGGAGAAACTTTAGTTTTACCAGGAGATTTTATTGTAGCTGACGATGACGGCCCTATTGTCATACCCACATCTATGGTGGAAAAAGTTTTGGAAGAAACTGAGAAACATGAAGGATGGGAGATTTTTTCTAAATTAAAATTAGAAGATGGCGGAGAAATTTCTAAATATTATCCTTTAAATGACGAAGGGGAAAAAGAATACGAAATATGGAAAAAACAAAATTCTTAACACCAGGAGCCTTAAGTGAAAATCACAAATATAGAAACAATATGTTTAAGTAGAATTCATGAAATTGAAAATCAATGGAAAACATTTAACGTAAAAACATTAAAAGCTGACGTTGCTATAGTAGTTGTTTCAACAGATTCAGATTTGGTAGGAATTGGTGAAGCATGCGCTTATGGGAATCCATCGTTTATTAAAATATGGATTGATAAATTTGCTCCCGAAATAATTGGAAAAGACCCCCGTGAAATTGAATTCCTTCCACATCCAGTAGGTTTTACCCACGAACATTTTAATTATAAAAATAATTCATTTCTAAGAGGTCATGATTCTGCCGTTGGTGGTTTAGATTGTGCAATATGGGACCTTAAAGCAAAAATCAATAAAACCTCCGTGTCAAAATTAATTTCACCAAAATCTAAAGATTCTATGAAAGTATATGCTTCTAGTGGAGTTAGATATGATTGGAGAGAAGATCCTAATCAACTTATAGAAGAAACAAAAAGTTATATTGATTTGGGATTTTCAGCAACAAAAGTTAGAATTGGTACAAAATGGACATGGGATAATGTTACAACAGATAAATTTATCGGATTAATGAAAGACCTTTCTAGTGAGGTCGGTAAAAAAATGAATCTAATGGTTGATGGAAACTGCAACTTAAATATTGAACAAGCCTCCAAAATAGCTAAAGAGCTTGAAAAACTAGGCTTTCTATGGTTCGAAGAACCAATTAACAAAGATGATATTGAAGGATATATTAAACTAAATGCTTCTGTTGAGATGCCAATATCTGGAGGCGAACAATTAACTACACTCGCACAATTTGTGCCATACATTGATAAAAAAGCATATGACATCATCCAACCTGATGTTGGCGAAGCTGGTATTACAGAATGTTTAAGAATATCAAAATATGCTGAGAATAATGGAATTAAAGTTATACCTCATAGTTGGCATAACGGCCTAATGGTTGTTGCAAGTGCTCATTTTGCATCTTCACTTTTAAATCCTCAATTTGTTGAAATGTGCATGGTACAAGGTCCATTACAATGGGACATTCTCAAAGAATATCCTATAAAATCAGGCTCAATATCAATTGAAGGGCCTGGTTTAGGTGTAAATCTAGCTGACAACCTTACAGAAAAATTCCCATATATTGAAGGCAACTACTTCGTAGATGTAGTTAGATAACCTTTATAAAAAATTAATCAAGATTTAATTTTTTCCCGATTTTTAAATATTTCATTGCTTGTTCAGTAGCGGTAGTAATTAAATCTTCAGAATGAATTATTGCTTCGTCAAAATTCATTGGTTTGTTTAAAATTGAAGAAATTGATACTATTCCCTCAGCATATACAGATTCAAAACCTTCACCTAATGAACCACTAATAGCTATACAAGGAATACTTAAAGATTTTGCAATTTTAGAAACACTTATTGGAGCTTTGTCAAAAATAGTTTGAAAATCAGTTTGGCCTTCTCCAGTAATCACCAAATCAGAATCAATAATTTTTTTCTCAATTCCTAGCATATCCAATATTATTTTAGAACCAGGAATTAATTGACCATCTAATAATGCTACAATCCCTCCTCCTAAACCACCAGCAGCACCAGAACCAGGAATATCATTGATTTCTTTTCCAACATCTCTAGACACAACTTGAGAAAAATTAAATAACGCGTCATCTAATGTTTTTACCATTTCAGGAGTAGCACCTTTTTGAGGACCATATACAGCAGAAGCTCCCTCTTCTCCTGTCAAGGGATTATTGACATCACAAGCAACTAAAAATTGGGATTCATTCACTCTAGGATCTCTATCAGATATTTCTATTTTTTGTAAATCTATTAATCCAGAACCACCAAAAGAAATATTATTCCCAAAAGAATCAAGTAATCTAACCCCTAAAGCTTGAGCCATTCCAGCACCAGCATCATTGGTGACACTTCCTCCAATACCTATAATAAATTTTCTGAAATTTTTATCCAAAGCATCTTTTACTATCTCACCCAAACCAAAAGTAGTAGTTAACAGAGGATTTCGATCAATTTCAGGTACTAATGTCAATCCAGCAATTTTTGCCATTTCAATTACAGCAGTATCTCCATCACCTAATGCTCCCCATTCAGATGAAATCACCTGTCCTAAAGGGCCAGTTACGTCAGAAGAAATTTTCTTGCCTCCTGTTGATTCAACAAGTGTATTTAATGTACCATCACCTCCATCAGCAACAGGAATCATAGTAATATCTGCATCAGGGAATACTTTTTTAACTCCTTCAGACATTGCTTGTGAAACTTTAACAGCAGAAACACTGCCTTTAAATTCTTGAGGAGCTATAACAACTTTAATACTCATACTCTTTACTACTTACAAAAATAAACAATTAGTCACCTAAAAGTTTTTTGATTTCTTTAATATTTTTATCTAACCATGCAACGTTAATTTTAATCTTTTCTAGTGACTGACGAACAGTTCTTTCAGCTGCAGGTACAGGATTGTTTTTAAAAAATTGCATAACATCGTCATATTCATTTTGGGTTGAAAATCTCTTGGTTATACTAACTAATCTCATTAAACCAAATCCACCCTTACCATATCTTTTATCAAACTCACTCCAATTATCCTTAAGAAATTCCCAAGCCAATTTTTTACCTGTCCGGTTAAAAGATACACCAGTAACGACTCCAATACAATTATGTAATCTAACTTTATCTTTATCTAAAGAACGATCTAATAAATCTAACAATAAATCTGTCTGATTAAAACAGGTCAATGCAGAAAGAATTCTAGTTTTTTCTTCTTCAAATAGTTCTTTATCATAAAGATCCCACATTTCATCGAATGTATCCTTAGAACCAGATTTAGCAGCAAGTGTTAATACAACTTTACGTATATTTGGATCAATAGAAGATAAATCATTTTTAAAATCTTCGTATAAAGTAATTCCTTTTTCAATTGTTTTTTTATCGCCATAATCACCAAGTTGTCCCAAAACAATACTTCTTAATAAAATATCCAAATGATCATCCGTGGATTTTGGTTCCCAGCCTACATGAGCACCTATTTTCTGAAACAAATCACAAGCATATTTATTAAATACTTCATTAATAGCAGTATCTTCTAACAAGGAATTTATAGAATTTAAATTACTAGCCAAATCAGACCATACTATAGCATCAGTTTCATCAGTATATGCCTTTAACAACGACAAATACCTAGACCCTGGGAAATAGCCAGCAACTGATAATGCAAAACAATCATTTTGTATTCCTAAACGATCTATATCAGACAAATTACCAGAAAGAATCCCAGATTCAATCTGTTTTAAAGCGTCTTCTGGATAATTAACACGAATAAACGAAGCTTGGTCAGAATTTAACTTAAACCAGTTAGAATTTGAAAAATTTTTAAAATTAAAATCTAAACTTTTTTCTCTCATTAAAACTGTTTCTGGTGAAGATTGTTTTGAAGAGATTATTGAAATAGGTATATCCCAAGTTGTATTCTCAGAATCTTCACCTCCAAGGATTTTTTCATATAAAAATCTCTCTTGATTCATTGAAATTATATTTTTATCTGCCTTAGAAACATCAACTTCAACAACGGGATAACCTGTTTGATTAATCCATTTATCCATCATTTCTGATACAGGTTTACCTGAAACTTTGTCCAAAGATCTCCATAAATCTTTTCCTTCTGCATTTGAATACTGATGTTCATTTAAGTAATCAACTATACCTAATCTAAACGTTTCTTCACCTAAAAATGTCTCCAACATTCTCAGTACTGAACCACCTTTACTATAACTAATAGCATCAAAAAGCTGGCCAATTTCAGAAGGGTCATTTACTTCTTGATTAATGGGATGAGAATTCTTCAAACCATCAAGTTGTAATGCTTGATTAGTATCTTGAGATACAAATTGTGACCAAACTTTCCATTCAGGGAAAATGCTATCCACAGCCTTATCACCCATCCATGAAGCAAAACTTTCATTTAGCCATAAATCGTTCCACCATGACATAGTTACTAAATCACCGAACCACATATGGGCCATTTCGTGTGAAATAATTGATGCGACAATCTGTTTTGTAGCTACAGAACTATTTTCAGGATCAACAAGAAGAGCATTTTCTCGATAAGTAATAGCTCCCCAATTTTCCATAGCTCCCGCAGCAAAATCTGGTATTGCCAAATGGTCTAACTTCTGAAGTGGATATTTTATTCCAAAATATTGGTTGAAGAATTTCAATAACTTTTCTGCAACATCAAGTGCATATTCTCCTTGTTTCTCTTTACCAGCAGTTGTCCAAACTCTAATCAAAGTACCAAATTCTGTTTCACGTTCAATTGAACCAAGATCACCAATTATGAATGCTAAATAATATGTAGACATAGGAGGTGTTTTCTCAAATTTTACTATTTTTGTATTAGGTTTAGGAGATTTTATTTCGGAAACAATTTGCATATTCGAAACTGCAGAAAATTCATTAGGTACAGAAAGAGATAAATTAAATGTTGCTTTAAATGCTGGTTCATCCCAACAGGGGAAAGCTCTTCTAGCGTCAGTAGCTTCAAATTGAGTTGTCGCCAAATATTTTACTGAATCATCTTCGTCTTTATAAGAGGCCTTATAGAATCCTTTTAAATCATCACTTAAAGTTCCACAAAAATCAATTTTCAAAACACCTGTACAAGCAGGAATTTGTTGACCAAAATCTATTTTCAAATACTCATTATTTAAAGTGATTTTAGGTTTAGATAAATCCAAGTCTTGATTAGATAAAAAACTAACATTAATAATTTCTAAATCAACACTATTCAATACAATCTCAGACACAGGCTTTAAAATTTCAATCTGTATATCTTCAGACCCTTCAAATTTAAAAGAATCAAAATCTACATCTAAACTAATATCATAATGATTGGGGATGACAGCTTTAGGTAGAATATTCAACTTAGACAATATTTTAATCTCCGTTCTTTAAAATAACTCACCTAATATATTACGATGAAAGTGTATAAAAACCTATTTTACTTATCATCTCAACAACTACCATTAACTGTAGTAGGCTGACGTATATGTGAGCGTTTTCAGTCTAATAGTTTACCATCGTATAGGATTGTTGTTAACGTTTTAGTGAAGTGTGTCATTAAGTATGTCTGACATGAAAAACAAAAAGGGCATGATAATATATCTATGGTGCGTTGGTAGTTCTCTTATGACTGCTGGACAGTTATTACTTTTGCTGAATTTTTAACTGAAATATGTTAATCCGCAAGGAAGTAGGCTTCAAGTAATTGCTGAGCTACCTTCGTACCACTTCCTGTTAATTTACTTTAAATATTCCATCTAATCATATAAAATTTCCCTCAAAATAATTTTCAGGAGATTATGATGAGTAAGATTATTCCAATTTTGTTGATAGTAGTTGGGTTGGCTAGTTTAGGTTTGGGGTTACCAGACTTTGGTGGAGATGTTGGCATTCCAATGACATTCTCAGGGATTATCGGTATTTTATCTGGCATTGGATTTTGGAAGATTCAATCCAAATAACACATCCAAGTAGAAAATTCTTTAAAAATACAAATTCCATCAAGGAATAAAAATCTATTTTAAGTATATAAATTATTTTAAAAATTTTAAGGAAAACAAATCAGCATCTTTCAAAGCTACCCTAAGTCTGACTGATTTACCCAATAATTCCCTAAGATTTTCTTTGTTATTCCATTTAATAATTCCATCTATTTCATCACCAAACTTTTCAGGACATTCTTGGATAGAAAATCCTGGGATAGGTGTCCCTTCAAGATCTTGTAATTCTGCTTTCAAATATCCTGAAGCAGAAGTTGAATAATTTAACTCTAATTGATCTCCTTCTAAAATGAAATCATGACTAATAAATTCACCACCTGAGAATCCAGAATTTACAGAAACAAATCCATCAGTACGAATAGTTAATCTACGTATTCTTGAAGAAGGATATCTAATATGTTCACTTAAATACATACTCATTTCATTATCAGAAGTCTGAAGGATACCTTTTTCCATATAAATACCCCGTTCATGCCAATTCTCAATATCCAAACCTGGCCTAATAAAACCTTCCATAAAAGTTCTGTCAAAATTAATTCCATCTCTGCTAGACATCAAAACTATATCGTTCACTCCCTCTCCATGAATCCAATCATTGTCTGGGGTATGTTCAATTACATATCTGGACGGAAACATCAAATAAATATTTGGAGCTCTATGATAAGGAGTACAAGAATTGGTATATAGATGTTCAAATGGAGTATCACCTGTATTAATATCTTGCAATGGAGTCCAATTTATAAAATCTTTCGAAGTTGATCTTCTAATCCAACGAACACCTCCAAAAAAATCCCACGTTGTTTTGCCATATTCAATAGACTTAATATCAATATTTTCCTCTTGGCTATTCGAGTCTTTTACACCACCTATCCCCCTAGTATAAATAACATATTCTTGAATAAGTGGATCCCAAAAAGGAATATTAAAAGAATCAAATGGACCTTCTGTTAAAATTGGAGTATCTTGAATTAAATTCCAGTGTATACCATCTGGGGAAACAAGACCGTACACTGCTGCATCAAGACCTCCTGAAGTTCCAATTATTGGATGATGTTGATCAGCTTTAGACGTCCTTATTATTGCCTTATATCTTTGATCTTCTCTAACATTTGGATTTGAATCTATAAATGGTGCAAGATTCGAACCAGGTCCCATCCAAACTAGATTATTATCTTTTGATCCGTTAATCTCAAACAATCCTAACGATGGTTTTTCCCAATGAATCCCATCTTTACTTTCTGCATAAGCGGCATGTCTTGGATTTCTAACTTCCGGAGATCCAATATGATCACAACGATACCAAGCTTTATATTTTCCATCATCTTTTAACACGACCATAAACATTGCACTAGCTTTATCAGCAGGTGAATCTGAAGAAAGAACAATTTCACGAAAAACAGGAGAATGTAATTTTCTGCTTACATTCTGCATATCTTTAATAAAATAATCATCAAAAAAAAGTTGCCTGAAATTACCAATCGTTATTGATCCCATCAAAAAACCCCTGGAAAATTAATTTTCAAATCTTAATGAATATATGTCAGCATCATTCATTACAAATCTTACTCTG
>TARA_B100000686_G_scaffold108186_1_pt1 | contig 52564 bp, 51 predicted proteins | sample TARA_B100000686 | Tara Oceans TARA_B100000686 (sample SAMEA2622733) | marine metagenome | biome: marine biome (ENVO:00000447); feature: marine epipelagic mixed layer (ENVO:xxxxxxxxx); material: "saline water (ENVO:00002010), including plankton (ENVO:xxxxxxxx)" | depth 150 m
ATCACGAAGATGCGGACTGTTTTCATAAAGAGTACCAAGTTCACCCATTGCATCTATAGCCAAAGCCTCGAGCTCATGTCTTAACTCAGTACCTTGTAGCTTAGTTATAAGACGAGCCATGCTAGTATTCTGATCTTTATTTATCTGTCCAGATAGAATCCTTAAAGAATTAGATTGTTGTGCAAGCACTCTACCTTGTATTTTAAGAAGTCTATCTCTAAAAGAATCTTTATCAATAATCCTTTGGCCATCTATAGTTTCATCCTTCATAAGGTTTATTAACGCATTCAATCTAGTCATAGTTACATTAGGATCAGCTAAGGAACCTCTTTCGTGCCCCAGTATAGAGTTAGCAACTTTCCAGCCTTCGCCCCTTTCTCCTACAATATTCTCTTTAGGGATACGCACATCAGTAAAAAATACCTCATTAAAATCTGCGTCTAGGGTCATTTGCATAATAGGTCTAATTTCTATACCAGAAGAATCCATAGGTATAAGCAGAAAACTTATCCCTTGGTGCTTTGGAGCTTCTGGTTCTGTTCTGACAAGACAGAAGCACATTTGTGCAAATTTAGCTGTACTTGTCCAAATTTTTTGTCCATTAATAACCCACTCTTCTCCATCTAGTTCACCTTTAGTCTGCAGACTAGCTAAATCGCTACCTGAGTTAGGCTCTGAATAGCCTTGGCACCATATCATTTCCCCGTGGAGTGTTGGTTTTATGTAAGTCTGTTTTTGTTCTTCATTTCCTAGTTCTAATAGAGTAGGCACTAACATTTGAATTCCTTGTCCTCCAAGAGGTTTAGGGATAGGAGATTTAGCAAATTCTTCAGCAATTATTCTTGTTTTAATAATATCTACTTCACCGCCAAAACCACCATATTGTTTCGGGATGGAGCGTGCAAAATAGCCATGATCAATTAGTTTTTTTTGCCATTCAACTCTTTCTGGACTTCTTAATTTTGCTCCGTGGAGATTAACCTTCTCATTAGTTTTGATGAAGCTCTGTACCTCGTTTCTAAAATCTTCATACTCTTGACCGTAATTTAAATCCATTAATTTTTCCCTAGTTATAACGAAATAGGGCTCTAAGCATAGTTCGAGTTATATTGATAAACAAGAGCAAATAAAAGAATTCTTAGTCTTTTTTTTGATCCTTTCTTGAGTATTTAGTCTTATCTCTAAAAGTTTTTGGTTTATTAAATTTTTTTGAAAATTTAGCTACGGGGTTATGTCGAGATCTTGTTGTTTTTTTAGCCACTAATATTTGATAGAGAGGCTATACTAATAGCCAATAAAAAACCAGACAAAACTATATACATATTCATAATTAAACGATCAATCCATGAACTCTGCAAGATTTCTTCGCTATGAGAATATTCTCTTTTTATAGCCATAGGTTGTTTATTAGACTTATTTTTTCTATACATATCATTCATACTGTATAAATATACAGTATATTTTTATTTCTTGTCAAATTATTTCACTTTACTTTCTTTCTTACCTACTTGATAGTTAACATCATTAATTCTTTGGAGGTATCTATGAAATTTTTAACTTTTCCCCTTTTGATTCTTATGTCTACTAACTTCTTTGCAGCTCATCATGAAAAAGATGAAAAAACTGTTTCTAATGAATATGTCTTACTATCTACTTACGAGATATCTTCAGGTCAGAATCCTGCTGATTTAGAAAAAGAATTAATAAATTTGCAAAAGACGCAATTAGAGAATGGTTATAACGATTGCGGAGTGTATAGACACCATTTTGGGGGACAAAGAGCTTTTTATACTTTTTGTTTGTTCGATGATTTAAATCATTTTGCAAAGATAATGGATAAAACTCTTTCTGCAACTCAATCAACTTCTCCTCAAAGCTACAGCGCTCATACTGACAATATAGTCAAAGTTTTAGAAAGAAATGCAACTAAGATCCATCCCTTTCTTCTGCTCTCAAAATTTGATTGGGGTCCTTACTTAACAGGTTCAGGACAAATAGAAAGCGCTAATAAATTATTCAGCGCTTACAAGCGCTCTTTTGGAGAATGTAACTTAAGTCAACATAGATTTGGCCCTGAAATGGCAGTATATATTACTTGCGGATTTAAAGATTATGCTGATTTTGCAGTTAAGGCTACAAGTCTTGATGAAATTTGGAGTAAAGAATTGATGGATGAGAAATTAGATATTAGAAATCATTCAGACGATTTACTTATTTTAGTAGAGTAACAGGCTTAGCTATGTCTCTTTTGAAGAAGAACCTAATCATTCTTTTTTTAATATTCCTTTGGAGTTGTTCTGATGACTCTTTAATTATCGAAGACTATCGGATTGTTAACAATGAGGAGATAAAGCAATCCAAGTCATCTGATTACAATAAATTTAGGAATGTATATTTTGGAGATTTACACGTTCACACAAAATATTCATTTGATGCTTTTTTGCTTGGAGCTGATGTTAACCCTAACTCTAGCTATGAATTTGCTAAAGGAAAATTGGTAGTTAATTCTTGGGGTGTTGACATGAAGCTAGAAGAGCCCCTAGATTTTTATGCAGTTACAGATCATGGGTTATTTCTTGGAGTAGTTGAGAAATGGGCAGATACTACTTCTGAATTATCTAAATTGCCTGAAGCTACGCCTTTCCACAACATAAATGCACCTGAAAATCTTAATGATTCCTCAATTTTAAGAAGAATAAAATTATTTAGAGAAGAGGCAGGAAAATTTATTGCCACTCGAGGCAGTACTTTAGATCAAACTAAAGCTTGGCTGACAAATAACTCCTCTTTAGCATCTAAGGCATTTGACTATGATGCACATCTTTTTGCTTGGCGTGATATTAAAGAAGCTGCTGAAAAGCACAATGATCCAGGAAAATTTACTACCTTTATTGCTTATGAGTGGACTGTAAGCAGCCCAGCTCCAGAGAGAGCTTCTTACCATAGAAACGTAATTTTTGAATCATCTAAAGCTCCGAAAAGACCATTTACTAGGGCTGATTCTATAAATCCAGAAGATCTATGGGCTTGGATGGATTCTTTACGTAATAAAGGAGTTGATAGTCTAGCAATTCCCCATAACTCCAATCAGTCTAACGGTGAAACATTCAAAATGGATTATTTTAATGGTATGCCAATTGACCAAAGTTTTTCTGAAACTAGAATGAGAAATGAACCAATAGTTGAGATAACACAAATAAAAGGAACTTCTGAGACTCATCCTCGCCTTTCTCCAGAAGATGAATGGGCAAACTTTGAAATTCTTAGTACTAGAAAGGGGAATGTTTCTCAGTATAGTCTACTTAATGGGAGTTATGTCAGAGAGGCTCTTGTCAATGGTCTGGCTTTAAGAAGTGAAGCGCGAGGAAATCCCTTTGCAGTAGGATTTATTGGTTCAAGTGATACACATGATGGAGCTTTTACATTTGATGAAAGTAACTATTTTGGATCTTCACCCTTGTCAAGCTCTCCTGTATCAAGAGGATCTGTTCCTTTAACAGGACCTATGATCAATATGCAGACTGACCTAAGAGCTAGCGGAATAGAGAGCAGCCAAGAGGAAAACGTGACATACGCTAATTTAAGATCAACTCTTTTTAGCTCTTCTGGTTTAGCAGCAGTATGGTCTGAAGAAAATACGAGAGATTCTTTGTTTGCAGCTTTAAAAAGAAAAGAAACTTACGCAACTTCAGGAACTAGAATCAAATTAAGATTTTTTTCAGGATATAAGATTAGTTCTCTTAATTTAAATGATCCAGATCTTGTTGAGAAAGCATATGCTGCTGGTGTGCCTATGGGGGGAGATTTATTTTCAGAAGGCACAACATCACCTAGTTTTTTAGTTTTTGCTCAACAAGATGCAAGGGGAGCTCCTCTACAAAGAGTACAGATTATAAAGGGCTGGTATGACTCAGAATTCTCTAAAGAAACCAAAGAAAAGGTTTACGATATAGCTTGTTCTGATGGATTAACAGTGGATCCAATAACCCATCGTTGCCCTAATAATGGAGCTTCTGTTGATTTGAGTGATTGTTCTATATCTCAAGATAAAGGTTCTTCTGAGCTGAAAGCAATATGGCAAGACCCAGATTTCAACTCCAAAGTTGAATCTGTCTATTATGTTAGAGTTCTTGAAAATCCAGTTTGTCGATGGTCTATGTGGGATGCACTTAGAGCAGGCACTAAACCAAGAACTAAAGTAGCAAAAACTATTCAAGAGAGAGCTTGGTCTTCACCAATTTGGTTTAAGACCAATTAATTAATAAGGAGAAATAATGTCAAATTTAAATAATGAACTTTTTCAGTTAGCAATGTCACCTGATGCCCATGCTTTAATGGACCTTGTAAAGAAACATTGTGAAGAAAATGTAGCCCCTATACAGCAAGAGTTTTTTGACTTACACAAAGAGAAAGAAGACCGATGGTCTTGGCACCCACGACAGATGGAATTATTAGAGGGAGCTAAAGATAAGGCTAGAGAATTAGGTTTATGGAATTTCTTCTTACCTGATCTAGATGGAAAAATAGGGGAGGGCTTAACTAATTTAGATTATGCATATATAGCAGCAGAGTTAGGAAAGTATCCTTTGGCCTCTGAATCTATGAATTGCAGTGCTCCAGATACAGGAAACATGGAAGTCTTACAACATGTAGGATCAGCTCAACAAAAGAAAGAGTGGTTAGAGCCTCTATTAAATGGAGAAATAAGATCAGCATATGCAATGACTGAACCAAATTTAGCTTCTTCAGACGCTAAAAATATAAGTACTAGTGCAGTTTTAGAAGGGTCAGAGTGGTTGATAAATGGTGAAAAATTCTATATATCTGGTGCAGGAGATCCGCGTTGTAAAATAATGATTGTTATGGTCAAAACAAGCCCAGACGCACATCCTTCAAAGCAACAATCTCAAATACTAGTTCCAAAAGATACTCCCGGAGTTGAAATTTTAGAAGGTATGCAGGTTTTTGGTCAAGACCATGCTCCTCAAGGACATATGCATATTAAGCTTAATAATGTAAGGGTTCCGAAAGAAAACATATTATTAGGCGAAGGAAGAGGGTTTGAAATATCCCAAGTTCGTCTTGGTCCGGGACGTATTCATCATTGTATGCGTACCATAGGAAAAGCTGAAACTGCTCTTGAACTAATGGTAAAGCGTGCTGGGTCAAGAGAAGCCTTCGGAAAACCTATAGCAAAGTTAGGTAAAAATGTTGAAGTTATTGCTCGTGCAAGAATAGAGATCAATGCAATGAGACTATCGGTTTTACAGGCAGCTAAGGCAATGGATGTTTTAGGCAATAAAGAAGCCAGAGTCTATATTAGTGCGGTAAAAGCCATGGTTCCAGAAAAAGCATGTCTGATAGTAGACCAAGCTATTCAAATGCATGGCGCGGCAGGAATTTCACAATGGACACCTTTAGCTGGTATGTATGCTGACATGAGGCATTTAAGGTTTGCTGATGGACCTGATGAAGTACATCATATGGTTGTAGGAAGAGCAGAGTTACAGAAATACGATCTATGGTAAGACTTATTTTTTTTCTATAAAAGTGTATTATTTATAATATACAAATTGGGGAGTAGGCATATGAATTTCAAATCTAAATTACTAACAATACCTTTCATAGTATTCCTTTGGAGTTGCTCTCCCGGGGATAAGGTTGTTGATTATTCTGATCTAGCGGTCAATACCTTAAACGAACCCTCTGAAGATTTTAACAAGGAAAGGAATGTGTATTTTGGCGATTTACATGTTCACACTAAACATTCTTTTGATGCCTTTATTTTTGGAACTACAGCAACACCGGACGATGCTTATAGCTATGCTAAAGGAGGAATTATCAAGCATCCATTAGGTTATGATATGCAGTTACGTGAACCTCTTGATTTTTATGCTGTAACAGATCATGGATTTCTACTTGGTAGTGTACCTGGTTGGGCCGATCCTAATAATACAAGAGCTGGAACTGAACCCTTTCACAACCTCAATAGAGAAGATAACCGAACAATAGCATCAGTTCCTGAGAGAGCTAATTTGTTTGCCTATTGGGTAACACAATCATCTCAAAATATCAGTTGGTGGGGAGCTATAGAATATTTATTTACAGGTGACCAAGCACGTGCTTCAAGTATGTACGATGTAGATATACATAGAACTGCATGGAGAGATGTTATCTCAAGTGCTCAAAGGCATAATGATCCAGGAAAATTTACTACTTTTGTAGCTTATGAATATACATCTTCAACAAGTTTTACAGATAAGGGTGCTTCATTTATGAACCCTTATGGCAGCCCCCCTTTTGAAGGAGGAAATCTACATAGGAATGTTATCTTTTCAGGAAGCAAAGTCACATTAGAGCCTTTTTCAAGATTGAAATCTTTAAATCCTGAAGATTTATGGTCTTGGATGGATAATTTGAGAGAACAGGGTGTTGATACTATAGCTATACCCCACAATCCGAATGGTTCTAATGGCCAAATGTTTGAGTTAGAAAATTGGAATGGATACCCAGTAAATGTGGATTATGCTGATTTTAGAATGCGAAATGAACCCTTAGTTGAGATGACACAAGTTAAAGGTACTTCTGATACACATCCGTTATTATCCCCAAACGATGAATGGGCTGATTTTGAGATAATGAGCGTAAGAGTTGGACATCCTGGTTATAGTAGACCTTTTGGAAGTTATGTTAGACAGGCTTATTTAGATGGTCTGGGTCTACAAGAAGAAAATAGAGGTAATCCCTATAAGTTTGGAATGGTAGGTGCTAGTGATACACACACTGGTGCAATATCTGATGATGAATCTAATTTTAATTCAAAAATAGGAATTTTAGATGGAACCCCTGAACTACGTGGTTCAGTACCTCTAAGTACGGAAATGTTACAAGCTATGGGTATAGCAGATGAAGGAGGTTCAGTTCAACTAGATGCCCTTGAGCAGGGTGTTGCAGCACGCTTAGTAGCTCTCAAGAAGATAGGAAATGATTACTACAATGATCCGCCTTTTAAAGAATGGGGAGCATCAGGATTAGCAGTTGTATGGGCAGAAGAAAATACACGTGAATCAATTTTTAACGCCTTTCGAAGGAAAGAAACATACGCAACTTCTGGTACACGCATAAAATTAAGGTTTTTTGCAGGTAAAGACTTTAAAGAGTCGATGTTAAGTGATGACAATATGGAAAAATTAGCTTATTCCAAGGGCGTTCCTATGGGAGGAGATTTAGTATATTCAGACAAGCAATCACCTGATTTTCTCGTTTGGGCTCTAAGGGATGTTAATGGCGCTCCTTTACAAAGGATCCAAATAATCAAAGGTTCGGTAGCTCAGATTTCTGGAGCACCTTCTGAAGTTGTGTACGATGTAGTCTGCTCAAATGGTCTTAAAGTAGATCCCGTAACAAATAGATGCCCTGACAATGGTGCAAGGGTGAATATAGAGGATTGTTCTATTTCTTCTGGAATAGGGTCTTCTGAGCTTAAGGCTTTATGGAGGGATCCAGATTTTAATCCTAAAGAAAAATCCTTTTACTATGTAAGAGTTTTAGAAAACCCAACCTGCAGATGGTCTACTTGGGATGCTATAAAGAATGGTTTTGAACCTAGGCCTGACTTACATAAGACTATTCAAGAAAGGGCTTGGTCCTCTCCAATTTGGTATACACCTAGCGCATAGTTAATTTATTCAAAAGACATTGAATAAGAAGCTGATAATCTTCTTCTCTATAGGATTAGGAATATTTTTACTTGATCTTTTTTTGGGTTCATACGAAACCGAAGATAGTATAGTAATTTATGATGATGAAATAGAAAGTTTAATAGCAAGTTGGCAAGAACAGGTTGGAAGAGAACCAAGTAAAGACGAGATTAGTAAGATAATAAATCAGCTAGTAGAGGAAGAGATCCTCTATAGAGAGGCTCTTAAATTAGGATTAGACAAGAACGATATTATTATAAAAAGAAGGTTGGCACAGAAATTAGGTTTTCTAAGACAAGAAATAAATACAAAAGAGCCTTCACAAAAAGATTTACAGGACTATTTTCTCAAACATAAGTCAGACTACTTTCAAGACGTCAAATATACTTTTACCCACCTTTATTTCTCTAAAGATCAACAAGGACTGAAAAGAGCACAAGAAGCACTAAGTAAACTAATGCAAACTGATGAAGAAATTAGAAGTGACCCCTTTATGGATAAAAAAAACTTTTCATTAAAAACAGATAAAGAGATTGAAAGAATCTTTGGTAAAGGCTTCTCAAAGAATTTACACAATATGAATTTAAATGAATGGTCTGGACCATTTAGGTCTGTTTATGGGAGTCACTTAATTCTCCTTCTAGGAAAAACTCAACCACAAGAAGCTTCTTTTGAAGAAGTTTTTAGTCAAGTGTTATCAGATTTCCTTCTAAAAAGGCAAGAAGAGCAAGACAAGAGCTATTTAAAAGATTTAAAGGCCGAATACAAGATAGTTATAAATCCAAAATTTACTGATTAGTATGGCATCTTGTTGTAAATCTTTTTTGGTTCTATTGTTCCTTGTTTCTTTCCAAATAAATTCACATGAATTAAATCCTGCCCGTTTAGTTTTAGAAGAAAAGGAATTAAATAAGTATGAAGTAACTTGGTTATTTCCTATTAATGCAAGTGTCAATAAAGGAGAGGTAGATTTACCTAAAATATGTGAGGAAGGGGATAAGTCATTACCTTATGTAGGAAGCAAATATTCTACTTTAGAATTGATCATAACCTGTACTGAGTCAATAAAAGCAAAAGAAATACACTTTAAAGGGTTGTCTCGTATGATTGATGCTTTAGTAACCATAAAGTATTTAGATGGATCAACTTTTGAAAGTTTAGTAAGTGTTGAAAATCCTACATTAATGATCCCTCTTGAGACTACTTTATATCCAACAAGTTATTTTAGGTTAGGAGTTGAGCATTTATTAAGTGGCATAGACCATATCTTATTTATAATCGGGTTGGTTTTTGTAGTACAAGGAATCGGAACATTAATTAAAACCATTACAGCTTTCACTGTAGCACATAGCCTAACTTTGGTTTTATCAGTTTTGGATCTGATAAGGATTTCTCAATCTTTAGCAGAGGCCTTAATAGCTTTAACTTTAATCTATCTTGCTTTGGAGGTAGGGGAGAAAAAAAAATATCTTCGTACCCCCTGGTTGATAGCTTTCGGTTTTGGTCTTATACATGGATTTGGATTTGCTGGAGCTTTAGCTCAGATAGGCTTTTCAAGCAATGAATTAGGTCTATCATTGTTGTTCTTTAATATTGGAATCGAGATAGGACAAATTATTATTATCCCTTTGGCATTATTCCTAATATGGATTCTAAATAAAATTTATATTTCTAAAGCAAGTTACCAGTTTGCTTCTTATTCTATAGGAGGTATTGGGAGTTTTTGGTTGTTAGAAAGACTCTTAAATATTATTACCTAAGTTGACATCCAAAACTACATACATTCATACGTCGCGTTGATCAATTGAATTGAACGAACATCTCCAGCAAAATTATTCTCCATTTTATTCATCACATAAGAGATACCTAATTTATTCTCTGGATCAGAAAAAGCACAAGAACCCCCATATCCTGAATGACCAAAAGCCTTCTCTACAGGACCATAAACGAATTTATGTTTATTCAGTACAAAACCATTCCCCCATCGCAGGGAAACTCTTAATACCAGGTCTTTACCTTCTACTTGAGTCTCTGTCATTTCCTTGACAATCCTTTCATCTAAAATTCTTAGAGATAAGTCTTCAGGAGTAACTAAGCTATATAGTTTAGCTAAGCCAGCTGCACTTCCTTGTCCATTTGCTGCAGGTATTTCAGCTTGTCTCCACTCTCTAGAATTATGATGATCTATAGTATTAACAGATTCTTTTAAAGCCTCTTGAGCGACAGTTAATTCTATTTTTTTATCCGCGTTTTTGTTCTGGTTATCTAAGATCTTCTCAAAAGATTCTAATTCAGCAACCCTGAACTCTTCGGCTTCAGGTAGACCAATAAAGAAATCTATATCATTTCTATCACCTATTTCTTCCCGGAAAAAGGTTCCAATTGTTTTGCCTGTTACCCTTAAAATTAATTCAGCTACCAGCCAACCATATGTCATAGAGTGATAACCACATGCGGTTCCTGGTTTCCAAATAGGTTGCATAGAAGCTAGTTTTTTGGCCATAGATTCCTGGTTATAGTAGTCATCTATATTTTTTGTTAGAGGGCTGCATATTCCTGCTTGATGGGACATTAGCATTGAAACGGTTATTTCTTCTTTCCCATTACATCCAAATTCTGGCCAATATTTTTCTACCCTTTCTTGATAATCAAGAAGTCCTTTTTCAACAGCTAGAGCAATACATAAAGCTGCAATGCCTTTGGTAGTAGAGTACACAGTAACAAGAGTATCTTCTTGCCATTTTTTAGTCTTATTTAGATCTCGGTAACCTGCCCAAATGTTTACAAGAGGTTTACCATTTTTAAAAATTGCAAACGCTGAACCTAATTCCCTTTCTTGCAGGTAAAGATCAGCAAATATCTCTTTAACTTTGGTGAACTTTGGATCACAATCTCCATGCACTTCCATACAATTCTCCTATTGCTTTAAGCGTTTTATAATTTCTTCTTCTACTAACCAAATTCTGTCTTGACCCCAAGTAGTAAAATTATTTTCCCCGTCTACTAGTTTGAATGTAGGAACTCCCCAAGATCTACCTTCATACATAATAAGCCTATTCTTTTCTAAAATTTCTTTCCATCCATCACTATCTAAATGCTTCTCAGCTTCATTCCATTCCAATTGAAGGTCTTCTATTAACTTTCTCAAATATCTTTTTTCCCCAATATCTTCTCCTTTCCTAAAAGAAGCAATCATAAGTCTATAAATATATTCAAAGCCTTTTCCCTGTTGATCTATCCAAGGAAAAAGGGAATATGCTCTTTCAGCGGGCTTACCCAAAGGACTTTTTACTTTTCCAAAAGGGACTCCATACTTCCTAGCTTCTCTAGCTGTATCTTTAAAAATATATTTAGCTTTATATCTAGGAATTGTCATATTCCTCATCAGCATAGGCAAAACTGGTTTTGTAATAATCTTTATAGGATAACTAGATTCCAATTCTTTTACTCTTTCAAATACTATTGAAGTATAAGGACTATTAAGAGAAGGATAAAACTCTAATTCGAGATTAGATTCTTGTGGAATGTTAGTTGCAATTGTTTGTTTCTTTTCTGAAATTAGACTTTTATTTAAGTTATTTTTTAAACCTAAATCTATTAATCTTTCTTCTAGATAATCAAGACGATCCACACCCCAATAGAGCTCCCCTTCATAACTAAAGGTTGAACCCATATAAGCTTCTACTTTATCCCTTTTTTCTTCGTTTGAAGAAATTACTGATAACATTCCTTGCTTTGATAGGGTTTTATCATCTACTAGAGCTTCTAAGGCTTCCTGGTTTCCAGACCAAACAAAGTTGCTAATTTCTGCTACAGAATTTATAAAGTTATCTTTGTCTAGACTACTCAACACCCTTTGACCTAAAAGAATGAGGTTATCTTCTGGTAGGGTAGAGCTAGGAAATTCTACTTGGTAAAAAGGAGCTATTCTCAAAGCATCAGAAAGACAATATTTTCTATAGAGGTTTGGTTCATGAACAGTTGCCTTTGGAGGATCTCCTACAAGTAAAGGGATTAGATCAATATCGTAATTTTTATTTAATTTGCTAATAAGTTGTGCGGTGATATGCGAATAAGGGTCTGATAGTTCATGAAAATAAAAGACTTGATGTTGTCTGCCTTCTTTTTTTCTTATTAATTCAAACTTTTCTCTTTTTTTTAGGAGAATGCTTTGATCAGACCAGTCATTAAGCACCCTTGACATTACTTTACTGGCAAGAAAGTTTCTAATAGTTGAGATTATAGTCATATCTTATTGATATTAAAGGTTAATTTACTTATCTATTTTAAAGTATCCAGATTCTAGGAGTCTTTTTATTGAGGTTTTATTAAATTTAAACAAAAGAAACAATTTCTTTAATGTACATAATAATCAGTTTCGCTCATTAAACAAATAGGACATAATTCTTGTTTGGAGAAATAAGTGGCAACATCTAAAGTTTTTGATAATTTTGTAGATTTTGGTGATAACCCATATCTTACCGGACCTCATGAACCTGTAAGAAAGGAAATTACTGAATCAACACTCGAGTGCATAGGAGAGATACCTAAAGATTTTTCTGGTATCTATCTAAGAAATGGACCTAATCAAAGGTTTCAACCATATGGTAGTTACCACTGGTTTGATGGCGATGGAATGGTACATTCCGCTCACTTTGAAGACGGGAAAGTTAGTTATAAAAATAGATGGGTTACAACTAAAGCTTTCGAAATAGAAAGTAATAAGAAAAAGTCCATTTGGCCGGGTTTAATGGATACTCCGGATAGAGCACTAGAAACTGCCTGGGGCTCTGATCTATGGTTAAAAGATAATTCAAATACCGATATTACCATCCATGCAGGAAAAGCTATTTCTACATTTTATCAGTGTGGTGAAGCCTATTCCTTAGATCCACTTAACTTAAACACCCTAGGAAGCATAGATCTAAGATCTATTGGAGCCAGACAAATGTCAGCCCACTGTTTAACAGATGAAGCTACAGGAGATTTACTTTTCTTTGATTACGCAGCTAAGCCTCCTTATATGACTTATGGTGTATTAAATAAGAAATCTGAGTTAGTAAATTTTACTGAAATAGATTTACCAGGCGCGAGACTACCTCATTCTATGGCCTTTACTACTAACTATTCTATTTTGATGGATTTACCAATGTTTTGGGATCCTAAACTTTTAAAAGAAGATATTCATAAGGTAACTTTCTACCCTGAGATCCAAAGTAGATTTGGAGTTTTAAAAAGAATGGCGTCTGGAGATACCATTAGGTGGTTTGAAGCGGACCCTTGTTATATTTACCATGTAATTAATTCGTGGGAAGAAGGTGCTGAAGTAGTGCTAGATGTTTGTAGGATGTCTACACCAGTTCCTTCTCCAGAAGTGAGACAAAAACTCTCCGGGCCTTACGGAACTATGTTAGCTTGGCTCAAATTAGATGCTTGCTACCACAGGTATAGATTTAACCTAGAAACTGGTAATACAAAGGAAGAGAGAATAGATGATTTATTAACAGAGTTTCCAACAATTAATAATCGATACGGGGGTCTACCTTCTAGATATAGCTATCACGTCTCTTTAGCTGATACTGATGTAATCTTATTTGATGGACTTGTTAAGATAGACAGCAATACAAAAAATAGTCAAACATATAAATTTCCAGAGGGAAGTTTTGGTAGTGAAATGCAATTTGCTCCCCGAAATAATTCTCAAACAGAAGATGACGGTTACCTTCTAACTTTTGTAACTAACACTAAAAGTAATAAAGGAGAGATTCAAATATTTCCAGCAGAAGATTTGTCTAAAGGCCCTTTATGTCAATTAATTGTTCCTCAACAAATACCTCCAGGGTTTCATAGTAGTTTCGTTTTACCTGAAAATTTATAAAATAAAATTATGAAGAATAAATATTTATTTTCTTGTGTTTTAACTTTACTCCTGTTCTCAGGAGTTTCCTTATCCAAGGAGTTTATTCCTGTCGAAGTCTTTGCAACGCTTCCTCAATTTAGAGACGTAGAAATATCTCCAGATGGTACGAAATTAGCTTTGTTTGCAAATTTAAAAAATGGATATTCGGCTATATATATTCAAGATTTAGAATCAAACAAAGGATTGATGCCGTTACTTTCTTCTGACAACAAACAAATGAAATTGCAAAGCTTTTCATGGTTTGATAACGAAACCCTATTAGCAGATGCTTGGTTTAGTGCCGATTTTTTTAGAACTAAAATCGATAATACCAGGCTATTGTATGTAAAAGCAGATGGCACAAAATTTGATAATGGGTCGGCCTTTCAACCTGTTTTCAGAAAAGAGCATTTTAAGAAGCTTGCACGTATTCCCCAATTTCATAATACCGTTATAGATAAACTTAGTGATGATCCTGATCACATACTTGTTTCTATTCCAATTAATAATGATAGGTATCCAGATGTAGTAAAAGTTAATGTGCGTTCAAGTGCCATTGATGTGGTCAAGAGAGCTAAATCAGATATAAGAATGTGGAAAACAGATAAAGAAGGAAAAGTTCGAATTGGTTTCGGTTTTGATAGAAAAGCAAGTAAGAATCAACAATCTGTGCTTTATAAAGATCCTGATCTAGATCAATGGATAACACTCTGGAAATTTGGTCTTTTTGATGAAAAGGAAGTTAATGTTCTTGGTTTTGGAGAAGACCCTAAGCAAGTTTGGATTTCGGCTTATCATGAAGGTAAGCTGGCAATTTTCAAAGTTAATATTGAAGATGGGAAAGAAGTTTCTAGGGAGCTGGTATATTCAGATCCAAATAGAGATGTTGAAGGCAGTTTAAGATACGCCGGGGGTTCAAAAGATCCTATTGGTGTTAGGCATTGGGACGAAAACGGAAGGTTAGTTACTTGGGATCAAGAGATAGCAAAATTTGAAAAGACTGTTTACGATCAATTTCCTGACGATCATGTTTATTTTATAAGTTTTAGTAAAGACAGAAAACGATTCATTCTCTATGTAGTGGATAATGACAAACCTGGAGAATTTTATTTAGGAGATGAAACAGAAGGGGGTTTAGATTTAATAGCAAATACATTCCCCCGCCTATCTGGTGTTGATTTACCACCTAGAGAACCAGTATATTTCAATGCGAGAGATGGCTTAGAGATTGAGGCATATTTGACCTTACCAAAAGGCCAAAATAAAAATCTTCCAACAGTTATTTTTCCACACGGAGGACCAATAGCTGCTGACGACGATGTGCGATTTGATTATTGGACTTCTTTTTTTACTTCTCGAGGATATGCAGTTTTGCAACCAAATTTTAGAGGATCATCTGGCTATGGCTTAGACTTTAAAAAAGCTGGATTACAAAGATGGGGCCTGGAGATGCAGACCGATATCGAAGACGCAACACGTTGGATGATAGATGAAGGTATTGCTGATGAAGATAGTATTTGTATTGTAGGAGGAAGTTACGGAGGTTATGCGGCTCTAATGGGTGCAGCTAACTCTAATCTTTTTAAGTGCGCAGTTAGTTTTGCAGGAGTAACAGATCTTAGTTTGTTAATAAAAGAGAGTTGGTACTATGGAACAGGCAAGATGACAAGAGAGATGATAGGCACAGAGAGATCAAAGTTGATAAAAACATCTCCTGTAAATCTTGCTAATCAAATTAATATACCAGTATTACTTGTTCAAGGAGAAGATGATTCAAGAGTTACACTTGAACATGGCACAAGAATGGAAGCTGCTTTAAGGAGGGCTAAAGCTGATTATATATATATTCAACAAGAAGATAGTGACCACTTTTTAAGTTTAGCCAAGAATCGATTAGAATTTTTTAGAGCTATGGACCTCTTTCTTTCTGAACACCTCTAAAGAAAGTCATCCCAATTTAACAATCCTCTCTTCTAACCATCCTAAAATTGGTTTTTCAATTTGATCAAGTGCTTTATATCTTTTCATTCTTTTTGGAAGATTCTCTATTGCTAAACGGAGATCGGTAAGTTTATTTAAATCATCTTTTATTGATGAAAGAGGATAAACATGAACTCTTACAGTAAAGATTACTGCATGTGATATTGGTAGTCTTCTAATAGTCTGTCTCTCTACTCTTATAAAGAGCTTATCTCCTGCATCATTTACTTTTAAATCAGATCTTCTAGTTACATCAGATTTGCTTTTTTTAGGTTGAAAAAGAGAGGGGTTATCGTAAATTGACCAATTGAATCTTTCAAAGATTCTATCTTCTTCTAAACGACAGAAAATTTTATTTACTCTCCTAGAAATTTTTTCTTTATATCCAGGAACTCCAGCATGAAGTCCTAGGAGTGACTTTTTAAACTTCTCAGTTAATGACCAATTAGAAGGAGCACAAAGAGATGCAGCGCCAAGACGATAAGAATTATTTGCATCAGGCAGCATTAACAAAAGATCTTCCTGAACTAAAAAAGAGGAAGTTTCTAAGGGTTTTAGAGGATCTTCTTGAATTTGCAGAGTTTCTCCATTTATCTCTATTTGGATTCTATTTTCTTCAAAGGTGAAATTATCTGAATAGTATTCACTAAGATAATTTTTAATATATCTCAATAATTCAATTTGAGATTCTTGCGACTCATCAATAGCTTGAAAAACTTTATTCTTATTAGAATTAAAAAGTTCTCTCTTTTTTTCTATTTCTTTTATAAATAGGGTGTCTACTTCAAGCCAGCAGGGCTCTTCTATAGGTTCAAGACCTAGTTTTACCCCGCCTGATCCGCCTTTAAATGGAGTATGAATATATTTCTTCAAAATTCATCTAATCCGCGCTTTTTTAACAGAGGTTTTATCTCAGGTTCAAACCCTCTATATCTAACATATTGGCTCATCAAGTCATCAGTATTTCCTGCAGAGTAGACATACTTCTTAAGTTTATTAGCTGTCTCTTTATCAAAAATTCCTTTTTCTTTAAATGGCTGAAAGGCATCAGCTTCTAATACTTCAGTCCAGAGATAACTGTAATATCCCATGGAGTACCCTCCTGCAAAAATATGGGCAAAGTAGGTGCTTCTATATCTGCTAGTTATTTGGTCTATGAGACCTATTTCATTTAATGTTTCTTTTTCAAACTGGTTAGCATCAGTAACTTTTTCTTCCTGGCTGTGCCATGCCATATCTAAATAAGAAGCAGCTACATATTCAGTAGTAGCAAACCCTTGGTTAAATTGTCCTGCTTTAGATATCTTATCTAAAAGATCTAAAGGCATAGATTTACCCGTTTCATAGTGCTTAGCATATTCTGCTATTACAGCAGGTTCTCTTGCCCAATTCTCCATCATTTGAGAAGGAAACTCGACGTAGTCTCTTGTAACATTTGTACCCGAAAGGCTAGGATAGTTAGCATCAGAAAGAAGTCCATGTAAGGCATGTCCGAATTCATGAAATAGAGTAGTTACTTGTTCAAAAGAAAGTAAAGAGATACCTTTTTCATTAGGAGGAGGAAAATTACAAGTATTCATTACTAGAGGAATCTGCACACCATCAAATTTACTTTGACTTCTAAAAGTATTCATCCAAGCCCCTCCACCTTTATTTGGCCTGACTGTGTAATCTGTATAAAAAATTCCTATTACTTCATCTTCTAAGTTTTTAACTTCAAATGTTCTAATATTTTCTCGATATTTCGGCAAATCAAATCTTTCATGAAAAGTTATATCAAATAGTTTAGTTGCTACGTCAAATGCTCCTTGGAGTACTCTTGTCTCACTAAAATAGGGTTTTATTTCCTCTTCAGAAAAATCGTATTTAAGTTGTCGTATCTTTTCTGAATAGTGCCACCAATCCCAAGCCGCTAATTTAAAATTAGCTCCTTCTTGTTGAATTAGTTCTTGCATTTCTTCAGCTTCCTTTTTTGCTCTATTTAGACCAGGTTTCCATACCTTGTCTAATAAATCTTTAACATTTTCAGTAGTTTTAGCCATAGTGTTCTCGAGAACAAAGTCTGCATGAGTTGCATACCCTAATATATTAGCTCTGTGAGTTCGCAAGTCAGCCATTTCTATTGCTATTTGTTTATTGTCTCTTTCGTTATTGTTATTTCCTCTTTCTATATAAGATTTATAAAGCTTCTCTCTAAGATCTCTTTGAGTAGAATAAGTTAAAAACGGGTACATACTGACCCTAGTTGGCTTAAATAACCATTTGCCCGTATATCCCTCAGATTCAGCTAATTTAGCTGCTTGGTTACGTATGTCTTCAGGAAGACCCTCTAGTCGTCTTTCATCTTCTATAATTAAACTAAAGCCTTCATTTGTTTCTTTTAATAAATTTTGACCAAATTGTGTGGTTAAAGAAGATAGTTTTTGATTAATTTCAGTAAGCATTTGCATTGATTTATCATCAAGTTGCGCTCCTGATCTAATAAAATATTTATGTGTTTCTTCAACCAATCTTTTTTGTTCAGTATCGAGTTGCAAATTTCCTCTTTGTTTGTAGATCTCGCTTACTCTTTTAAAGAGTTTTTTATTTAAAAAGATAGCATCTCTATGAGCAGATAACTTAGGTCTTATCTCTTTTGCTATTTCTTGCATTTCATCATTTGTATTAGAGCTGTTGAGATTAAAGAAAACGCTTGAGACCTTATCTAAAATCTTACCTGTCCTTTCCATTTCCACGATAGTATTCTCAAAAGTTGGAGTTTCTTTATTATTAGCTATAGCATTTACTTCTTCAATTTGCTTTTCCATACCCTTCATGAAAGCCGGCAGATAATGTTTGTCTTCTATCTTTTCAAAAGGGGGTATTTGATAAGGTGTGTCATATTCAGTTAAGAAGGGATTCATTGTTTTTTCCTCCGTACAAGAATTAAAAATAAATAGAAAAATTATAATCGCGGTTTTTTTCATAAAACTTTCTCCAAAATAAGATTAGAGCAGATTTTTTATCAACAAAAAAGGGCTCAATCATTTGAACCCTTTTTAGTAAATAAAACTAAAAGTTAATTTAGTCCCGACGCTTGATATGAGTGAACCAAGGTAGCAGCAGTTGGGTCATTAGAAGCTTGAAAAGCTGCCCATTCTTCATTTGTAGCTAATTTCACAAAAAATTCAGCTAAGGTACCCCAACTCTCAAACCCAAGCGTATAGTGGAAGTTTCCTGTCCCACCTATACCTTCACTATAAGATTCAACTCTAGCACCTAAAGACTCATGAATTCTTTTAGCTGTTGCGAAATTTTCTAATAACTGCTGAGTTTGTCCTGGAGCAGGGTCCCATACATAAACCCTAAAAACCTTTATATTTCCAAAACTATCTGCACTTACTGAGAGATCTAGATTGAGTCCTTCTAAACTACCAACAAGTTCCCCAGAAGGTTTTCTAGAGACTCTCTGAAAGAACTTTTCTAATTTAGGGCTTTTTGTAGCCGCTTCTCTTGAAGCAGCCCAGCTCGCTGGGTCATTCCAGCGCATCACGTAATCGAAGCCTTGATAGTCAGATCCAACATCTCTTGCATATATATTGACCACTGCCCCTAATTCTGTATGAATAGCAGCAGCCTCAGCCATACTTTCAATGAGATCAGTGCCTTTACCTGGGAAAGGTTTCCAGGAATATACTTCTAACATTTCTGCATAAGTAATAGGTGCAAAGAACACTAAGAAGGATATAACTAAAGTATTAATTTTTTTCATATTATGTCTCCTAAGATGATAATCTTTATATACAGTTTGAGTATAGAGTAAATTGAATTATATTTGTATGTTCAATTTTTATTAAACATGAAAACCAATATTTGCAAACAATTAAAGATTGAGTATCCAATCTTTGCTTTCTCACATTGCAGGGATGTAGTTGTAGCAGTAAGTAAAGCAGGAGGGTTTGGTGTTTTAGGTGCTGTAGGCTTTTCTCAAGAACAACTTAAAGATGAGCTAGATTGGATAGATAACCATATAGGAGACTTTCATTATGGCGTGGATGTTGTTATCCCTCAAAAGTATGAAGGCATGGATGAAATGGATCCGCATGAACTTGAATCAAAGATGATAGATATGATTCCAAAAGAACATCAAGAATTTGCTGAGAAACTTTTAGAGTCCCATGATGTCCCTCCTTGGCCAAACTCTCAAGAAAAGATGGGCTTATTTGGGTGGACCCTGGCAACTGCTTTACCTTTAGTTGATGAATCTCTTACAAGACCAAACTGTAAGATGATAGCAAATGCTTTAGGAACCCCTCCAAAAGAAGTTATAGAAAAAATAAAATCTTCTGGAAGAGTAATGGCTGCGCTATGTGGAAAACCGAAACAAGCTATCTCACATATGGAAGCTGGTATAGATTTAATAATAGCTCAAGGTTATGAGGGAGGAGGACATACTGGAGAAATAGGGAGTATGGTTCTATGGCCTGAAATCATAAAAGCTGTTTCTCCTACACCTGTCCTTGCTGCAGGAGGTATAGGTAGCGGAGAACAAATGTTAGCAGCAATGTCTATGGGAGCAGAAGGAATATGGACTGGCTCTATTTGGCTAGCAGTAGAAGAAGCTTTTGCACAGCCTGAACAAAAACAGTCCTATTTCAATGCAACTAGTGGTGATACAGTTAGATCAACTGCATGGACAGGAAAGCCTGCAAGAATGTTAAAAAATTATTGGACTGAAGCATGGGAGAAAAAAGATACACCCGATCCTTTAGGTATGCCTCTTCAAGGACTAGTAACTGCTGATGCAATGAGAAGAACCCATCAATATGCAGGCAAAGGCAAGACTCAAGAAGTAGCCTTTAATCCGATAGGGCAGGTAGTTGGACAAATTAATGAAGTTGAGTCATGTAGAAGTCTTATAAATCGACTAGTAAAAGAATATTTAGAAGCGTTAGAAAAAGTTAATTCTCAAATGCCTAAAGTTTAATTATTAGCAAGAAATATAACTCTTAAGGAAGAAAACAACACTTTATAGATATGAATTTGCGTAAAGTTATAGGGTATTCTCTAGTAGTAATTTCTATTCCACCATATATTGCTATACCCATAATTCCTTTTATGGGTTATGAATGGGGTGAAATAGCAACCTACGGAAGTATTTTGTATATAATCAGCGGAATAACGTTTTACGGGGGTGTAGCTCTTTTAGGTCCAGAAATCATTGCAAAGTTTAAAGACTTCTATAATGTTATAAAATCTAAAATATGGAATAGGACATGATTTATTCTTTTGATGAAATTATGAGTGAGCATGAGTTTCATGCCCCGAATGAAATGGCAGGATACTTATTGCATGGGGGTTTGGATAGAGAAGGGAAATATATATCGCCCAGAACAAGAAAGCGATGGACCGCTGTTAATCAATGGGCTGAGAATCTAACCAATCAAGGGCATCCTCTTTTAGATTGCTCAGTAGAAATTCTAAAATATGGGAATTATCCTAACTTTGATCAAGCTAAATATCTTTTATCCTTAGGAGAAGGTGCGTTTCTATGGAATAGCCTAACGATCACGGGTGTAATCGAGGCCAGAGGTCAAGCGCTAGCAGAAATTACAGCTCCTGACTTTCAGAGAATTATCAAAGAAGATATATCAGATAGTGCTACAGGACATATGAATAAAGGTCTTTTTGTTGCTCATGGGTTCGATGAAGGAGGCGATCCAAATAGTCAACTAGGAGCACATGACCAGATGTGGTTTGCTGCTAGAGATTTATTATTCGGACAGGATGCCTACCCTATACCTGAAGTTCCAGAGAATATAGGTAGACCAGTTGAAGAAGATGATCAATGGCCTATCGCAACCGAATATGCTGGGATAGTAGATTTTTTAATGAATGTATTAATGATTGAAGTGAGAGCAGAATGTTTCTTTCAGTTTTCTATGAATATTGCTTCTTGTGAAGATCTATTCAAAGACAGGAGAAATGATGCTCTTTTAGCTGCGGAGATGGTAAGAAGAATTAGGCAGGATGAAGCCATACATGTCGCTTACTTAAATTTGATAATCTCTGAACTTAGATCTTTTACCTTTCAAACTGAAAAGGGAGAAATATTAGGTGCTGATTTTATAGATTCTCATTGGAATAAAATGGTTAGATGGCATGGTGAAGATATTCATCATGAACTTAAAGATCAAAGAATTGAAATAGTAGAAGATACTTTAAAGAATCTAAAAAATTCAGATGCTCTAATTCAAGGTTTCCATAGATTAGCTTCTTAAAAAATCATAAATTGCTTGATTCTGTTGACCACATAATTATTGCTGTTGAAGATCTCCCTAAGGCAATTAATAATTACACTAAACTTTTAGGTTTCCCTCCAACTTGGAAAGGCTTTCATTCCGATCAAGGCACTGAAAATGCTTTATTTCCTTTAGAAAATCTTTATATAGAACTTTTAGCTTCTTGTGGCCCAGGTTCAGGTTCAGAAATGATTAAAGATTTTCTTAAAAAAAATGGAGAGGGGATTGCAGGACTTGCTTTTGGTGCTTCTGATATCAGGGAATTAAAAAAAACTTTTATTAAAAAGGGAATAAAAAAAGTAAATTTAACTACAGGCAAAGGTGAAGACATACATAAACAAAAGACAAGAACTTGGCTAAATCTTTTCATTCCTTCTTCTGTAACCAGAGGGTTATTTACTTTCTTCATTCAACATAAAACCGACGCACTTCCGGTACATAAACAAAAATTTAATTCCCCAATAAATAGGCTAGATCACGTTGTTATTAATACTAATGACCCTGAAGGGGTTATATCTCTTTATCGAGATACTTTTGGTATTAGACTTGCTTTGGATCAGACAGTGGAGAAGTGGGGGGGTAGAATGTTATTCTTTAGATTAAATCATACAACCTTAGAGGTTATAGCTAAGGAAGATGATGAAGAACCTAAGGACTCCTTTTGGGGCTTGGCATGGGTAGTACAAGACATAGAAGCAACTTATAAGCGTTTAGTTGTAGAAGGTTTTGAAGTTTCTAAAATAAAAGAAGGAAGAAAACCTGACACACTAGTAGCTACAGTAAAATCTAATACATGCAATATCCCAACACTTCTTATTCAGCATTTTTAGCTGTTATTTGATCGTAGATCCAATAAGGCAAGTAAATAAGACTAAACATTATTAAACCCAAACCAATCACTATTGGAATATGTTTAGGAGGTTCTGGCATTATATCCATAATTGAAGCTCCTTCAGGTCTGGCACCTAAGTACCAGAAATTAGCTGGTGGTCCTAGAATTAGATTAATAATGTAAATTATTACCAGGACAACTAAAGATATCATTATTGCTCTTTTAACAGAATCAAGTCGCGGTCTATTGCCTAGAGCAATAGAGGCATGACCTATAGCTAAAAGCATACCTCCGTGACTAAGATAAAAAATTATAAAAACAGGGTCAGGGAAGTCAAAAGGAGTATCAGGTTGTAAGAGTGCCATTAAACCCCCTCCTATACCCCAAAAAAAGGCTACTTCAAAAAGAATTCTTTTTTCTGTTATAAGGAAAAAAGAAATTGAGAAAGCTGATAAAGCACACATGTGAAAAGGAAGAACCCTAAATAAATCGTAACCGAAGAATTGGGTATGATAATAGGGCTTGATAAGCTCATTTAGAATTAGAATGCAAGCCAAAATATAACCGAATCTGAGTTTAAAAGCTGGAGATACTTGCCTTAAATAAAGAGGAAAAAAAATAGCTGTTAGAATTACAGCTGATACGGCAAGTAAGTGATCTTTTCCAAAAAGAATAAAGGGTTCTGCTTCCATTAGTTTCAGTAGTTTCTTAAGATGGTGTTATCCTCTAATATTATATTAATTTATAAATAGCTTTATGAGTCAAAAAAGTGAAAGCTTTTTCCCTACTTTGAAAGGGGATGAAATCTTTTCTTTAGTAAAATCCTTTTCTTTCTTTTTTTTCGTCCTAGCTTCCTGGTACGCACTTAGACCTGTTAGAAATGAAATGGCAATAGAAGGAGGTATCTTTAATTTACCATATATCTTATTAGCTATAGTTATTGTTATGGGGCTTATAAACCCAATCTATTCTTGGGTTATTTCAAAGATTCAGACTAGTCGTATTGTTGTTTATTGTTATTCTTTCTTTATTGTAAATCTCGTAATTTTTTTATTATGTTGGTCTTTTTTTGGCGAGCAAGGTAGACAATGGACAGGAAGAGCTTTTTACGTTTGGTGCAATGTCTATTCCTTTTTTGTCGTTTCAATCTTTTGGGTAACTATAATAAATTACTTTACTACAACTGATGCTAAACGTGTATTTGGAGTTGTCAGTGCTGGAGGGTCACTGGGTGCTTTTTTTGGCTCCACTACAGCTAGGTATTTTTCAACAGAAATATGTGGAAAGAGTGCCATATCTGATTTAGGACCAATTTCACTAATAGTCTTTTCAATTGCATGCCTTTTAATAGCAATTCTTCTTTCTAGAAGCCTCACTTCAGGAAGTCATCCAAAAAAGACTGATGATAGAGGGGAAGTTCTAGGAGGCTCAAGTTTTGAAGCTTTTAGGAATACCTTAAAACAAACTCAAATCAAGTTCATGGCTTTTTATATATTATTGTGGACAGGACTTTCAACTGCTGCATGGATGATATCCTTAACTATCATTCAAGATTGGTCTAGTGACCCATGTGAAAGAACTGCCTTTTTCGCCCAAATAGAACAAATAGTTACCCCTTTAACTTTAATTATGCAATTTCTCTTCACTTCATATTTATTAAGAACAGTCGGAATAGTTCCAATATTAACTATTTATGGGATTTTTCTTTTAATCGCTTTTGGGACTTATGCTACTTACCCAACAATAACTGCTGTTTTGGTGTTGACCGTTCTAATTAGGGTTTTTGAATATGGTCTAAATAAACCAACTAGAGAAACTATTTTTACTAGTCTTAATAAACAAGATCGTTACAAATCAACCGTAATGATGGATACGTTTGTAGCCAGAACAGGTGATTACTTAGGCGGTCAATCAGTGACCCTTCTAACTGTATTAGGTCTAGCTATTGGATCTATAGCTTATGCAGCACTTCCTGTTGCAATTCTCTTATCTATCGTTGGTTACAAAGCAGCAAAAAGCACGAAAATATAGTCTTATTTAAACTTTTGACTTACTTGTGTGTTTTATTAATACTGGCATAATCTCTTTTCAATTTTAAATAGGGGGTTTTCAGTGGATACTACTATGTTTGAAGGTTTAGACTTAAAGGGTGATTTACTTTGTGAAGCTGTTATCTATGTTGACCCTGAAACAACACCTGGACCTATAGGTCAAGCCGCTTGGGGTAATAGGATGATTGCTTATATTAAAGAGGGAGAGTTCTCTGGTCCTAAAATGAAAGGAAAAGTTCTTCCCGGCGGTGGAGATTGGATTAATTTAGCTTCTGGGCGACCAAACGCTATGAAAGTAGATGTAAGAGCTGTATGGGAAACAGACGATGGGGCAAAAATATACTTAAGCTACACAGGTAGGATTATCAATCCAGAAGCAAAAGAAAATGAACCAACAGTCGCTGCCTCTTCTTTAGATCCATCAGAATATTACTTTAGAGTATCTCCTACTTTTGAGACTAGTCACCCAAAATATCTTTGGCTTAACGACATAGTGTGCGTGGGAGTGGGTAAGCAGGTTGAAGGCGGAGTTGCTTACAGAATGTATCAAATTACTTAGTTGAGAAATTTATGGATAGAGTGAAAGGTAAAGTAGCTGTTGTTACTGGTGCAGCAAAGGGATTGGGAGCTGCAGATGCTCGATTGTTAGTTCAAGAAGGAGCTAAAGTTGTTCTGACTGATACCGATGTGGATGCAGGCGAAAAACTTGCAGAAGAACTAGGAAGAGACAAAGCTCTTTTTATGGAACAAGATGTAAGGGATGAAAAGAGATGGGAAGAAATCCTTAAGAATACCGAAAAGGAATTTGGATCATTAAATATTTTAGTTAACAATGCTGGGATAGTTATTCCTGGAACTATCGAGTCCCAACAAACAGAAGATTATAAATTTATTATGTCAGTGCATGTTGACGGTACTTTCTTTGGGTGTAAATACTCTATACCTTATATGGATAGATCTGGATCAGGTTCAATAATCAATATGGCCTCACTAGCATCTCATCAAGGAGAGAGGTATGTTGTAGCATACTGTGCAGCCAAGGCAGCAATAGAAGGATTGACTAGAGCAACCGCAGTTCATTGTAAACAAGAAAAGAAAAATATTCGCTGTAACGCTATTGCTCCTTCTGGTATTACCACTCCAATGGTTGAATCTATGCCAGGGTTAATGGAAGAAGCTGGACTTGCCAGTCTGCAAACTCCAGGGGCAGAGGCTACCGCTATTGGCGAACCAAATGATGTTGCTTATTTAGTGCTTTACCTTGCATCTGATGAGTCTAAATTTGTAAGTGGCACAAGAATGTGCGTTGATAATACAATGTCTGTTACTTCCGGTATGGTCCCAGCTTAGTAAAAAAAGGAGATAATCTTGATAACTTTGAATAATAAAATAGCACTAATAGTTGGCGCTTCATCCGAACCAGGAATTGGATCAGCTATAGCAAAAATATTTATAGAAGCTGGAGCAAAAGTAGTTATTTCTGGTCGAAGAAAAGACGCTTTAGAAGAAATTGCAAACAATATCGGTTGCACTTTTATTGCTGCTGATTTTACTAATGATCAGGAAGTTAAAAATCTAATAGGTGAGGTAGTTTCAACTCATGGGTCTCTAGATATAGCAGTTAACGCGGTAGGTATATACAACCCTGTACCTATAGCAGAAATGACTAGAGAGCATTTGTTGGAATATACTAATTTACACTTCATAAGTCCTACTCTTTTTATTAAAGAAAGTGCTGCAGTAATGAAAGATGGTGGATCCATTATTACTCTCTCTTCTTTAACTGTTGAACTAACAAATACTGGTTTAGGAGGATATGCAGGTGCTAAAGCAGCTACAGATAAAATTGTCCAAATTGCAGCTTATGAGTATGGACCCCAAGGAATTCGGGTTAATAGTCTTTCACCTGGTTTAGTAGAAACAGAAATGACTGAGGCCCTTTTCACAAATCCAAATATGGTATCTGCCTTCATAAAAGAAACCCCAGTTGGTAGAATGCCGTCACTTGATGATGTTGCACATGCAGCCTTATGGCTAGCAAGTGATCAGTGTATCTCTACTGGTGACAATATTAGAGTAAGTGGCGGAGGGCATTTAAGAAGATTACCAACTATGGAAGAGTTGATGGGAGAATAAAAATAATGGCTGTAAATTTAAAAGGTACAGATACTTCTAAAGCCCCTGAACCCCCTTTAGGTAATAAACCTCTTTTAGGCGAAAGATATACTTCAAAAGAGTTTATGGAGCTTGAGTGGGAGGGTATGTGGACAAAAGTATGGCTTATTGCGGGTTTAGTTGAAGAATTGCCCCAAAAAGGAGACTACATTACTTGCGAAATGGGGAGAGAATCTATTTTGTGTGTTAGAGATAATAACAACAAAATAAGAGCTTTCTTTAATGTATGTCAGCATAGAGCTAATAGGCTTGTTCAGTCAGAAAAAGGAAAGGCGAAGACATTTTCTTGTGGATATCATGGATGGCAGTACTCTTTAGAGGGTGAGCTAATTTATGTAAGAGATGAAGAGGATTTCCCCCAAGGGTCTCCTTGCGGAAAGTTGAAATTAGTAGAAATACCTTGTGAAACATGGGGAGGGTTTATTTGGTATAACATGGATGAAAACTGCAGTTCTTTACATGATTACTTATCTCCACATCAAGAACATCTCTCTGTATATCCGCTAGAAGAAATGAAAAGAACGGATTGGGTGACAATTGAAGGCAACTTCAATTGGAAGTGCGTTCAAGACAATTTCAATGAGTCTTACCATATTCCCGATGTCCACCCCCAACTAAAATATTTTCTTGATGAAAGATATCAAAGTTGTCAATTTGATCTTTATTTAAATGGAAATGTTCGTATGTTAATGCCAGGTTCAATTCCAACTCCACATGCTGAAAAGGAAGAAGATTTGATAATAGAAAGCTTAAAGCCAGATGCAGAATTTTGGGAAATGGACATAGAATCTTATAGAGGGAGATTTAAAGAATTTCGTAAAGACCTGCAAAACCAAAAACGTAAGTTATCTGAAAAAAAAGGGTATGATTTTTCTCTTTTTAATGATGACCAGCTTACTGATAATTATCATTACGGTTTCTTTCCAAATGTCTACTTTAGTATGAAACCTGATGGAAATATTTTCCTTCGTGGTAATCCTCATCCAACTGATCCTAATAAATGTTACTTCGATATGTGGTATTTCACATGGTTTCCTGAAGGGGCGAATGAGTATTATTCTAATTCCATGGGCAAGTATGTAGCTATTGACTCTCCTGTAGAGCACCTAACTGGTAAATTTGGTGAAATTAGTGCCGGACCTGGTATAGATCAAGATGTAGCGGTTTGGCAAAGCCAACAACAAGGACTAAGTTCAAGAGGTTTTAGAGGTGATTATATGCCTTATCAAGAGAGACGAATAAGATTTCATCACGAAACCATAGATAGATATATTGAAGGTTCAATTCAAGATTTTATTAAGAACAATTCTTAAATAATGTCTGAAGATAAAGAATTCATAGTGGTTGCTGACTCGACTGATATTGAGTTAGGTCAATCTGTTTCTCTAGAGGTAAATGGGGTTCAAGTCCTTCTATGTCATACTAGAGATGGTATTTTTGCTATTGAAGACCAATGTACTCATGCCAATGAACCTCTATGTGGAGGAAGGATAGACGGAAATTTAATAAGTTGCCCAGTTCATGGAGCAATTTTTGACGTAAGAAATGGTGAAGTAAAGGGCCCTCCGGCGTCAATAAAATTAAGAACTTTTGCATTGGAAATTGAAGGCACCTCCATTAGTATAGAAAAACCTGAGAAAATTTTAAGTACGGTTCCTTCACTCGGCCCAGGTTCATTTCCTCCCAGAAGAGCCTAATAAGAATTATGTCAACACAATATAAATATCTATTAATAGAAAAACCTAAAGAAGGTATATCCAGAGTGCTCCTGAATAGACCAGAAAAAAGAAATGCTATGTTTAATCCTCTAAGAAAAGAGCTATTTTCTGCTCTGGAAGATCTTGATAGGGATGAGGAAACAAGAGTCATAATTCTAGGTGGAGCAGGGAAGTGTTTTAGTGCTGGTTACGATTTGGGTTTTAATGTTTCTTCTGAATTACCTTATCATACTAGTACCAATGAAGGTTTCTGGCCTCGCCATGTAGTTGAAGGAGCTTTTAAGATATGGGATTTATCTACCCCGGTGGTTGCTCAAGTTCATGGTTATTGTTTAGCAGGAGGGACTGAATTAGCTACTTCTTGTGACCTGGTTTATGTTGCTAAAGATGCTGAGATAGGCTATCCAGTTGTAAGAGCCATTAGCCCACCTGACAATCAATTTTTTCCTTGGTTAATGGGAATGCGTAATGCAATGGAAATGATGTTAACTGGAGATTCAATTAGTGGAGAAGAAGCAGTAGAAAAAGGATTTGCTAATAAATGTTTTAGTGAAGATAAATTAGCCGATGAAGTTCTCAAGATAGCTGAAAAAATTGCTAAAGTTCCGCCTGAAATTCAAGCCATTAATAAAAGAGCTGTACATCGACAGATGGAAGTTATGGGCATGAGAACAGGTATTAGGTTTGGTACAGAGCTGCAGTCTTTGGCTATGCATACAAAAGCTACTAGAGAACACCTAAAAGAACTATCTAAGGGTATAACTGATGCCCTCAACAAACGCGACAAAAAATTTGGTGATTATCGTACCTCTAAGAAAAAGAAGTGAAGCACTTTACCTTTTAACTCTTATCGTTATTTGTTTATTTTCTTGTTCTAAAGAAGGTGAATTAATTGGTGCAGCTTGGGAAGGTAATGCAGATTTTATGTATATAACAGAAAACAAAATGAAAATGCATTATGCAAGCTATATCCCTGGAAAATCAGTATTTATAGGAAGCTTTTATGAGGTGCTTGAAGAAGGTTCTAATAACTTAATTGATAGAATTGAAGTGAAGCAAGTTGAGATAGAAAAAAGAACTGATGGTACTCCTTATTGTAGGATTTGGGGTAATATAGAGACTTCTAATGAGATGAGTTATCTGTTAGCTGATACTTGTAGACCTTTGTATCAAAGATAAACAAAACTTATTATTCAGGATAAAATATAACTATGACTAAAAACTCAGGTGTATCAATAGATAAAACTTTATTTGACTGGCCTTCAGACAGCCCTCATCTAAAAGGTTCCAAGTGCAGTGATTGTGAAGCAGTAACTTTTCCTACTCAAGATGGATGCCCGAGATGCTGCGGTACAAATATGGAGAAAATACCTTTAAATACTAAGGGAACTTTATGGAGTTGGACTGTTCAAGGCTTTTTACCAAAATCTCCCCCTTATGCAGGGCCAGAAACTCTAGAGAACTTTAAGCCTTATGGTGTAGGATATATTGAATTAGATGGTCAAGTTAGAGTAGAGAGCAGGTTAACAGAGTCAGATCCAGAGAAACTTGAGATAGGCATGCCTATGGAATTGGTTTTTCATAAGTTTATAGAAGATGAAGAAGGAAATGATGTTATTGCCTTCGCATTCGCACCAATAGATGGAGAATAAAGATGACCGATGTAGCTATTATTGGAATTGGAATACATCCTTTTGGCAGAACAGAAGGTGTTAGTGGGCAGGATCAAGGAATCTATGCTGCTAGAGAAGCCCTAAAAGATGCTGGAGTGGACTGGAGCGATCTAGAGTTTGCTTATGGAGGAAGCGCTGCGGCTGGTGCAGCTGATTCAATGGTAAGTAAAATGGGTTTGACAGGTCTTCAGTTTATTAATGTTGCAAATGGATGTGCTACAGGTGGTAGTGCTTTGCAGTCAGCTTATATGGCAATAAAATCAGGAGCTTTTGATATTGGTATTGCAGTTGGGTTTGATAAGCATGAAAGAGGAGCTTTTAGAGTAGATTCGCCAGATTGGTATGGTAAAACTGGTTTAGCACTAACCACTCAATTCTTTGGAATGAAAATTCAAAAATACATGTCAGATTATGGAATTTCAGATGATACATTAATTAAAGTTGCCGAGAAGGCTTTCAGAAATGGATCTTTGAACCCTAAAGCTTGGAGAAAACAACCTTTGTCATATGATGAAATAAAGAATTCACCTATGTTAAGTCATCCTTTAAGAAAATATCAGTTTTGTTCACCTGCTGAAGGAGGAGCTGCAATCATTATGTGTAAAGCAAGTATGGCTAAAAAATACACATCTACACCTCTTTATTTAAAAGCAGCAGTAGTAAGAACTAGAAGGTATGGATCTTTTGAGGTCTTTACAAAAGGCCAGGCAATAGATCAAGCTGAGAGTCCAACAGTAGATGCCTCCAAAGCTGCTTATGAAATGGCTGGAGTTGGACCAGAAGATATTGACGTTGCTCAATTACAGGATACAGAAGCAGGTGCGGAAATTATGCATATGTCAGAAAATGGCTTATGTAAAGATGGCGATCAAGAGGAAATGATTCAAACAGGAGCTACTGAGATAACAGGTAATCTTCCAGTTAATACTGATGGTGGCTGTATTGCAAACGGAGAACCTATTGGAGCTTCAGGTTTGAGACAGGTTCACGAAATATGCATTCAACTTAGAGGGGAGGGAGAAAAAAGACAGGCACCTGGTGATTTACGTACTGGTTATTCTCATGTATATGGTGCTCCAGGTTTGAGTGCTGTTACTATTATTCAAAGATAATAATAGTTTTAAATAAGCCCGTCATAAGAACCACCGTCTAACTGGATATTTTGTCCAGATATAAAGCCTGCGTGAATACTGCATAAAAAGGAGCAAGTTGCACCAAACTCTTTTGGGTTACCAAAACGATTTGCTGCAATAGAAGAGGTTATCTCAGCTCTTGCTTCTTCTCTAGTAATCTTCTTACTTTTCATCAATAAGTTTGTCATAAAAACCTGCCTATCAGTGTCAAATCTTTCTGGTAATAGGTTATTAATGGTAACGTTATTAATCGCAACTTCTTTTGATAGTCCCTTAGCTACAGCCGTAAGACCAGCTCTTGCAGCTGTGGAAAGACTCATGAGGGGATTAGGAGACTTAACCATTGCGGAAGTTATATTGATGATCCTTCCAAAATTTCTTTTTTTCATACCTGGAAGAGCATACTGAGTAAGAGAGATAGCTGATAACATATTAGATTCGATAGCACTTAACCAGTCAGCTTTTTTTGTATTAAGAAAATTTCCAGGGGGAGGACCATCGTTATTATTAACCAGGATATCTATATTAGAACAAACTGGCTTGAGCAGCTTTAAACCTTCATCTGTATTTAAATCAGCAACTATCATTTCTACTTTGCCTGCATTAAATTTCTTAAGATCTTCAACTGTTTCTTCTAAATTTCTTTCATTTCTTGAGTTTACAGTTACGTTCACCCCTTCTAATACTAAGGCTTCAGCACACGCCTTTCCTAAACCTCTTGAAGATGCGCATACAAGTGCTTTTTTTCCTTTAATGCCCAGATCCATTATCTAGCTCTTAATCTATTTTTTAAATCAATTGTTAATTCTTGAAAAGATACTCTATCTGAAGAACATCCAAAAATATATTTATCAGGTCTTACTATAAAGGTTTCTCCCATTTGCATATAGCTACTAAGCCAGTGATTTTGAAGAATCTGATCTTCTTCTATTGTTATTATTTTAGTGTTTAATTTGTTATAGAAGTCTTCTTCTTCTCGTGATAATTCTATTTCTTTTTTTGAAATAATAGCAAAGCCACTTCCAAGCAAATTATCTTTTCTTTTAATTATTTTATTCTTCTTGATTTCTATAAATTGAGGAAACAAAGAACCAGATCCCATGCTTGGATCTGCTATTCCCCCAAAAAAAAGACCCTCATGAAGATTTGGAATAATATAAGAAGCATAACCTTTATTTACCAGTTCTTCTGGAACATCGTCAGGATTTTCAGCAGCGGCATAGGCTGCCATTAACTTACCGATAGATACGGAATTTTCTACAATGAATTGAGCATGAGGTCTTCTTTCAGTTTGATAAGAATTTAGCAAAGCTGTTACAAAGTCTTTTTCCTTTAAGGCTAATACTAGTTTCCAAGCAAGGTTACTTGCATCCCTAAAACCTGTGTTCATACCCTCTCCCATAAAGGGTGGTGTTTGATGTGCAGCATCTCCTATTAAGAAGCAGTTTTGTACCTTAAAATCTTTTGCTAAAACAGCATGAAACTTATAGATAGCACTTCTTAGAATGCTATATTGATCAGGTTTTAACCATGGCTCTATAAGCCGCTGAATAGTTTCTTCCTTTTCTATTTCTTTTTTATCTTCATCATCTAGAATAAGAAATTCCCATCTTTTGTAGGGTAGGTGAGCAGGAATATAAGTTGCTAGTCTTTTTGGATCACAGATTTGAGCTGCCATTTGAGACATTGCAATTTCTTCTTTTAGTTTAACATCTACTACCACCCATTCTCTGTTGTAGTCCAGATCCTCTTGTTCAATAGCAAGTAAATTTCTTACAGTACTGGAGCTCCCATCTGCTCCTACCAAAAAGTTTGATGTAAAAAGAGATTTTTTATTAGTAATGAGATTTTCAGTTTCTATTTCTACTACAGACTCTTTTTGTTGAATATCAATTAAATTCTCTTCTAATAATATTTCTATTTCAGAGTCTTCTAGTATATTTCTAATATTTTGATCTGTTGTCGGTTGGTGAAAGAAACTTATAGGGTTCCATGCATTTTGAGTTATTAACCCTTTTATCTTTAATGCTTCACCTATTCTTTGATGTTCGCTATTAATGAACTCTGCACCCTCTACCGGAGTGCTATTTTCTGAATAAACATGCTCCAAACCTGCACTTTGCATAATCCTTAGACTCTCATCATTAATAGTTATAGCTCTTGGTAATTGAAATATCTCTTTATCTTTTTCTATTCCTAATACTTTTAAACCTGCTTCATTTAATAAGGCTGCAAGTAGACTTCCAACAGGTCCCAATCCAATGATTACTACATCAAAGTTTTTATCCACTAGACTTCTTAGACTGTTTTTTCTTAGTATTAAAGATACGTAAAATTTTATATTGTGAGATGGTGTCCTCCATCCACAAGAAAAGTTTCCCCAGTGATAACTTTTGAAACATCTATGAATCCATAGATTACTTCTGCTACTTCATCTGGAGTTACTGCTAGACCAAGCGGGGTATTGTCTTGAATATTTTTAAGTGCTGCATTATAAAGTTCTTCCCCCAATCCTTTTTTTAGCCATTCTCCCTGGATAAAACCCGGACAAACTGCATTAACTCTAATCGGTCCAAGATTTCTGGCCATCGATTTAGTCATAGTATTTAGAGCGCCTTTTGACGAAGCATATGCTAATGAGCTCCCTATACCTTTTATACCTGCAATTGATGAAACATTCACAACACTTGGGTTCTTACTGTTAAGAAGAGATTCTTTACAAGCTCTTACCATCTGAAAAGGACCCACTACATTTACTTTATAAATCTTTAGAAAATCTTGTGCATCTAGACCCTCAAGATCAGAGTGGTCAAAAACAAATTTAGTAGTACCAGCATTATTAACTAAGCTATCTATTCTTCCCCATTTATCTAGAGTTTGACTTGCGGTTTCTCTGCAAGAAGAATCTTCTGAAACATCTGCTGAAAGTGCTAATGCTTCTGCTCCTAGATCCTCACATTTTTTAACTACTTTATTTGCATCTTTAATTGAACTTGTACAGGTTATAGTTACATTCCATCCTTTTTTAGCTAAGAAGATAGCTGTTGCTTCCCCGACGCCCCTACTGCCACCTGTTACTATAGCTACTGGTTTTTCTGAAATAGACATAAGCTTAAACTCCTTCTTTATTTCCAAAGGTAGCAGATATAGGATCTCCCCATTGTGATGGTCCTAATTCAGGATTTTTAGGATCTCCATCTCCTGATGCATCTATTAATTGCGGAGGAATTGTGTTGTCAAAATAATCTCCATCCGTTTGATGTTCATGTATTTGTTTGAAAGGGCTACGCCAATAATCAAAAATTTGACTTCCTTGATAATGTCGACCCACACCCCATTCTGATTCATAATTGAATTCTTTAGCATGTTTTTTTAATATTTCATGACCCATAAAGACATCATCTATACTTACCATCTCAAATGATACGTGATTTAAACCCGGAACCCCTTCTGATTGTAAGTTAGCATCCAGCCAAAAAATTGAGTGATGATCAGTAGGTTCAAGCCCTCGATCTAATCTAGCAAATATTCCGATAGTCATAGAATCTTCTGTTATGGGAGGGGGAGGGACTTTGATAATATCAGTTGCAATGATCCCTATGTGACTGTTGTACCATTTCAAGGCTTCTGGGATATTTACTGAATTTATACCATAATGACCAAATCTTAGGATTTTAGGGTATGTCCCTTTAGAGAATCTTTTAATTTCATTAATTCTATTCTTTTGACCTCCTTCATTAGATGCATGAGGAATCAGCTCTTTATCTATATCTCTTTCTTTTGTTCCAAATAAGACAGCAACTTCCAAGCCGTCAGGATCAATACCTTTAGTAGAAAATCCTCCTCCTGGTGTTTGAAGCTCTTCAATATCAGTAAAAGATTCAGCTTTACTTAGTTTTTCTAGATCTTCTAAAGATTCAGCATTAAATGCTGCTCCTATAAATTTTTTTTCTCCCTTCTTACATACTTCTATAAATTGTTGAGGACCCTCTCCCCTCATTAATAGAGTATCTTCTGTTTTTTGAACGGTATGCATCCCAAAATGGATTAAAAACTGCTCTTGAATATCTAAATCTGGACATTGAAGAGTAGGGTAAGCAACCTCTTTTACTTTTATACCTGACATTATTTATTCTCCTGTTAACTGTGAGAGTCTAGATTCTTTATTAGCCATTATCAATTAACTATTACCATTTTGGTAGAATACTGTTCCTGTAGCTCAAAATATAATTTTAGGAGAATCTCATGAGATTAATAACTTACCTAAATGAAAGCGAGGAAGGCATCGGATCTCTAGAAGAGGATAATATAATTCCCTTTTCTCAGGACCAAGATATTCCCAATAACATGTTAGCTTTTCTTGAAGGGGGAGAGGAAGTTCTCAATATAGCCAAAAAACTTTGTGAACAAACAAAAAAGAAAATACCACTAACTAATATAAAGTTAAAATCACCCATACCTAGACCTCCAAAAATTCTTGCTATTGGATTAAATTATGCTGACCATCTTGAGGAGGTTAGGGCAGCTGGAAGGGAGATGGAAGAACCTGAAGTTCCTATGGTTTTTAATAAACAGTCTCTTTCGGTAGCTGGACCTTTTGAAGAAGTACATGATCCTAAAGTGTCTGAAATGTTAGATTTTGAAGGAGAACTTGCTTTTATAATAGGAAAAAAATGTAGACACATTCCAAAAGAAGAAGCACATAAGGTTATAGCTGGATTTGCCATTGCTAACGATCTTAGTGTCAGGGATTGGCAATTGAGATCACCAACTTTTACCATGGGAAAATCTTTCGATACCCATTGTCCCTTTGGTCCCGCAATAGTTACTTCCGATGAGATCTCTGATCCGCATAACTTAAGTATCACAACAGAAGTAAATGGTGAAAAAAGACAAGACTCTAATACAAAACATCTAATTTTTGATTGCTACACTTTAGTTGAACATCTTTCCACAGCTTTTACTTTAGAACCTGGAGATCTAATATTAACAGGAACACCAGGAGGAGTAGGGGTAGTGGAAGGAAAGTTTTTAAAAGCTGGAGATGTCATTAAGATAGCTATTTCAGAATTAGGCTATATAGAGAATAAAGTTATAAATGAACCTGATAGCACTAAGAAATATTAAACTTTCTTAACTAAATGACCATTCTATTTTGGTTAAAACTTTCTATTTTTTTGGTCATATTTATGACTTCAATAATCTTGCCCTTATTATTACTTGAACCTCAAATTCTTAAGTTAAGTCAAGATCTTTTAGACTGGACAAGCGGCAACCTATTTAATACTTCTTTAATCATTATTACTGCCTTAACTGCTGATGTTTTCTTCCCAATACCCAACGGTCTAACTAATACTTTAGCAGGAGCTACTCTTGGGTTTTCAATCTCATTTGTGGTTATTTGGCTTGGTCTAACTTTTGGCTGTTTAGTAGGTTACTTGATGGGGATGTTAGCTGCTAGACCTTTAAGTAAAAGACTAATTGGAGAGAAGGACTTACTACAAGCAGAGCGACTATCAAATCAATTTGGTATTTTAGCTCTAATTCTTGCAAGACCTGCACCTTTTTTTGCTGAACTAACAACCCTAGCTGCTGGGATGACCAATATGTCGTTTAAAAATTTTATACTAGCTACTTCATTATCTAACCTAGGTGTTTCCCTAGTTTTTTCTGCTCTAGGTACAGCTGCTTTAAAAAATGAATCTGCAGCTATAGCCTTTATTGGGGTAGCCTTATTACCAGCTGTATGTTGGTTTGCTTTTTTTCAATATACGAAAAAAAAATAACTATTTCTTAAAATTTTGATAGTCCTTCACATGAGAAAGTTGTTCTACAAAATTATCTTGCAATCTCTGCATGCCGTAAATCCACCTGTCCCTATCAGCAGCTTTTCTTTTAACGTATTCTAGAACTTCTTCATGAGGTGTAACCAAAAACCGATTGTTTCTTATAGCGTCAATTACATCTTCAGCAGCTACATTAGGTTCTATCATGCCATCCACTCCCGCAACCCCCGGCCCTTCTGCAGTCATTGCTGTTCTAACGGCTTGAGGACATAAGCAAGATACCCCAATACCCCTTGAACCATAAGTGATTTTTATCCACTCTGCGAAACTTACAGCTGCGGCCTTAGTTACTGAATATCCAGCACTCCCTAATTGAGTTAATAATCCTGCTGCGGAGGCTGTATTCATCAAATATCCTTCACCTTGTTTAAGCATCTGAGGAATAACATTTTTTGCTGCAAAAACATGTGACATGACATTAACTTCCCAAATATTTTGCCAATCTCCTTGTTTAGCTTCTATAAAACCTGGTGCACCAGATATGCCTGCATTAGAACAATAAATATCAATTCCCCCTGAATATTTATTAGCTTCATCAATAATTCTTTTAATATCTTCTTCTTTTGCTACATTTGCAACTACACTATGACCATCTATTTCTGCAGCTGTTTTGCTTACTCCCTCTTCATTAATATCTACAGCTACTACAGAATCTACTCCAGAGTCTTTAAAAGCATTACATAAGGCTTTACCTATACCACTTGCCGCTCCAGTTACCACAACCCTTTTATTTGTTATTTCCATTAGTTCTCCTTAGACACCCAGTTCTTTTATTGCCTCTTCTCTCATTTCTTTTTTAGCAATCTTCCCTGAAGCTATTCTTGGCAATTGTTCAACCTGTATCCAAATAAATTCAGGAATTTTAAATTTAGCTAAACGTTCTGATAAAAAGTTAGATATATCCTCTTTACTTAATTTCATGTTGGGATTGGTAGCTATTTTTGTAGCAAGCTTTTCTCCAAGTCTTTCGTCAGGTACTCCGAATACCGATGCTTCTAGGACTGAAGGGTGTTCGTAAATAGCTGCTTCTATCTCTAAACACGCTATATTCTCTCCACCCCTTATAACAATGTCTTTTATTCTATCTTTTATATAGAGAAAGCCATTTTCATCTAAGGTACCAACATCACCAGTTTTAAACCAGCCTTCCTTATCCAGTACTTCATCAGTAGCGTCTTGGTTTTTCCAATAGCATCTAAAATTAGAAGTAGATTTAATAGCTACTTCTCCAATTTCACCAGTTTTTAAATCTTTGTTCTTTTCATCTAAGATTCTTACTGAAGTTAAAAAAGGAGTAGGGAATCCAGCAGAGGTAGGTCTTTCATAGAGTAAGGATCCTCCGGCATTTGTTCCTGCAGCATTAGTTTCAGTTAATCCATATCCTATTTGAGCTCCTTTATCTGGAAATTCCTTTTCTTGAGCCTTTAGTTGTTCTGGAGGTCTAGCGGCGCCACCAGCCCCTAAATCTAAGAGGCTTGAAAGATCTATGTCTGGATTTTGTTTATGTGCTTGTAGTATTTCCCATGCCATTGTGGGTACTCCACTAAAAGTAGTTACTTTATGTTTTTCTATGAGTTTAATAGCCTCTAATGGATCCCATTTATACATTAGAACTATATTTCTTTTTAATAATACCGACAGAAGAAATATAGAGTGAGAACCTGTAACATGGAAAAGTGGTACAGCAGCTATTGTACAAGGGTGTTCAGGAATTTGTTGACCTGCTCCCGAATCAACACTAGATGCTATAAATCCTAACATCAACCAGGATATGGGAGTAGAAATTATGGATCTATGTGTTGAGACCACTCCTTTAGGGAATCCAGTGCTTCCAGAAGTGTACATGATACTGGCATCATCTTCTGGAGAAACTTCTACTTTAGGAAAATGATCCATTGGTTTTACTACCCTTTCGAAGTTGACGGTATTTTTAAAATCTTGTCTTTTACTTCTCACACTTATTCTTGGAATATCCAAGACTAAACCTTCTAGACTGGTGATGCGTTCTTCATCACCTATAAAAATTTTTGAATCACTATGGGTCAATGCATATTCTAATTCCTTTGCTTGCCACCATGAATTAAGAGGTACAGCTATTGCTCCTATTGAAGTTATGGCAATATAAGAAAAAATCCATTCGGGATAATTTCTCATTGCTAATGCGACTCTATCGCCTTTTTTTATTCCATATTCATTTATTAATAAATGCGATAATCCTGCAGCTTGGTTTAAAGTTTCTTGATAGGAATATTGTTTCCCTTCATAAGAAATGAAATTCCACTCTCCATGTGTTAATCCAAATTGGAAATATTCAAATAGATTCTTTGGAGCATTAGCAAATACATGATATTTATTTCCTCTTATAGTCTGCTCTGCTAGTTCAAAGAGGCCATCTTTAGTAAAGTCTAGAGCAATTTTCTCTCTTACCTCTTTTTTCGAAAGATCGTTCATATCCATTTTACTTTCCTGTAAATTTAGGTGCTCTTTTTTCTATAAAGTGAGCTACTCCTTCTTTGAAGTCTTCCGTATCAAAACTTTCTATCATTGCTTTCATAGAGCTCTCAAGATTCTCATCAATTGTTTCTCTTTGAGCGTTATAAATTTGCTCTTTCATTATCCTAACGGATCTTGGAGAGACACTCTCAGCAAGTTCTTTAGCATATTCAAATACAGAATTATCAAATTCTTCTTCTGAGAATGTTTGGTTTACTAATCCCATCTTCTCAGCTTCATCCGCAGTAAATTTTCTAGAAGAAAATAAAATGTCGTTAGCTCTGGCTATACCTACTAATCTAGGTAATATCCATCCAACTCCCCATTCGGCTATTAAACCTCTTTTTGAGAAAGCGCTTGAGAACACTGCTCCTTCTTTTGCAAACCTGATATCACAATACAATGCCATTATGAAACCTACACCCGCAGCTGGTCCATTAATTGCTGCAATAACAGGTTTAGGTAAAGTAGGAAAATAACTGAATCCACCATCAAAACCTTTTACATTATTTGCAGCATAATTTCTTTTTTCTGCTTCTCTTTGTTTTCCTTGTGATTTGCCTTCACTTGTAGCAGCTAAGCCATCCATATCAGCTCCTGCACAGAAACCTCGTCCGGCTCCAGTAATAATAATTACTTTTACTTCATCATCTTTACAAGCATCATCTAGTTTCTCTCTAAGACCAGCTCTAATTCCGTCATTAACTGCATTAAGACGATCTGGCCTATTAAGGGTAACGGTAGCTACTCCTTCTTTTTTCTGAAATAAAACAACTTCGTCTTCCATTTTTATCTCCCACTAAACCGTAGATCCACCATCAATTACTAGGGTATGACCGTTCACAAAACTTGCAGCTTTAGAAGCTAGAAATACAGCCGCCCCTCCAATTTCATCAGGTTCGCCAATTCTTCTCATAGGACAAGTTGCTGTAGCCTGTTTTAAAATTTCTGGGTTCTCCCATAGGGCTTTTGCAAAGTCAGTTTTAAATAGACCTGGTGCTATGACATTACTTCGGACATTAAATTTACCAAACTCGGCAGCCAAGTTTTTAGCTAACATAATATCTGCTGCTTTAGATACATTGTAAGCTCCAATTACCGTACTGGCTCTAATACCCCCTACAGAAGAAATAAAAATAATACTTCCATCTTTTCTATCAATCATTTCAGGGATAACCATTTGGCATAAGAGATGGTTACTTTTTATATTATTGTTCATAACTTTGTCAAAAGCTTCTTCGGGTATATCTTGAATGGATCCAAAATAGGGGTTAGTTGCTGCATTACAAACTAAGATATCTATTTTTCCGAATTGGCTGTTGGTTTCATCCACTAAAAGTTTAAGAGCAGTTTTATCTGAAATATTGCACGGAATAACAATAGCCTCTCCATCTGTTTTTGAACAAGCATTATTTATTTCTTTTGCTGTTTTTTCGCACATCTCTGCTTTTCTACTTGAAACTACAACTTTTGCTCCTTGTAGTGCCATTTGCATAGCTATAGATTTCCCAATACCTTTTGATGATCCCGTTATAATTGCTGTTTTACCAGTTAAGTCGAACATATTTTCTCCTTATTTCTTAATAATGTTTACTCTACCTTATCTATCTTAAACATTAAATGGCAACAGTAGTTGAGGTAAACAGAATGTTAAGAAATTTAAATTAATTAATTAATTCAATTACCTTAAAAGGCTTTTTTACCTATTCTCTATAGATTAATCTTCTTTATAAATTTTAATTGTTTTACCTTCTTCTTTGGAATACATCCCTCTGACCATGCCAGCAGTATTGAAAGGGGCAGACATTTTTCCTGTCGAATCTATAGCAATTATACCTCCCGCTCCTCCTGTCTTAGAAAGTCTCTCTACAACAGCATTAGCGGCATCTTCTAGAGACATCTGGAGATACTTCATTTTGTTGCAAACTTCTGCTGCTGTTAGTTGTCTCATGAAATATTCCCCATGACCTGTTCCTGATACAGCACAAAATCCATTTTCAGCCCAAGTTCCAGCACCAAGAATAGGCGAATCTCCAACTCTTCCTGGCCTCTTGTTAGATCTTCCACCAGTTGAAGTAGCTGCAGCTAAATTCCCTTGCTTGTCTAAAGCTATTGCTCCTACTGTTCCTAATTTTTTATCTTTCTTGAGTTTTCTAACCCTTTGAAGATTTTTTTCAGAGTGAAAGTAAGAAGGATCTACGGTTTTAATTTTATTCTGTTTTGCAAAATCTTCAGCACCCTCACCAACCAGTAATACATGAGATGATTTTTCCATCACAGCTCTTGCTAAGCGAATTGGATTTTTAATAGTAGAGACAGAAGCAACAGCTCCTGCCATTCCATTCAAGCCATCCATTATAGAAGCATCCATCTCTTGAGTTTCCTTTGAAGTATAGACTGAGCCTCTTCCTGCATTAAAAAGTGGAAAATCTTCTAAAATAGATACAGCTTCTGTTACAGCATCTAGACTACTTCCACCTGATTTGAGTATTTCATAACCCTTAATTAAAGCTTCATTAACTCCATCTTTGTATGCTTTCTCCTTTTCAGCGGAGAGATTCTCATAAGATCCAGCTCCTCCATGAATGACAATCCCGAAGTTTTTATCTCCACCTTCTTCTGAAGTCACAGTATTAATGAAGAGTAAAAAGAAACAAGCTTTAAGGTAAAGCGATATATTTTTCTTTAGCGTCCTTTCCATTTTGGCGGCCTTTTTTCAGCAAACGCTTTAGGTCCTTCAACAAAATCTTCACTCTTAAATAGTTCTCCAACAGCGGAGTACTGTCCTTTTATAGATTTTTGTAGATCTGCTTCACCTAAACTTTGATAAGCAACCTGCTTGGTAGCTCTAATAGACATGGGAGAACATTCTTCAATTTGTTTGGCCCATGATCGAGCGGTTTCTAATAGTTTATTTTGTTCTACAACCTCATTTACGATTCCTAACTCTTTAGCTTCAGAGGCTTCAACGTGCCTTCCTGTTAGCATCATACCCATGGCTGCTTTCATACCTATTTGTCTTGGAAGTCTTTGCATTCCTCCAGCTAATGCAGCTAGACCAACTTTTGGTTCTGGTAAAGCAAATCTTGCATTATCTGAAGCAATTATTAAATCGCAGGCGAGCGCTATTTCCATGCCTCCTCCCATAGCTACTCCATTGACAGCTGCGATAATAGGCTTATTTAGATTAAACCTATTCGTTAACCCTGCAAAACCGCTTTCAGGTATAGCAGTCATTTCGCCTCCAGAGGCTTGATATTTAAGGTCGTTTCCAGCTGAAAAGGCTTTATCTCCAGCTCCTGTAATTATTCCAATCCAAAGTTCTTCATCATCAGCAAATTCATTCCAAACTTCGTGAAATTCTTGCTGTGAGGGAGGATGTAAAGCGTTATAGACCTCTGGCCTATTAATGGTTACTTCAAGAATATGACCATCGATAGAGGTATTTAAAAATTCATAATCATTTTTCATTCAATACTCCTTATAATAAATATTAAGAATAGCAGTCTCTTCGTTTATAGTCATTAATGCTCTAATGAAAAATAATATGAATATAGGAATTCTTTTAACAGATCATGTTTTAGAAAACTTACAAAAAAAACATGGAGACCAAGGAGACTTCTATATAAATCTTTTTAAAAATTTAGATCCTTCAATAGAAATAGAAATTTATGATGTAGTAAAAGGAGAATATCCTGACTCAGAAGAAGACTGTTCAGGTTATATAATAACAGGGAGTAGGTTGAGTATTTATGATGATGAATCTTGGATTAAGAATTTAGAAGAATATATTCGCTTACTTCATAAAAAACAAAAGAAATTATTAGGTATTTGTTTTGGGCATCAATTAATAGCTCAAGCTTTAGGTGGTGAATCTGGAGATGCAGCTGAAGGGTGGACCGTTGGAGTGCAGCAATATAATTTTGTTACCCAATTCCCTTGGGTAAAGACTAACAGTCCTTCAATTGCTTTAATTCATAGTCATAAAGATCAAGTAAAAGTCTTACCTCGCAGTGCTAAATTAGTTGCTGGAAATAAACAAGTTCCAATAGCTATGTATTATATTGATAATCACATAATGAGTATGCAAGGTCATCCTGAATTTACTTCCCAATACGCTTTAGATGTTGCTTCTAGCAGAAAAGAAATTTTAGGAAGATCTTTGTTTCAGTTAGCTAAAAAAAGTTTACTGGAAGATACAACAGATAATATGGAGGTTGCTCAATGGTGGATAAATTTTTTCAAACAGAATTAACTGGGTCTCTCTTTATCTTCAATGGTTATTCTCTCCATTCTTCTGACTTGCGGCCAATAGTTATTATCAGGTTTATGAATAACTGATCTATTATCCCAAAAGGCTATTGAATTAACCTCCCAAGAGAATCTACATTGGAATCTTTTTTGTTTTATGTGGTTAAAAAGAAATTGCAATAATTCTTCAGACTCTTCATCAGCTAAGTTTTTAATTTTTAGAGTAAATAAACTATTTACATAAATAAGCTTTCTTCCGGTAAAAGGGTGAGTTCGAATCACGGGATGTTCTACAGGAGGATTATCGATTAAAGCTTGAGCTAACTTTTCTCTTCCATAAGGTTCTGAGAGGCTTTCTTTAAAACCATGCTCAAAACTATGAATTGCTGTCAAAGACTCTAATGATGTTTTCATATCATTAGATAAATCATTGTAAGCAGCTGAAAGACTAGCAAATAGTGTGTCTCCTCCTTTCTCAGGAATAACTTTACCAAGTAAGATGCTACCCAGCGGAGGAATCTTTTTGAAAGTCATGTCTGTGTGCCATTTCTCTATTTTAGATGGGTTTTTCTCATTATTCTCTAGGATAGTTATCTCAGGGAAATCTGAGACAGTAGGGTAGACAGGATGGTTTTGTAGTTTCCCAAAATTTGATGCAAAAGCTCTATGTTGTTCTGGAGAAATATCTTGATCTCTAAAAAATATGACTTCATTCTCAGCCAAGGCCTTAATAATAAAATTCTTAAGGTCGTTGTCTAAAGGATTCTTTAGATCAATTTCTTGAATGGTAGCCCCAAGGGCAGATTCTTCTTTTATAATTTTTGCCATATCTCAACATACCTATTCTAAAATGAATATCGAAAAGGTTAAAATATAAATATGGATTTAAACCTGTTATTGATAAGACACGCTAAATCAAGTTGGTCTAATCCTAACCTTTCAGATTATGACAGGCCATTGAACAACAGGGGAAATACGAATGCTCCCTTAATGGGTCAGAGGATAAAGGATTATAAAATTAACTTAGATTTAATCATTTCAAGTAGTGCAAATCGAGCTCTTGCAACAGCTGAGTTAATTGCAAAAGAACTTAGCTTTGATGAGAGTAAACTTATTTCAGAACCTAGACTTTATCATGCTTCTAGAGATATATTTATAGAAATACTATCTTCACAATCTGCTAAATCTATTGCTATGGTTGGACATAATCCGGGCATACAAGACTTTAGTTATTGGTTGTGTTCAGAACCCACTAAAAATTTTTCAACTTGTGGAGTAATTTATATTTCCTTTAAGTTAGATGATTGGTCTGATATGTATAGAAATTGCGGAAAATTTGAGACCTTTGAGTATCCAAAATTGTTTAAATGAAAAAGTTAAATAAGTCATCTTACTTATCATTAATATTATTAGTGCTGATAAGCTGTGGTGGAGGAGGGAGTTCTTCTTCTCAAGAGGAAATAATGACAATGCCCCCATCTAACTCTATGAGCCCTACGGTGAACACTTGGCCCGATGTATCTTGGCAGGTCGTTGAATCCGCTTTAGCAGGTATGGATAAATCAAAATTGGATCAAGCACTAGATTATGCGTTTAAAGAAGATAGAAATACCCAAGCAGTGGTAATTGTTAGGTACGGAGTTATAGTTGCTGAGAGATATGGGGAGGGAAGCAACTACTTGTCTAAAGCTACCAGTTGGTCAAGTGGAAAAAGTGTTTCTAGTGCTTTAATAGGGATTGCTATTAATAAAGCCTATATAGACTCAGTAGATGAGAAGGTCTGTAAATACGTAAGCGAATGGGATTGCAACGAAGTAGTTTGCCTGGCGTTAGACTGTCCTAAATCAAGATCAGAGATTTCTATTAGAGATATTTTAGAGATGAGATCAGGTTTAGAGGATGAGGGTATAGGTGGTGCAGGAATTTATACTTCAGCCGATGATCAATTATTTTTTGCTTTAAATAGGCAGGCAACAAAGACCAGTGGTACGGAATTTCTTTATTCAAATTCAGACTCAATGATCCTCTCTGGAATTCTAGAAACTTCAACCGGTATGACAGCAAGAGAATTTGCAGAAAGAGAATTATTTCCCAAGATAGAAATGACTGCTGACTGGTGGTCAGATAAGGCAGGTCATACTATGACTTATTGCTGTATAGATGCAACTACTAGAGATTTTGCAAGATTTGGTTTGCTCTTTGCTAGGAATGGTAAGTGGAAAGAAGAACAAATAATTTCAGAAAAATGGGTAAATGAATCAACTTCTTTAGCCCAAGGAGTAGATAATTATGGACTGCATTGGTGGATATTTCCTGAGAATAATCTAATCGGAGCATTGGGATTACATACCAATGATATCTGGGTATATAAAGATCTTGATTTAGTGATAGTAAGGAATAGCAAATATACTAGATTTGGTACAGAGAGTGTACGTTCAGGTCAAAATATACAAGTCACACAAGCCCCTGAAAGTTGGGATAACATAGAGTTTTTGGGGTATATAGTGGATTCAATTACTAATTAGTCCATAAAATGCAAATTTAATAAGTTTTTTCCTCAATGACACAGAATTGTCACATAAAGACCTCGTTTTCTTTTATTATTGTTGAATTTGTCACATAATTGACATATATTAGTCATATTAATGACTTAATTTTGTAACAAAAAAGTCATTTATTTATGAAATTAAAAACATAAGGAATATGAAAAAAGTAAGAAAAATAGGCCAAAAAATAAACAAAGTTATGAAATCTGGAAGGATAGATAAGGTCTATATGAAAGTTTGTGTTGGTCAGGAGACAAATTAATATAGTATAAATAATTCTGATTTGCTTAAAGTAAGAAATTAACTATAACTTTGAATTAAAAAAAGGAGACTTTAGTCTCCTTTTTTAATTAACACTCTTACTTTCTTTCTAGCTGAGATACAATAATTTAGATACCAACTCTCACTTTATAAAATAACTAATGAAAAAAGGTATTACTTTTGGAGCATTTGATTTATTTCATGCAGGTCACGTTATGATGCTTCAAGAAGCTAAAAAACAATGTGATCATCTAATAGTCTGTATACAGACTGATCCATCCGTAGATAGAGAAGAAAAGAATACACCCGTCCAAAGTATAGTAGAACGACAGATACAGGTTTCTGCTTGTAAGTATGTAGATGAAATTATTGTTTATGATACGGAAGAGGATGTATTGAATATCTTGGGTTCCGTAGAATGGGATATAAGGATACTTGGAGAAGAGTATAGAGAAAAACCCTTCACAGGCAGATCAGATACACTAGATAAATGTTACTTTAACTCTAGACCTCATGATTTTTCAAGTTCTGAACTGAGAGAAAGGGTTGCAAAAAAACATTTTAAAACTAGACAATAATTAACTTTAAATCTTGAAATTATTATTAGTTTGTCACATTATGACAATTTAAAGTCATATGAAACCAAATATCCTAATAGTTGAAGATGAGCCTGATCTCCTTAAGACGTTAGAGTTTAATCTTCAATCTGAAGGTTACCAAACTCAAGGTGTAACAAGAGGTGAAGAAGCCTTAAAAAAGGCCTTAAATGAACCTAAACCTGATCTAATTGTTCTAGACTTAATGCTCCCTGATATTTCTGGTTTAGAAGTATGCAAAAGAATTAGAAATTCAGATATTGGACAAGATATCTGTATTCTTATGCTAACTGCAAAAGGAGAAGAAGTTGATAAAGTTGTTGGTTTTGAACTTGGTGCAGATGACTACGTAGTGAAACCTTTTAGTGTACGAGAATTAGTGCTAAGAATCTCAGCTATCTTAAAACGTAATAATAAAAGCGAAGCCATTACTGATGAAATTGAGATAGGGGATTTAAAAATAGATATCTCCGCCCATCGGGTTTATATTGGAAATATTGAAGTAGATTTAACTTTAATAGAGTTTAAGTTATTGCTCTATTTATCAGAGAGAAACGGCCGCATGCAAACTAGAGAAATGTTATTAGAAAAAGTTTGGGGTTATAACAACTCAATTACCACTAGAACTGTTGATACACATATCAAAAGGTTAAGAGCCAAGCTTGGAGATTTAGGAAATAAGATAGAAACTGTGCGAGGAGTAGGCTACCGCTTTAATTACATAATATAATCTTAGTTTATGGATATCAGGTGGAGAATTTTCTGGTCCACTTTCCTATCAAACTCATTGATAGTTTTAGTGCTGGCCCTATTAATAGAAGGTAGGGTAGAGGACTATATATTTCTATTTTTTTTCTCGTTAATAGGACTAACTATTGGGCTCTTTCTTAGCTATATTACTTCCTCTTACTTTTCAAAAGAATTCTTAGGGGTCATAAGAAGTGCAAGAAACCTTGTTAAAGCTACAGGAGTTAAAGGCACAAAGAGGGCTGGATTAAAGAGAATTCGAAATACTATGAATGAGATAGCCAATGAACTTAAAACTGAAGTTTCTTTTATTGCCTCTGAAAGAAATCAGTTTGGGAGGGCCCTAGAAGAAATGGGTCAAGGTGTTGTTTCAATAGATGATCAAGGAAAAGTACAACTATGCAATCCCGCATTTTCAGAATTATTGAATACAGCTCCTTTAGCACCTGGAGAAAATTTTTTAGATAAAGTAAATAATAAAGATTTAAAAAAACTGATATCTGAGGCCTTGCAAGGAAAAGTTGTATCTAAAGAAATCACTCTGCGAGATCCTAAAACAAAGGTATTGTTTGCTACTGCCTCACATAATGAGACTAATGCTGATACCCTCTTAGTCATAAATGATATTTCAAGATTAATCCAGCTTGAGACTGTACGCTCTGATTTCATTGGTAATGTTTCACATGAACTTAGGACTCCTATTAGTGTATTAAGTGCAACTGCTGAAACAATTCTTACTTTAGAAGATAACCAAAAAAAAGATCTTCAGTACTTTACTTCTGCGATAGTTAAGAATGCAGATAGAATGAGACGAATTGTAGATGACTTACTTTACTTAGCTCGAATAGAAGCAGGTGAATTCCCGATAGATATCAAAAAAGTAAAAATTCTGGATAATGTTTCTTCTGTAGCTCTAAATTATGACGATATTCTATTAAGCAAAAATATCAAACTAGAACTAGACCAATCATTAAACATTGCTTGTTCTGCAGATATCCCAGCTTTGGAATTAGTTATAAGCAATTTTCTTTCAAATGCTATTGCTTATTCACCTGAGGGTGGGACGATTAAGATATTTACCAAAGAAAATAGTGGAAGAACTAAAATATACGTTCAGGATCAAGGTCCAGGAATCCCAAAGAAATATCACGCAAGGGTATTTGAAAGGTTTTTTAGAGTTGATAAGGGCAGGTCTCTAAAAGAAGGTGGCACTGGTTTAGGTCTTTCTATAGCCAAGAATCTTTCAAAGTTAATGTATGGGAGTGTGGGTGTAGAAAATTTACAAGGTAAGGAGGGTGGCTCAAGATTTTGGATAGAACTTCCTTCTTAAGTCTAAGCTATTTTATAGTCATAGAATAATTCAATATTATTAAGATAATAATCAAAAGCTATTGCATCACTTAGACTCCACTCAAGAGCGCAAACAGAATTTATAGAAGTCTTATCTAAAATTTCTAGAAAAATCTTACCCGCTGGAACAATAACGTCAGCTCTATCTTCTGCTAAACCAAGTTGGTTGATCTTTTCTTCTATAGAAAGTTTCTCTAATTCAATTAAAAGGTTCTTCAATTCTTGTTTATCTACTGGATATCCTTTCTTTTTATTTAAAAGTTTCATTAAAGATCTTATATTCCCTCCTATGCCTACCAACATTTCTACAGGAAGATGATTAACTTTTTCTAACCATTCATACAATCTGTCCCACTCTACTCTGTAGTCCTTATTTTCTAGGCATCTCACTGCCCCTAAATCAAAAGAATCGAATAATACTTCATCAGAATTTACAAGGACTTCTGTACTTCCTCCTCCTACATCCACAATAAGTGGGCATGTTGGCTTAGACTCTATACAACTTAAGTTTGTATATTTCAGATAGTAGGCTTCTTGTATACCACTTATTACGTTAACTTTGATATCTGTAGTTTCTTCTATTAGATTGCAAACCTCTGCGCTATTCTTTGCACCCCTCATAGCCGAAGTTGCACAAATACCAATCCATTCAACTTTTCTTTTCTTTGCTTTTTTTATAATTCTTTTTAGTTCATGGATTAGTTTTGAAGATGTTTTTTCACTAATTTCTCCAAGTTCGAGAACATCTGTTGCTAGCCTAATAGAAATACGGCTAAAGGTATCAAGTTCTATAGGGTGCCCTCTCAGGGATGTATGCTTAAGTCTATATTGCTTATATTTAACTGCATTAGAGCCAATATCTATAGCAGCAATTTTAATATAGTCTCTATCAACGGTCTTTTTCACTAGATAATTTTCTTAGGGTTTGAAATTGCGTGTAACTCAAGTTTTGAAATTCTACACCGTTGATATCTAGATGATAATTATTGATCTTTGTTGTCCAGCTTTTAGGCTTGTGTAACGTTTTTCCTAGATAATCAAACTCGTTTAAAAGATATCTAAGCGCACTTAATCTTGCCACCATTTTGTTGTTTGCATTGATAACAGCCCAAGGTGCTGCATGATGAGAAGTTTCTTCAAACATCTTGTTTTTAAAAAAAGTAAATATTTCCCATTTATCTGCCATACGCAAATCATTTTCACTTAACTTCCAAAGTTTAAGTGGATTAGTTTGTCTCTCTTGGAATCTAGATTTTTGTTGTTCTTTTCCAATAGATAAATAAATTTTAATAATATCTATTCCAGAAGAAATTAAATCTTCTTCCCAAGAAACGACTTTTTTCATGAAGTTGGCGTATTGTTTTTCAGAGCAATAACCCATAGTTACTTCAACTGTTGCTCTCGTATACCAGGAGCGGTCAAAAAATACTATTTCACCAGCTTTTGGCATATGTCGTTTATATCTTTTAAACCATCTTTTAGATTCATTCTTAGTCGGGATACCCAGATGAATATATCTAAAATGATCAGGAATTAGATGTCTAGCAAGAAGATTTATAGTATCAGTCTTACCGGCAGCGTCTCGGCCTTCTAGAACAACAGCAATTTTCTTCTCATAATCTATAGCCCATTTTTGAAGTTTTGAGAATTCAATATGCAATCTTCTCTTTTCTTCAGAGTAGAGGGCTCTATTTAAGGTTATATATTCTGATACGTCATACTCAATCATTTATTTAAGGCCATTGTATAAGACAAAGAGATAATAAATTAGTGCTAAGAATATTAAAAGCACGTTCTTTAATTGTCACCAAAGTTTAATTTAATTGTCACCAAAGTTTAATTTAATTGTCACCTTGTTTTTTTACAATGTGATCATGAAAAAAATATTACTTGTTCTTGACTAGCTAATTTATGAAGATTAAAGGTCTTTTTCTATTAATAACTTTACTGCTTTCTTTTTCAGTTCAATCTGATACTACTGCTTATGGAAAATTATTAGTAACACTCGAATCCCAAGACACAATAGCCGGAACAGATTTAAATGAGGAGAATAATGCTTCTAGATTAGGAATAAAAGGAAATAAAGAATTAAGGAAAGATCTAGAGTTAATTTATCAAGCTGAATATGAAGTAGACCCAGTGGATGGGAAAGCAGATGAATCAAAAGGGCGCGTTCTTAAACAGCGAAATACCTTCATTGGAATTAAAAGTTCTTTAGGAACTTTATTTTTAGGAACACACGACACAGCTTTAAAAAAGTCTCAATCAAAAATTGATCTATTTAATGACCTTGCAGGAGATATAAAAAATATTTTACAAGGAGAAAATAGGATGAGTGAATTTATCGGCTATACAACTCCTACTTTAGGAGACGGGTTTTCTGCAACTTTTAATGCTATCAAGGGTACTGAAGATGAAGAAGACAATAGTATTGGAGATTCCACTTCCATATCTCTAAATTATAAAACTAGTTCTTTCTACGCAGCTATTGCTTTTGATTCAGAGCTAAAAGGCTACGATACGACCAGGATATCTATTCAAGTACCACTTAATAGAACTCAGATAGGTATTATTTATCAAGATACAGAAGAATTAAGTTCTGGCTTAGAAGAAGATGGTTATGTTTTAAGTCTTTCTCAAAAAGTAGGAGAAAAGGGACTCTTTAAAATTCAGTTAGCTGAATCAGATATGAAAATGGGTTCTGGTAAACAAACTTCTATTGGCTACGACTATAAATTAAGTAAAAAGGCAAAAGCCTTTGTATTTTATACAGACCTTTCAGGAGACAGTCTTTCTAAAGAAAAAGAAATAACAGCTCTTGGATTTGAGTATAAATTTTAAAAGATCTCCTAAATCATAATGAAATTATTATTAATCAATTAGAAAACATAATGAAAAAAATAAAAAATATAGTTCCTACAATAATCCTTTCCCTTCTGCTTGTTCCTTTAAATTTACTTACTGACAGTAGAGATACGATAAAATAGGAGAAAAAAATGGAAGTTATCCTCTTATATGGACCTTATTTACTG
>TARA_B100000686_G_scaffold355195_1_pt1 | contig 50886 bp, 45 predicted proteins | sample TARA_B100000686 | Tara Oceans TARA_B100000686 (sample SAMEA2622733) | marine metagenome | biome: marine biome (ENVO:00000447); feature: marine epipelagic mixed layer (ENVO:xxxxxxxxx); material: "saline water (ENVO:00002010), including plankton (ENVO:xxxxxxxx)" | depth 150 m
TGGTGTCGCCCTGAAGCTCGCCTGTAAAAACACCATCTTTGAAATGATTCAATATTCCTAGCTTTTGACTTCCAGGCACGATCCGAAGGCAGCCATTCTCCACCGTCGAGTCGTCTATGTAGATGTGAACATTGAGAAGATCTGCCCGCGTGTGCGCGTAAAAAGCTAAATCCTGATGCCAAGGAGCCTTATTACCTATGCTTGAAGGTTTCATAAATATCTGGGAATAATAGAGTTGGATGTTAGGTCCCAGCGCAATTTCAACGATATCAAGTATCCTAGGATCTCTGGCCAAATCCATTACTTCGCTACAAAGTTCATGCGGTTCTGCAACCAACTGGAGAACGTTTCCCTGAATAGCAGATGGGTCGGGGATAGATTCAAAAATGGTCATCTTAAATCGATCGGTGCTCTTGCGGAGACCCTCGCTTTGCCTGGCGAACTCGTCAAATCTATACCGAAGCTTGATCAGGTCCTCTGCCGATAACAGGTGATCGATTGCTAAGTAACCTTCTTTACCCCATTCTGTTTTGTACTTTCCCATTGAATCCATTTGTCTAATTCCTTACTTAACTGGCCTTTCTAATTTCGTCCAATGCGACGATATTCTCGTTGGCTGATTCTGTTTGAAGCATCTTATCCATTTCGAGGTATTCGTAAGCTTCGTTGACATGTTAAGTATCCGAGTGTCGTTTCGATCTTGGAATGACCCGCCCACTTTTGTACCATATGAATTGCAATACCGTCTACTATATATGTAGTGCCGCAATCGGCTATGGCTGATAAACTAAAAGCGCACGTCTATCCGGAGAACTCGGATTCGACAGGCCAGTTCGAAACCTACCGTGCGAACTGGGGGTTGTTGTAAGAATTAAATAAAATGTGCGACATTTTGTGCGACACTTTCTAAATCGGAATAAACATAAAATCAAAAAACGTTTAAAATATGCCGTTTTCAAACATCGGAGAGGTGGCCGAGCGGCTGAAGGCGCTCCCCTGCTAAGGGAGTAAAGGTTAACACCTTTCGAGGGTTCGAATCCCTCCCTCTCCGCCAAAAAGGCCGTAACTTAGTACTTTCTTGCCCAAAAAAATGCCTCACGGAGCGTGAGGCATTTTGGGTTTTTAGGAAACTGTACCACATTTAGCCTTTAGCTAGTTTTAATTGCAGTAGCTTACGGACACGAGAGGAATCAGGTTTCGTTCCTATTGTGGGGCTGATATGACTTGCGATACACAGGGTAAAAATGGGTCTTATAAAGCTCCAAAAATGGAGGTATTAAACAAGTGTCACTGCCTAAATCAAGTCCTACTGCACAAAAATCCTATAATCAAGGATAAATTAACAATCAGGAGATAATAAATATGAGTGTAACCGTAATCGTTTCATTGAGAGTTGCAGACTTTGATAATTGGAAAGCCGAGTTTGATGCTGATGTAAGCAGCAGGCAAGCAGCTGGTATAGATGCCAAGGCTTATCAAAATATTGATGACCCGGATAATCCCATCGCAATAGGTACGGCGCCATCTAAGGAAGCATTTATCGCATTCTTTACAAGGCCAGAAATGCAACAAATCCAGAAAGATGCTGGAGTCCTTGCTCCTCCAGATATAACCTTCTTAGAGGGCGAATAAAATCTGCGTTTAGTTCGTCTCCCAAGGCTCAAATAGCTCTAACTGAAATGTGGCTACACCTTTTGAAGGTCAGGGGCACGGCTATTTGAGTTTTCTAGGCTAAGGTATGGGATTACTTGCCGACATGCAAAATTACTTAAGAGCCATCATTTTTGGGGCCTTACTATATTGGACTTCTCCCTAATAATCGCCAATAAATTTAGGTTATCTGATATAGATCAACCACTATTGCATAATAGGTATTAGAACCATATGAGGGAAAAGGTATACCAATTTGAATCAAAAATTTAGATATCCGCCAGCCACATTAAGCTGGTTTATTTGGTGTCTTGGTGCGGTGTTCTTTTTGTTGGCATTTTTCCATCGCGTAGCACCTGGCGTTTTAGGCCAGCAATTTATTTATGATTTCAGTTTGAACGCGACAACTTTAGGTATATTGTCAAGTCTATATTTTTACTCCTACGTTGCTATGCAAATACCAACCGGTATTCTTGTAGATAAAATAGGCCCACGAAAACTAATCATTTATGGTGGTATTGTTGCTTTTATCGGAACGTTGTTTTTGTCGTTTGCTTCGACCTTTTATTGGGCGGGTATTGGACGTTTTTTAATCGGAGGGTCTGTAGCCGTAGCGTTTGTATCAACATTAAAACTCACTGCTAGTTGGCTACAGCCAAAATACTATTCACTATCTGCAGGTTTTTTATTGGTTGCAGGAATGATTGGAGCAATCATTGCCGGAGTTCCATTGCAGTTGTTATCTGAGATTTATGGGTGGCGTCTTATATTCGCCTGGTCTTCCCTGTTGGGGTTAGTTATCTCCCTGATTGCATTCATTGCTCTGACTGATGATCCTACAGAGAAAGGGTATTTGTCTTTTCAGAGCCGTATTCCGAAAAAAGTTCCACAGAGTATTTTGCTGCAGCTTCGGACAATTATCCGGTATCGGAATGCTTGGTTAATGACCTTGGCGCCTGGAGGATTAACCGGTATTGTTTTAACTTTTTCTGGCTTATGGGGAGTACCATTTTTAGTTGATGTATACTTGCTGAGCCCAAGAATTGCTGCGGCAATTTGCTCCGGTGTTATGTTGGCCTGGGCAATTAGCGGGCCATTTTTTAGTCTTTGTTCTGAAAGGCTCGCCTGGCGTAAGAGACCATATTTGATTGGCTCGCTAAGCGCTCTGATCTGTTGGTCAGTTATATTTTTGATACCTGAGTTACCATTACCAATTCTTCTATTTCTGCTATTTTTCGCTGGGTTTTCGTCAGGAGGTATGATTTTAGGATTCGCATTGGCCAAAGAATCCGTCCCAATACATTTGTCAGGAACTGTGACAGGGCTTGTCAATACTGGTGTGATGTGTGGCCCCATGTTGTTACAGCCATTGGCGGGTGCAGTTCTAGATCAAGTATGGGATGGTCGAATGGTCAGTGATATTAGAACCTATGATTTCGTTGCATATAGAGCGGGTTTTAGCGTTTTGTTAATTTGGCTAGCTATTTCAGTTATTCTTCTTATGTTGGCACGCGAATCTAATTGTCGTCAAATTTTCGATTAATGATGATGAACGGATAAATTAGCCTGTGTTCAGAGTTTTGAGTTAAGAATACTAATTAAATTGGGACTTGCGTGTTAGAATTTTGCGGTAACGGCGTAATTGTGTGCGCCCGTAGCTCAGTTGGATAGAGTGCTTGGCTACGAACCAAGAGGTCGGGAGTTCGAATCTCTCCGGGCGCGCCATATAATCAAACACTTATGAGGCTTGAAATAACGCACTCTCATGTTGCAGGATTAGTTTTTGTTATGGCTTTCAAAGCTAGGCTTTTTCATAATTTTAATTAAGAAAACAGAGCGAAAGATAAGATTTGACTTATATCAAGCATTGGTTACCTGAATTAGTAGGTTTGATCGTATTGAGCATGATCTCTACGATACCTTTTTGGCTGTATCCGCTAGACATTACCGTAGCAAACGCATTTTTTGTTGATGAGAGCTCTTTGAGTGGTTGGCCACTTGAGCATTTTGGTATTTTTAGCTTCCTATTTTGGTTGGCACCGTGGCTTACGGTTATTCTAGGACTGATAGGGCTCTTGGTTCTTTCGATTGGTATACTGAAGACGAAGCGTAAGCGGTTTCGTTTATATGGCATGTTTATATTTCTATCAGTATTGGTTGGGCCTGGATTGGTGGTAAATGCACTCTTTAAAGATAATTGGGATAGACCGAGACCTCGAGAAGTACAGGTCTTTGGCGGAGAAGAGCTATATGTTCCTCCATTAATGCCAGGTCAGGTGGGTAATTCATTTCCTTGTGGCCATTGTTCAGTGGCATTTGCTGTCGCTATGTTCTACTTAGTTTGGCGTCGGCGATATCCAAGAAGAGCAATTATCGCCCTTTCAATATCCATAGCTTTAGGATCTTTGATGGGTATTGCTAGAATCGCAGCGGGAGGCCATTTTTTATCGGATGTTTTATGGTCGGCAGTTCTTACTTGGTCTACTCTCATGCTCCTCTATTGGCCTATTATGCGTATTCCATGGCGAGAAGATACTATAGGTGTTGATTCTCTTGATGCGGAATCGAAGGTAATGACTTGTTTTAAGTTGACTCTAATTGCATTAGTAGCAATCACCGGAGTTGTTTTCACATGGCGCATGTACTGAAATATTTTGTCTAACAAAAAATAATCTCTATTATTCTTGCAGGTACTGTTGATATGTGACTGTGGCGGTTTTATCGAGGGCAGCACCCAAAGCTGATCATTTAAATTGGCTTTTTTAATTTGGTAAGGGAAATTTATGATCTAAGATTTGTTGAAATGTTCCACCTTTAATTTTTTGGTTGCGGCTATCGAATAAGCTGCACAATATCCTTTTGGCGATGGGAGATCACATGCTTGACTTATCGGAAGGGAAAATCGATTAACAACGGTATTTACCACACTTGGTTGAGAGGGCAAGCTGATATTAACGTTGAAACTAGATAGCGGAAGGTGCAGCCCGAAACCATGTTGTTTTGTGTATGCTTCTTTCTTAGTCCATAGGGAAAAAAAGAGTTGTGTTATTTCAGTCTCGGGTGTATTTGCAATCAACTTAGACTCATTTTTAGAAAAAAATCGATATGCGAGCCGTTCCAAGTATTCAGGACTTCTAATGCGAATTTTTTCTATATCAACACCGACCGGACTATTTTTTGTAATTGCATATATTGCATAATCTCCTGAGTGAGAGAGGTTGAATTGCAGTGTAGAGCTGACCGTCGCCTTGATTTTGGGTTTGCCATATAAATTAACTGACAAATCTAGCTTATTAGCAGGAGTATCTAAATATTTCTGAAGGATAAAGCGGAGTCCACCTCGCACTAACGTGTAAGATATTTGATCATTTGTTGCTTTAAATCTTGTTACCTTTTTTCTCTCTTCTTGGGAGAGGGCAAGGGTATATTCAGGCAATTTTTTTCTCAGTTTGGGAAGATGCAGTGTCCATATATGTAAAGAATGTTCACAGATTGGTGGGGTGGAAGTTTTATTCGGTGCGTAGTGCATCGATTGGATCCAGGTTCGCCGCTTTCCAGGCCGGAGCTACGCCAGCAATAAGGCCGATGGCTGTAGCTACTAATTCTGCTGCAATAACAAAAGCCCAAGGAGTGTGTGTTGGAAGAGCCGGGATTAATGCACCGATTACCCAGGCGCCACCTGCGCCAATGATAAGGCCTCCAACGCCTCCTAGTGCTGCCAAAACCATTGCTTCGCCTAGAAAAAGAGCTAGAATTTGACCTCGTCCTCCTCCTAGCGCCCTAAATAAGCCAACTTCATTTGTTCGCTCTGTTACTGCAATGGTCATAATCGTCAATATTCCAACCGCGCCAACGAGTAGAGAGATCCCTCCCAATCCCCCGACAGCAAAGGTTAAAACGCTGAGTATAGAATCGAGAGTGGATATCATCTCTTCTTGCGATTGGATCGTAAAATCTTCAGATCCATGGCGTTGTATCAACATTGACTTGACACGGCCTGACAATTTTTCAAGGTTGGCAGTAGGCGTGTATGTTATGTCAATGGCCATCAATCCTTCCCGATCGAACATTGACTGAGCCCAAGATACTGGGATGAACACAGTATCATCAAGATCGATACCCATCATATTACCCTTTGAGTCCGCCACCCCAATTACTCGAAAACTGGATCCATTGATTCGAACTTTTTCTCCCAGTGGGTTAGATTGCCCGAAAAGTTCATCACGTACGGTTGAACCAAGAACAACGAATGGACGAGCGTTTGTTTGATTATCTTCAGGTAGAAAATTCCCAATTGAGGTGTCTAATGTCCAAACTTCTGGCATGCCGGATCCAACACCATAGATATTTGTTCTGCGCGAAAATTCTCGATATTCAACTGGAGCGTTTCCTACGACATAGGGGTTCACCGCTTCCACTTGAGCTAAGCGTGATATCGCGTCAGAGTCAGCTAATGTGAGAGGTCGGGTCGTATTTACCAACGCTCCTGACATACCAAATGTCCCTGATTTACCAGGTGACACTGATAATATATAGCTTCCAAATTGAGTGAATTCACCTACTACATATCTATTAATTCCTTCTCCGATTGAAGTTAAGAGAACGACTGCAGCAATTCCAACGGTAATGCCCAAGCCTGTCAAGCTACTACGAAGCCGGTTAGAAAATACAGAGGATAAACACATACGAATGTAGTCTATTCCAAGCATACTCGCTTTATCCTGTGAGAGCCTCAACAGGGTCAAGACGTGCAGCTCGTCGTGCAGGCAATAGACAGAACAAGGCTGCGGTTCCGAGGGACGTAGAGGTTGCTGCAATTGGGGCCCAGTAGGGCACCGAGATTGGAAAACTGGGTACGGCTGCCGCTAATACGAGAACAATTGTGTAGCCTAGTATTAAACCAGCTATAGCGCCTAGCGTTGCTAGCATAATCGCCTCAAGCAGGAAAATAATGAGAATTTGAGAATTAGGTGACCCAACAGCTTTTAAAAGGCCAATTTCATTAGTTCGTTGGCTAATTGATACTAGCATAACATTCATTATTAGAATGCCAGCCACAGCAAGAGAAATAGATGCAATACCAGCTACAGCGACCGTGAGTGTTCCAAGAATTGTGTCAAAAGTCTCAAGCATTGCATCTGCACTAATAACGGTGACATCCTCGACACCATTATGTCTTGCTCGGAGTATGTCAATGGTCGCTTTTTCAGCTCGCGCCATTGCAGCTGGACCGTCTGCTTGAACCATGACTCGAAACACCGAGTCAGTGTTGAATAAAGTTTGGGCCGTGGCTACCGGAATAATTGCTGCATCTGATAGCGACATCCCCATTCCCTTTGGCCCTTCTTTCTTTAAGACACCAATTACTTGAAATTTTTGGCTATCAATTCTCACGCGCTCTCCAATCGCTTTTTTATTTCCAAAAAGCTCGGTTTTTAATTCAGCACCTAGGACTACGATCGCCTGGCCTCGCGATGCATCACCAACCGGTAAAAATCGACCTACATTCATCTCTAGATTTCGAATTTTGTATAAACTCGCGGTGGAACCAATTACATCAACTTCCCGTTCAAGTTGTTGATAGGAAACAGGTGCCGCACCCATAGTTATTGGGGCTACGTTCCGAATGGATCGACTTCGGGTCAGTGCGATCGCATCTTCTATTGTCAGTTTCACGGAACTTCCAGCAAGAATAGGAGGTTGGCCACCAGTGGTTTCCAATTTTCCGGGCATGACAGTTAGTAAATTACTTCCGAGGTTCATAAATTCGTCATTTACATAACGCCGTGCCCCATCACCTATAGCAGTTAGTAATATCACCGAAGAGACCCCGATAGCTAGCGCGACAAGCATTAGCCATGTTCGAGTTCTAGCACCATTAAGGGCTCGTAAACTAAAACTAAAACTATCGCGGACTCTCATCTTGGGTAGGTCAGAAGTTACTGGTATCTTTTTCAATGAAGCCATCACGCATATGAACACGACGTTGTGCCCGATCACCTAATGCCGGATCATGAGTAATGACTATAAGAGTTATACCGTTTGAATTAAGAGCTTCTAAAGTATTTATAACGTCGTGCCCTGACTTGCTATCAAGATTTCCGGTAGGTTCATCTGCTAGCAATACGCCTGGCTGCATAATTGTCGCTCGCGCAATTGCCACTCGCTGTCTTTGTCCTCCCGACAATTGATTCGGTTTATGATTTGCGCGATCAGAAAGACCCATTGCCTCTAAAGCCTCACCGACTCGGCGGCGGCGCTCTCGAGGCAAGATTCCATCTAAGTTAAGTGGCAGTTCGACATTTTGGGCAGCTGTCATTCGTGGTACTAGGTGAAAGCTTTGAAAAACGAATCCAAATTTTCTCCGCCTAAGCGCAGCTCTCTTTTTTTCGGTCAAGGAGGTGGTGTCTTCATCGTCCAACAAATATTGGCCTCCATCTGCGTGATCCAGAAGCCCAAGAATATTAAGCATAGTTGACTTGCCGGATCCAGATGGGCCCATTATAGCCACGTACTCACCATCCTTAATTTGCATATCAATTTCCCGAAGAGCTTTAACACGCTCTTCTCCAACTTGAAACTCACGACAAATATTTACGAATTGGATCATTGTGAGAATCTATCTCCACGTAAGTTCATATCTTCCGTGATTGCCATAACTCCATCAGATAATCCTGAAACATCAACGGATGTTACAACCAATTCGCCAAACGAAATACCATCTTCGATTTCCGTCCAACCCCAGTTTGATATGCCAATCATAACGTCGCGTTTCTCAATGGTATCTCCATTAAGTACATAGGCATATTGATCTTCAAGTACAGCCTCGCTAGGTACTCGAACTGCTGAATTTCGAGTATCAAGTATCACTTCGACGTCCGCTGAATAGCCAGCTAGCAATTCTTTCAGATCGTTAGCGTTGGTTAACTCCACTTCGATTTCAACGGTTCTGGCTTGAGCAGAAAGATCTACGACGAATGGTGCAATACGATTTACGATCCCGGTAAATTCCCGGGTACCAAAAGCGTCAAGCGTCACTCGTGCTGACTGACCAAGTCGGACTCTAGGTGCATCTACTTCATCAATTGGTGCGGCCACATAGAAACATGAGGAATTAATGAGATCAATAGCAGAGGATCCTGCTACTCCGGACGACGATGGTGTTACATATTCATAAAGTTCACCCTTTAAATTAGCAACCACACCATCGAATGGTGCAACCAACTGCGTTCGTTCCAATCGAGTCTGAATAAGATTAATACGTGAAGAAGAAACCACAGCGCTTGCTTTGGCAGCGTCACAGCTTGCTCTTCGGGCTGATGCATCAGTTACAGCTCTGTCAACTCGTTCTTCAGAAACAGAACCGCTTTTCTGAAGCTTCAACAAGCGATTTGCTTCTCTTTCAGCAACTTCGGCTGTTAGACAGCTAGCTCTTGCATTTGCTTGGACAGACTGTGATTCAGCGCGCGATAATTCCATTTCGGCCATTAGATCCTTGTTCCACAAGGACATCAATAAATCACCCTTTTTAACAAAATCGCCTTTTTGTACATTTAATGCAGCAATGAGCCCGGCGGTTCCCGGCGATAACTGAGCTCTACGGCACGCTTTTATTGTTCCGGCGCGGGTGTTAGCAACGGTTCTTTCGACAATACCAGAATCAGCAGTTGAAACGGTTACTGAAATCGGTCTCGGTTTGTTACTTTGCCAAAATATGAAACCACCAATTCCAACGACCACAATTGCAACCAAAAGCCATTTTATTAGGCGACGCATCATAATTCTTGCTCTCTAGTTCTCTAAGGTGAAAGATTATAGTTTGAGTGGAGAGTAAATGTTGTTTATTCCTACTCGTGGCATAGAGGGTAAGAGATACAGGTTGGTCTGTGAATGCTCTGTGAAAGCTGTTTATGGCATATTTTCATTGGCTTTAGTAGAGTTTGTATTTAGCATAATTAGCGCCACTCCCGATAAGATTATGGCTCCTCCCAATAGAACCGATAGTGTTGGGTCTTCCCCTAGAAAAATAATACTCGTTATGATGGTTACAAAAGGCAAAATCAGAAGTACGGGTAAAACTTGTGAGACGGGATTTCGGGACAAAATTCGGTACCACACTCCATAACCTAGGCCTGTCATTATCAATCCAAGGTAGATTACGGTAGACCAACCAACCCAACTAGCTTCTTGCACAGCTGACAATTGACCAGTTTCTAACAAAAATGATCCAATGATCAATTGCGGGCCCGAGAAAGCTGCTACCCACACCACTAAAGATAGGCTATTCACGGTACTTGCGAAGCGTTTCACCATAATTTGACCTACGGCCCACATCAAGCCACCACTTGCAGTGAGCAGAATGGGAAATATTTGATCCTTTAGGTTAGGTTGACCAACCAGGATATATATACCCCCAAAAGCCAATAGCATGCCTAAAATGCTTTTTCCGCCAGGCTTTTCTTTAAGAAATAAAATAGCTAGCAATACTCCGAATGGCACCTCTAGCTGTACTACGATTACCGCGAGGGACGCATCAATCATTGAAAGGCCGGTGAATGTTAGGCCATATTGGATTGAAAAACCCAGAAGTGATATCCAAAAAATTTTGATGAAATAGCCTTTGGGTAGGGAAACAAACCAGAGCAAGGTGAGCGCTGCTGCGGAAAAGCGCATCCCCATCAAAAATAATGGCGGAAATTCAGATAGACCGACTTTGGCTAATGTGAAGCCAAGACCCCAATTGATTGGTACCGAAAAAGCTAAAATTGAGTCACGAACATTCATCGATGCGCACAATAATAAGGCTAATTGCGTTGTTAGTTTTTAAGGGCACTGATCGTTTTTTAATGAAGAAAGTTGGTAACATCAAGAAGAATTACTACGAGAAGCTTGTCTGATTTATAGATATTATAAGTTGCAAGCGAGCTTAATACAGAAAGACTTTTCAGCGAAACGTCATTTTTCGGCCGCTAGCGCCGAAATGGCGAAGAAACTGTTGATATTCATAATTTTTGAATTCTATGTCCTAAAATCTATATAATTCAGTGTCTGTAAATTACCTAAAACATGATCAATTGGGCACTTATAGCCTGACAAAACAGACTGAACATGGTAACGTGCCTGTGTGATTATTCTGATTATGTGTGACATTAACCCCCTAAAATTGGTGTACGGTAAGGTACCAAATCTCAACTAAAGCACCATTATGTTTAAAGAGCTAGGCGATCAACTTAAGCATACCTTTGATGATTTAAGAGGGCGAGGCCGCCTAAATGAAGATCATGTTAATAAAGCGCTTCGTGATGTGAGAGTTGCGCTCCTTGAGGCTGATGTCGGATTGCCTGTAGTAAAGGTATTTATTGACAGGGTCAAAAGTCGTTCAGTTGGTGAAGAAGTGATGCGTAGCTTAACGCCTGGGCAAGCTGTAGTAAAAATTGTCTATGATGAGTTAGTTGCATTGATGGGGGAAAGGAATGATGCTCTAAATTTATCAACTCGCCCACCAGCAGTTATTCTGATTGCTGGACTGCAGGGCGCAGGAAAGACTACTACGGTCGGAAAGTTAGCTCGATACCTATACACCAATCAAAGTAAGCGAGTTCTTGTAACTAGTACCGATATTTATCGACCTGCTGCCGCTGACCAACTACAGAAGTTAGCAAAAGAGGTTGGAGTGGATTATTGCTCCTACGCATCTAAAGATCCGATTGCAATTGCTAATCATGGTTTGGAGGAATCACGATTACGCGGGTCCGATGTGTTGCTAATTGATACTGCGGGGAGATTACATGTTGACTCTCAAATGATGTCAGAGATAAGTCAAATATATGAGGCCATTAATCCAGTTGAGACATTGTTTGTAGTCGATAGCATGACCGGCCAAGATGCCATCAATAGCGCAAAAGTATTTAATCAGCAGCTCGACCTTACCGGAATAATTTTAACAAAGATCGATGGAGATAGCCGTGGTGGCGCAGCATTATCAATTAGACATGAGACCGGCTGCCCGATAAAGTTTGTTGGGACTGGTGAGGCAATGGATGCGTTAGATGCATTTCATCCTGACCGAATAGCTTCTAGGATTCTTGGAATGGGTGATGTTCTGAGTCTCGTGGAAGAAGTAGAGCGAAAAGTAGATCGAGAAAAGGCAGAAAAGATTGCAAAGAAGATTCGAAAGGGGAAGTCTTTTGATCTTAATGATTTTCGCGACCAATTAGAGCAGATGAATAGCATGGGAGGGCTTGCTGGAATGATCGACAAGCTCCCGGGTATTGGAAATATTCCGCAGGCAGCAGTTGATCAAGCTAGCCAGATGCAGACAATACCTTTGATCGCAATTATTGACTCAATGACAACTCAGGAAAGACGACATCCAGCATTGATAAAAGGCTCGCGAAAGCGACGCATCGCATCTGGGTCAGGAAGGCAGGTGCAAGAAGTCAATAGATTGCTCAAGCAGTTTACACAACTGCAAAAAGTAATGAAGAAAACGAAGAATAAAAAAGGAATGATGCAGATGATGGATCAGTTAAAAGGAGGCGGTTTTTCAGGACTGCCTCCTTCCTAAAGGATATTCTGACATCTGCCAATAAGAAGTTTATATTATGTTAAACTACCCAACAATTTAGCACTAGTAATACCGGTAAGCGGTAGTGGGAGGGTAGAAATGGTAATAATCCGATTAGCTCGGGGAGGCTCTAAAAAGCGTCCGTTCTATACAATCGTAGTGTCTGATCAAAGGCGACAGCCTAAAGGGAAGTTCATTGAGCGATTAGGATTTTATAATCCGATGGCCAATGAGAATGAGGAGCCAATCCGTTTGAATGAGGATCGCATCGAATATTGGATTAAGAATGGTGCAAAACCATCTGAACGTGTTGCACACCTAATGAGGCAAAAAAAGAGCGAGGCAGTTTCAGCGGCGTAAATGTTGGATAGCTAAAAATATATATTCTTCCTTGGGTTCAGAAGGACACAATAGAGGAGCTTTTGATGCTCCCATAATCCTCGGCGAAATTTCTGGACTTTTTGGTGTGCGCGGAGAGGTTCGAGTTTTTGATTATTCTAGAAAGCGAGGCGATATATTAAAATATGATCCTTGGTTGATAGAACGCGATGGTAAGTGGAATGAAACGTCAGTTCGAAACAGTCGCCATCATCAAGAAACTCTTGTAGTTCACCTTGAGGGTTTCGATGACCGCGATTTATCAAGGACTCTAATTGGAACTAAGGTGGCTATAAAACAAAGTCAGTTGCCAAAATTAAATGACGGTGAGTTTTATTGGCATGAGTTAGAAGGGTTGGCAGTTATTAATGACAATGGCCATGAATTTGGCACTATTGAAAAGTTTATAGAAACTGGAGCGAATGATGTTTTTGTGGTGCGAGGGGAAAAAGAGCGCCTCATTCCATATACAAAAGATGTAGTGATAGAAGTTGATTTCAGAAGGAACCTAGTTTTGGTTAAATGGGAACTCGATTATTAGGACAGGTAGAAGAGTGCGTTTAGATATAATAACAATTTTTCCTGAAATGTTTGGCGCTATTCAATGTTGTGGGATTCCTAGGCGAGCCATAGAAACAGGAGCTTTAGACTTAAATCTTTGGAACCCAAGAGATTTGACGGAAGATAGTTATAATCGTGTTGACGATAGACCTTATGGTGGAGGCCCTGGCATGGTTATGCTTGCTGATCCATTGAAGCGAACATTAGATAAAGCTCGCCAAAAGAATATTGGTGGTCGGGTGATTTATTTGACTCCTCAAGGAGCTCAATTAACTCAGGACCGAATAAAACATTTAGCTACGGCACGCGGCTTAATATTTTTAGCAGGCCGATATGAGGGTGTTGATCAAAGATTAATTGATCAAGAAGTTGATGAAGAAATATCAATTGGTGATTATGTATTGTCTGGCGGCGAGTTACCCGCTATGGTGCTAATTGAGAGCCTAGCAAGATGTTTGCCTGGCGTGCTTGGCAATCAAGAGTCAGTGAGAGAAGAGTCATTCAGTGAAGGTTTGTTAGATTGGCCTCAATACACCAGACCAGAGAAATATTGTGGTCAGGTAGTACCTTCGGTATTGTTAGGAGGCGATCATGGTGCCATTCGAAAATGGAGGTTACAGCAGGCACTTGGAAGAACATGGAAGCGGAGGCCTGATCTTATTGCTATGGCGAAATTAAATGAGGAACAAGAGCAGTTGTTGCATGCATATCAAAAGGAACATAAAGAAAAGGAGAGCTTGAGATGACTACGAGTATACAAGAGCTTGAAAATCAACAAATGAGAGATGATCTGCCTGAATTTGGTCCAGGTGATACGGTACGAGTTCAAGTAAAGGTACGGGAAGGAGAACGCGAGAGACTTCAAGCATTTGAAGGTGTGGTTATAGCTAAGCGTAATCGTGGTATTAATTCGTCGTTTACCGTTAGGAAAATATCATACGGTGAGGGTGTCGAAAGAGTATTTCAAACGCATAGCCCGCTAGTAGTATCAATTGAAGTTGGAAGGCGCGGTGATGTTCGGCGTTCCAAACTTTACTATCTCCGCAGTCGTACTGGTAAATCTGCCCGCATTAAACAAAAAGTTTCCTAGCTATTCTGTCCAACGCGGGGGAGTTTATGGCCCAGTTTGCCCGACTGAGCATTACTTTGGCAATGATCATTGTTGCGGATATATCAACGGTAGCTCTTGGGGAAAATAATTTAGCAATTGATGATTCGAATCATGGTAATTATGAGTCAATCAACCTGACTTTTGAGACTAATTTTCAGACTTCTATTAGCCCTACGTCAGTACCAAGTAATCTTGATGAAGATTTTTCGGTAGCTAAATCTTCAATAGGTATAGATAGGAATATTTCCATAAGACCTTTATCCTCCGATTTTGAAATTAATCTTGAGCGCATACGTGAGCTTCGACAGGCAGGCGCACTATCATTAGCGGAATCGCTTTTGATAGAAAGCGCTCCTGAGAGACACCAAGTAGAGTGGTTTGAATGGCAACGAGAGTTATGGGAAGTCCAGACTGAAAATGGACAATATGATCGACTAGTAAAGAATTTAGAAAATCTAGTGAGTCTTGTTTCTGAAGATAATTTATATGAAGTTTTAGAGCGCTTAGTAATCACTCAACAGAAGCAAGGCAAATTCCTAGCAGCGAGAGTTGGTTTGCGGAAATTATTTTTGATGACCGCTCAAGACCCAATGCGCGTTTCCCGCTTAAGACGAATACTGATACGAAATTATATTGAGTCTGATTTCTTGATGGATGCTGCGGACGCAAGTATACGGTACCAGGAAGAATATCTTCCAGATGACACTGAATGGAATCTTTTGAGAGCTGAGATCTTGATTAAAATCGGAGAACCTTCAAAAGCCATTATACAGCTTGTTGGATTACAAAATTTGAAAGCACGACTCATGCTTAAATTAGCTCGTCTCTATGAAGGATCGATAAAACCTGTTACCGTCATTGAAGATTTATCTAGCCTTGGGGAAATGCCAATTGAATCTTTTGAACTAAATTACTTTCGAATGGGTATTATTGCCGAAGCTGCAAGAATGGCTAGCGATCTTAGGGTCCGCCTAAAAATGCAGGAAATCCTCCTTGGATCCAATGTTGCAGAGTTGTCGATGTTGCCAGAACTTACTACAGAAGTCCTGTTAAAAACATATTCGGCAATTGCAGTGAACGAGGGTAATGCTAACAATCTTCTAGTTGGTGATTATCTTAGTTGGATTGAGTATGCCAAATCCATTCAGTCGAAGAACGCAGACATTGCGCGATCAATATATGCCTTTCTGTTGCAAGAAGAAGTATCCATAGATGCTCGTAAAGGGGCTTATGAGGGGTTAATTGGCTTATTGCTGAAGGAACGCCAGTATGCTTTAGTTTCTTATCTTTATGATGAAGGCAGCCTGATTAGCGGCATTCCTCCAGTCAGTCAAAATCTTTTACTAACGTGGTCGAGGTTTGCGTTAGAAGCGCGAGACTATAAAACTGCAATGAATTTAGCTAGGGCAATCAATGTAGTTCCTAATGAATTCACTAATTGGGCCTGGGAGCTTTATATTGCACGACTCGAAATATTTTCGGGAAGCAGTGTGGAAGGAGCAGATCGATTATTGAACATCCTAGAAAGGCATGACCAATTGCAAGAGGCCCAACTTGATCAGTATCTGCAAGTGGTATTTGATCTGCAAACCATTGAACGTCATGATCTTGCTATGACTTTGTTTAAGTCAGTGGAGCCATTCACTAATTCTTTACGACAAAAAAGGGAGTTACTGTTCTGGATGGGTGAATCGCAGATTGGCCAACAAAAATTTGCTCAAGCGGCAGACCTCTTTCTTCAATCTTCCGAAATAGGTAATCAGAATAGTGATTTATGGGGTCAAAGTGCACGATTTAGAGCTGCGGAGGCGTTAGTTGATGCTAGCTTATTTAACGATGCCTTCAATATTTACCAAACATTGCTTGAGGAAAGCCAAGACCAAACTCGTCGATTCCAATTGCAACAAAAGCTTCAAAAGATAAATCTGCAGAGAGCGGTTGGCATTCGATGATGAAGAGCGGTAGGCATGTGCCTAACAAAAATGATCAGATCCTGATCGATCAATTTCTTGATACGATTTGGTTAGAATCAGGACTTAGTCAAAATACTCTATCAGCATATCGTTCAGATCTAGAGCAGTACGCGATCTGGATTTACAAAAGTAAATATCAATTATCAACAGCAGGTCGTGCCCAGATCTTGAATTACTTAGGGTACTGTGTCGCCAATGGAGTAGCCGCTCGATCATCTTCACGAAGATTATCTAGCCTTAGACGATTTTATCAGTATATGAATCGGGAAGGAAGAATAGATTCAGACCCAACATCTGATGTTGAATCTCCAATTGTAGGAAGCTATTTACCAGAAACTTTGTCAGAGAGGGCTGTAGAAAAATTACTAGAGGCTCCTGACACTAATACGGCACTTGGAATTCGTGATCGAACAATGCTAGAGGCGTTATATGCTAGTGGTTTGCGTGTGTCAGAATTGGTTACACTGACTCGTTCGGAATTAGACGAAACAGCAGGCTTGGTACGAGTGATCGGCAAAGGTCAACATGAGCGTATTGTTCCTTTAGGCGAGGAGTGTCTAAATTGGGTATGTTTTTATTTAGATGGCGCGAGAAACGCCATATTAAATGGAAAAACGTCAGATAGTATTTTTATAACTAAACACGGCGGCCCAATTAGCCGACAACGGTTTTGGCAATTGATCAAGTATTATGGTAAGCGTGCAGGAATTGGTGAGCACCTTTCGCCCCACACACTTAGACATGCTTTCGCTACTCACCTACTCAATCATGGAGCGGATTTGAGGAGTGTTCAGATGCTTCTGGGGCATGCGAATTTGTCAACGACACAGATTTACACTCATGTTGCAACGGCGCGACTCCAGTCCTTACATGCTTCGCATCATCCGCGTGGTTAGCCATTGTCTTCGATTTAAAATACAGGTAAAGATATTTTTTTAATTCAAAGCTTGTGCTAAACGCCTTCGGTACGCAGGCACCTCCTCATGATGGTTGCCCAAGATTCCAAAAGTTCGTACTAAATTTTCCCGACCAATTTCCTTTGCATCTTTATCCCCGATAAGTACCATTTGCAACCACTGCTCCATAGCAGCGGAATAGTTGCCAGCCGAAAAATATACCGCACCGAGTTGAGCTTTTTTTATAAAATCCTTAGGATTATTGATCATATATGCTTCTAATGCACATAGATCGGTGTTTTCACCTGCGATTTCTGATAATTCTATACGGGCTAATATCGATTGCGCTGCTGAATCGTCGCGGAGATGTTTCGGAAAATTACCGAAAGTTGATCGAGCGTCCTCCAAATATTCAGCATCGAGTTGATACTCTGCCAGGATCAAGTGTAATTTGTCATAGCCAGGATCATGTTTTAGCGCGGTTTGAATTGTTTGAATCGCTTCGTTAATCTTCCCATTTTCAGCTAATTTCTTAGCTTCTCTTATGCTCGTATCGCCCGGTCGATCAACATGTTTCTCAACGAAGTCTCTTATCGCAACTTCTGGCAGTACTCCCATAAATTCATCCGCCACCTCACCATTTTTAAACAGTTTTACCGTGGGAAGGCTTCGAATGTTGAAACTACTGGCTAGCTGTTGCTCTTCGTCAGTATTAACTTTTGTCAAATCGATTTTACCCGCGTATTCTGAGACAATATTTTCGAGTAAAGGCATTAGCATTTTGCAAGGTGCGCACCAATCGGCCCAAAAATCAACTAATACGGGATTTGTTTTTGATTTCTCGAGAACCAACTGCGGAAATGTTTCAGAAGTGATTTCAGTTGTCATTCTTAGTTCTTTTTGATCTACATTAGCGAATTCACGTTGCGATAAATTGTCACAACTCGAATAACTTTTCTGCGTTCGTCTTTCCTATCTTTATTTTATCCAGATCACTGATTTCGGCATTATCGAACCATTCTGCTCCATGATCGATATTTTCGAATGGCCAGTCAATAGAGAATAAAATCCTATCAGCCCCAATTTCTACCATGGTATTAACCAAGGATTGGGTGCGAAAAACACCGGATGTCGTGACGTAAAAATTATTTAGAAAATAGTCCAAAACTTTTTTCTTAGCTGGATATCTAGGCGGCTGATTCGTCCATTTAACCCTATTATCGATGCGCCATAAATGTCCTGGTATTCCTTCACCAAGGTGGCCCAATATGATTTTGAGTGTTGGAAATTCATCGAAGAGACCAGAACAGATTAGACGGAGCGCATGGACTGCAGTTTCTTGCGCGAAAGCCCATGTGGGCCCTAATAGCCAAGGATGACCATCATAGATTTGAGCCATACTTGGGATTGGATTACGGGGATGTAAATAAAAAGGTCGCCCGAGTGTATCTACGGTGCTCCAAAACTCTCGGTATTCCAGTTGGTCATAATAAACGGCTGAATCAGGACTATTCACCTGCGAAAAACCGTTTACCAGGGATCCTACGAAATTTAATTCATTGATGGATCTTTCTAATTCTTGGCTTGCTAGCTCAGGATCCTGCATCGGTAGTGCCGCAAACCCAAGAAAACGTGATGGATTTTTTGAGACAATATCGGCCAAGAAATCATTTGCTTTTTGCGCTAGTTCAGATGCCTGATAGGGATCTGGTATGGATTGAATAGCGGGTGCATTCAGCGATAGAATCATGGTTTGAACGCCATGCGTATCCATCAATTGTAGTCCCCGATTGCCGAGGTCAGTGAGTCGGTTGGTAATCTCAGGCCAGAGAATTTTTGGGAAAACACTGAGCGATCCATCGATAGTTTCATCGATGGAGAAGTGTTCCTCAAGGGCTATTTTTCCTTGCAATGATATGTACCAAATTTCATTAATTAAAAGATAAGATTACTATCGAATAGTTCCAACGCTCTTTGACCATAGCATCTTAGGTTAAAACACTATTGTAGTGATTCAAGTGGAACATCACCGGTTAGGAATGTCAAGAATATTTGTTACAATAAACTATAATTAGTATTGGATTCAACCATCACGTCTCTTCGAATGGGGAATAGGGAGTCGGTTATGTCAAACAGTTGGATGGAGCGTTATTGGCATCCAGTAGGATTGTCTGGAGAAGTTAGAGATCAACCATCTCAGTTTATGCTTCTGGGGCAAAGAATTGTTGTGTTTAGAAGTGGCAATGGCGTGGTAGCTATGGAAGACAAATGCCCTCATAGAGGAACCGCTCTATCTGGCGGAGTTGTGACGGATGGGAAGATAGCATGTCCGTATCATGGGTGGCAGTTTAATTCCCATGGTAAGTGCGTGCATATTCCTGCACTACCAGAAGAATCACCTGCTATACCCGAACGAATTCGAGTTAATTGTTACAATGCACGTGAAGAGTACGGGTTAATTTGGGTTGCGATGAGCTCGACACCGGAGTCATTCCCATCGTGGCCGCGTGACGCATGGCAAAACCCGGATTACCACACTTTCTCCCCCGGTACATATATGTGGGATGCAAGTGCTGCACGTGCGACTGAGGCTGCTATGGATTTTTCTCACTTTAATTTTGTCCATAAAGGATATACAGAGTTAGCAGATGGACCGATCATCAAGCCATATGAGGTTTTTGAGACTACAGACGGCATGCAGTACGCGTATGAAGATACAGCCTTAAAGCGGGACTATAGCCTGCATTTTCCATTTGTTTTGCATGATACAAAAACGGTGATTGCAGAGGGAGAGGGAATTACCTGGTCAGAAAAAACTGCAAGTCAAGAAGGAGATGTTACTATTTTGACTTTCATTGCGACTCCAGTTTCGGATTGTCAAACTAGAATATTTAGTTTTATTGGCAGAAATCATTCACTTGATGTTTCCGATAGCGTGATGGCAGAAGGATTCGATGAAATTATGGATCAGGATCGCATAGTTGTTGAGTCGCAGCTGCCAGTCGAAATACCAGATAATATCAATGCTGAGTTTCATCAACGTTGTCCAGATGCCGCGTCACTTGTGTATCGGCGTTTGCTGTCTGAAGCAAAGCATAAAAGAACTTGAGCAGAGACCGGTAACTGAGAATAAATGGAATTTTTCTTGGCAAATCTTTCATTCTTGAGGTTGGATCAACTTTGAACGTTACTGTCTCAATTTCTCAGGTTACAGGTACGCCTTTAGATCCTGTCGGCAATCGAAAGCGGTGTGAAACTATTTTGCGAGATTCCTTTAAAAAAGGAGCAAATTTAGTTATTTTGCCTGAGCTAATCGCGCAGGGTTATTTTCTTGATAGGCATGGCCAGTTTGAAACGGCTGAGGAATTTGATGGCCCAACCTTGAATAGCTGGTTAAAGGTTGCTCATGATTTCAATGGTTACATAGCCGGTGGATTTACGGAGCGCGTTGGTGATGTATTATTTAATACTGCGATACTGATTGGCCCAACCGGGCCACTAATACATTATCGTAAACTTCATTTATTTGATCGAGAAAAGGAAATCTTCGAACCGGGGGACTTGGGATTGCCTATTTCTGATACTCCAATTGGCGTCATTGGGCTTTGCGTCTGTTATGATCTACGATTTCCCGAAGTAGTTCGACTGTTGGCTCTTCGTGGTGTGCAAATTCTCGCAGTGCCTACTGCTTGGACTGCCGGCTTTGATAAGTTACACTGGGATAAAGATGGATATTGTCCACAAGCTAGAGGTGCAGAATTACAAGCTAATCTAAGTCAAATTTTCATTGGCTGTGCATCTCAAGTTGGCGACCAGTCTGAATTTGTTTTGTTGGGGTCTTCTCTACTGTTAGGCCCTAGCGGTGAAACTTTAATGGGGCCATTTTCAAGTGAAAAGGAAGAAAGTTTAATGACGGAAATTGATGTTAATGAAACAATACGAGCACAGTCACGTTCAGCTTTGATTACACCTCGAAAAGATCGACGGACAGATGTATATGGCATGAGTTACGACAATAAGACATATTAATTTGGAAGGTACATTAGTAGTAATTAGGTTTGTTTTTGGCCTTTTTATAATAAAATCAAAATTTCAGCGCAGAAAACCAAAATGGGAGCTAACCAATGAAAATGATAGATCTTTCTCACATGATGAGCATACATACGCCTGGATGGGTCGGGTATTCGGGCAATAAAATGTATTACGCTCAAAATTTGCAAAGCAAGAATATAGTGGCCCAACGCATCGATACCGCAATGCATGTCGGAACCCATATTGATGGCGCTATGCATGCAGCGGATATTAAAGGTGATATGGGATCTTACCCGCTTGATTTTTTGTGTGGGCCTGGAGCTGTTGTTGATATATCTGAGCATATGGATGATTGGGCAGTGATAACGCCTGAAATGCTCGAATCAGCATCGGTTGAAATTAAGGATAACGATATACTCATTATCCATACTGGATTTCATAAGCATTATGAGGGCCAGCCTCAACAGGATTTGATTAAGTACTTTTGTATGCATCCCGGAGGTGGGCTTGAACTCCTCAACTGGATGCTAGACAAAAAAATAAAATGGTTTGGTGTTGATTGCGGGAGTGGTGATCATGCGATGAATACATCGATTAGGATGATGCGCCCAGATTTAGCAGAGCAGTTTGAAAAAAAGATCGGGATGAGTTGCAGTGAATTTTTTGGAGAGTTTGATTACATACATAGACTTTCTGGTCGAAAAGTTACTCAAGATATTTTTCCATTTCATAATTATGCCTTTCAAGAGGGTTTAATACATGCAGAAAATGTGGGTGGCGATATTGAGTTAGCTTTGAATCAACGATTCGTTATAGGTGCTTTCCCATGGCGTTATGATGGTTTGGAATCTTGCCCATGCCGAATCATATGTTTTGATGGTGTTGGAGATGAGGTTGAGGCTATTGGAGATGCAGCTAATGCTATTAAGCAAGACAATCCGACAGGTCATTGGCGTAGATAATTGACATTATTTTAGGAACAGTTAGCGGATGAAAATACAGCAATATTTTAACCTTCCAGTTCCTTGTGATGTTTCGTGGAATTATTTTCAAGACTTGCGGCAAGTGGCAGAATGTATTCCTGGAGGTGAAATAACCGGAGATGATGGTGGCTCGACTTATTTTGGAACGGTTAGTTTGAGAATCGGTTCTTTTAATGTCACATTTGATGGCGAGGCACAATTGGAAAACGATTTTGAGAACAAAGTCGGGAAGTTAAAATGTAAGGGTGTAGACAAGCGAGGTGGAAGTCGCACACGTATGGCAATGGAATATCGATTGTCTCCCGTCGAGGATGCAACCAGGGTTGATATTGAGGTAGATTTAACTTTATCAGGCGCAATTGCCCAGTTTGGTCGAACAGGGCTTATAAATGAGACTGCCAATATTATTATGGGCCAGTTTTCAGAGTGTCTTGAGAAAAAGGTACTCGCTGTGTTGGCTGGTCAATCGACGTCAGAGATAGAAAAACCAAAACAAATCGGTGGCATTTCTCTGATAGCGCGAGGCTTGTTTGCTTGGCTTCGAAGGCTGATAACGAGATCTCAAACATGAATTATGTTGGATATTATTTTGACGGCTTTACTTTGTCAGTATGCCTAAAAAATATGAAAGTTAATGTTAATGGGAGGTTTTATTGAAACCGCCACCGTTTGAGTATCATAAACCAACGACTATTTCAAAGCTCTTAGAGCTATTAGAGGCCCATAGTCATGACGCAAGGATTTTGGCCGGTGGTCAAAGTTTAATGCCATCGATGAATTTCAGATTATCCCGTCCTGAACATGTAATTGATATCAATTTAATAGAAGAGTTAAATCAGCTAAACGTCCGGAACAATAAATTAGTAGTCGGCGCATTGACAAGACATGCAACATTTGAAAGTCCTGTAATAGATGACCCATTAGGCAGTCTATTGGCTACCGTGTGCCAACATCTCGCTCATTGGCCGATTCGTGTTCGTGGGACCTTTGCTGGAAGCTTGGCGCACGCAGATCCAGCAGCTGAATGGTGTTTGTTAGCGGTTGCTTTAGATGCGGATATAATCATTCGGAGCAGCCAAGGTGAAAGAGCGGTCAAAGCGTCAGAATTTTTTAAAGGGGGATTCCAAACTGCGCTAACTCCGAATGAGGTTATAGTTGAGGTACATCTTCCATTATTAGGGGAAAATGCACGCTATGGGTTCATGGAGATAAGTCGACGAACCGGTGATTTTGCACTTGCAATGGTGCTCTCAATTATGTGGCTGGATTCACAGCATCAAATAGAGAGAGCTTCGGTAGCTGTTGGAGGAGTGCAGTCATATCCAATACGTGTGTTCGCCGCGGAAGAGAATCTTGCGAACGCCGCTCCATCTAAAGATTTATTTGAAGTAACTTCCGAGATAGTTGCCCAAAGTGTGAATCCAATGGAAGATATACATGGTGATTCTGAATTTCGACGAGATCTTGCCCGAACCTTAACGTTCAGATCGTTGGAACGCACGTTGGATCAATGACTTGGTCCGGCTCTAAGCTTAAGCGTTCTCGCGATCCAGTTCAGTTACGCGGCGAAGCAAGTTTTGTTGCTGATATATCAGCGGGCTCAAAAAGTGTTCGTTTTGTTCGGAGCCCATTTGCTTCAGGTCGGATCGTAAATGTTGAGCTCCCTCCTGAAGGATTAATTTTTACAGCTTTAGACATCGAAGATGTTAAACCAATTTGCCCAGTTTTAAATAGACCAGATTACATAAGCGTTGATCAACCCATTCTAGCAGGCGACCGAGTTACTTATTTGGGCGAACCAATGGCAGCCGTAGTGGCAGATTCTCTAGAAGAAGCAGAAGATTTGGCTGAACAAGTTTTCTTTGATATAGAGCCTGAAGATCCTATATTGACTATAGATCGGGCATTGGAAGAAGGTGTTGCGCCTGTGCACCCCGAAGCAAATACAAATGTGCTAGTAGATGGGCGCATGCAGACGAAAAATTTTGATAGCACCTTCGAAGAGGCTGCCGAGGTTATTGAAATTGATATTCGGTCTAATAGGCAGGCAGCAATGCCTCTAGAGGCTAGAGGTGGTTATGCTGAGTTTGATCGACGTGTCGGACGAATCACGCTAACTGCGTCCGTCCAGATGCCACATGTACTGCGAACTGGCCTTGCGGATTCACTTGAAATACCTGAACGCTTGATTCGAGTGATTGCTCCAGATGTTGGAGGTGGATTTGGACAAAAGTTATCACTTATACCTGAGTATGTAATGTTGGTTTGGCTTTCTAGGTACTTAAAAGGGAGTGTTAGATGGATTGAAGATCGCCGGGAGAATCTGATGTCGTCGGCCCATTCTAGAGATCAACAGCACAAAATTAGAGCAGCGTTCAATCGCAACGCAGAATTACTTGCAATTGATGCGGACATAAGATGTAACGTTGGGTCTTATTCAGTTTACCCCGTGACTTACGGTGTTGAACCTCTAATGGCTATGGTTGAAATACCAGGCCCCTATAATTTTCAAGAAATCTCTGTTAGAGCACGGGCAATCTCCACTAATACTTGTCCAATGTCTCCATACAGGGGGGTATCTCGCCCCTCGATTATCTTCACCATGGAGCGTTTAATGGATACAGCTGCCCAACGTTTTGGGATAGAGCCAACGGAAATTCGGTTAAGAAATTTGATTACGGAATTTCCTTACCGATCTGTAACTGGGCTTGAATATGATGAAGGTTCCTATAAAGAATCATTAGAACGAATGATGACGGAAATTAATTTGGAGGAATTTCGCGCAAAGCAGCAGAAAGAAAGAGCATTGGGTAATTACTTGGGCGTAGGCTTTTCTGTTTTCAATGAGCGAACGGGATATGGCACACCTGCATTTGCTGCGCGATCGATGGAGATCACGCCAGGTTACGAGACTGTCGAAATTTCAATGGATCCTTCGGGAGGCGTTGATCTCAGAATCGGAGCATCACCTCATGGGCAGGGATTAGAAACCACTTTGTCTCAGTTAGTGGCTGATGAATTAGGAATTAATCCTAATGAAATACAGGTTATTCATGGAGACACCGATCTGACTCCCTATGGATGGGGAACTTTCGCGAGTCGTTCGTTAGTCATATCCGGCGGAGCATCAGTTTTGGCCGCTAGAAAGCTCAAAAAGCGCATTAAGTATGCTGCTTCTGAAATACTAAAAGTTCCAGAAACAGATTTAGTTGTAGAAGATGGTGTAGTTAAGCTAGCTAAGGAAGGTAGTAGCGTAGGCTTAAAAGAGATTGCACGTCTTTACTATCATAAGAAACATATGTTCGTAACCGAAGATGGAGATGTGCTCACCGCTCGAGCAACATATGATCCACCCGGTACATTTTCAAATGCATGTCATGCGGCTATTGTGGAAGTTGATGTAGAGACTGGACACGTTAATATAGAGCGATATGTCGTTGTTGAGGATGCAGGGCGATTAATAAATCCCAAGATTGTAGATGGACAGGTGCGGGGTGGTGTTGCCCAAGGTATCGGAGGCGCACTGTATGAAGAAATCTGTTACGCTGAGGACGGAAATTTAATGACAGCATCGTTGCTAGATTTTTTGCCACCGACGGTAACAGAGATACCGCACATTGAAATAATCCACCTAGAGACGATTACAGATTCCTCTATTACAGGAGCTAAAGGTTTAGGGGAAGGCGGTGCTATGGGAGCGCCAGCCGCAGTAATTAATGCTGTCTCAGATGCGCTTCGATCATTCAATGTAAATCCTATGGAAGCGCCGATGACACCTAAAAGAATTCGAGATCTATTGAGAAAAGCTGGGGAGAAATCTGGATCATGAAGAAGGTTGATATTAAGCTAGTTGTAAATAACAGTGAGTATGAAATAAATTTGGAGCCTCGACGTACTTTGGCTGACGCTCTCCGAGAAAATTGTAACTTAACCGGAACACATCTAGGCTGTGAACATGGCGTATGTGGCGCTTGTACGGTCTTGGTTAACAATCAGCCAGTGCGCTCATGCCTTATGCTTGCGGTTCAAGCCGAAGGAGCGACAATAAGGACTGTAGAAGGTTTGGCAAATGGGGACAAGTTGAATGATTTACAAAAGGCATTCTGGGAGCACCATGCGTTGCAATGCGGTTTTTGCACCCCTGGTTTTTTGATGCTAGCAACCAGCATTATAGAGAATAAACCAAACATTTCAGAAGAAGAGCTTCGAAATATTCTCGCTTCAAACCTGTGTCGTTGCACTGGTTACCAGAATATTGTTGACGCGGTAAAGTCATTGCAGGAAAAACCTAGAGAATGAATTATGTTGGGAGGAGCGTTCTACGAGTAGAGGATCTCCCTTTGCTACAAGGCGCCGGGAACTTTGCCGGAGATATTTCACTAAGTAATCAATTATTTATGCGAATCGTCCGGTCATCTTTGGCATTTGGACGATTAGTATCAATTGAAACTGAGATGGCAGAAGAGATGCCTGGGGTAAAAGCTGTATGGACGCGTGATGACGTAGGCAGTATTGGGCCGATTGATTTTAGACAGGTTCGCATCGAAAGTTTATTGGATTATAGACAATTCATACTGGCCAAGGACTTTGTGCGATATGTCGGAGAACCGGTAGCAGCAGTGTTCGCTGAAGACCCCTATCTTGCGGAAGATGCCGCTGAAATGGTTTTTCCGGATATAGAGGAATTAACACCGACAGTCGACGCAGCTCACCCCGAAGGAAAATTTGATGATGTTTTGGGTACCGAGGCAGCTTTAATTGAGAAATCGTATGGAGAAGTTGAAACCGCGTTCCAAGATGCACATCATGTAGTTGAAATGGAATTGGCAGTTGGTCGCCAGTCTGGAAGTCCACTAGAAACAAGGGGACTTATCGCCAATTACAAAAAAGATGAGGATTTGTTAGAAGTATACGGAGCATCAAAGATTCCTCATATTAATCGAGATTCGCTAGCTAAGCTGCTATCAATCCAGTCGGAACGCATTCATTTGTATGAAGGGCATGTGGGTGGTGGATTCGGCATTCGAGGCGAAATCTACCCTGAAGATGTATTGGTATGCTTGGCGGCAATCCGATTACAGCAACCGATCAAGTGGATTGAGGATCGTAGGGAGCATTTGATCGCGGCTAATCAGTCTAGAGGCCAAGTTCATAAAGTTAGAGCAGCTGTTGATCAGAAAGGTTTCATAACTGGAATTGATGATGAATTTTGGGCTGATCAAGGAGCATATGTACGTACTCACGCTGCTACAGTCCCTGAGTTAACAGCTTCGATGTTGCCTGGGCCCTATATAGTTCCCTCTTATCGTAGTGTGGGCCATATTCGCTTAACCAATAAGACTCCTGCCGGCACTTACCGTGCGCCAGGTCGTTTCGAAGGCACGTTTGTCAGAGAGAGGCTAATTGACGAAATAGCAAAACAACTGAAAATGGACCCCGTCGACGTTCGACGAGCTAATTTCATACCTCCCCAAGCAATGCCATTTGATCGTAAATTAGATGCGATTGGTACTAATGTTGTTTACGACTCGGGCTTATATGAAAGTTTGCTAAACAAGTTGCTAGAGCACGTCGATTATGCAGCTCTCCGACAGGAGATAGATGCACGAAGACTGAAAGATGAACAGGTCGGTTTAGGACTAGCTTATTTTGTTGAAAAAAGTGGCTTGGGTCCCTTCGATGATGTACTGCTCGAACTTGATGAAACTGGAGCCCTAGAAGTTATAACTGGAACCGCATCTGTTGGGCAAGGCGTGGAGACTATACTAGCGCAAATTTGCGCAGACGCGCTTAGTATTTGTTTCGATAAAATTACGGTGATTCATGGTCAGACAAATCGAATCACCAGAGGGATGGGAGCATTTGCGTCTCGGGTATCCGTTATGACAGGCTCAGCTGTTCACATTGCTGCAAACCAACTAAAGAATAGGATATTGAATCTTTACTGTGAAATGGTAAAGGTAGATCCAGATAATGTGATAATTGATAATGGTGTGGTTCAATGCAATGATTCCACCATTAAACATATGACCTTTTCAGAGATAGTAAAGGAAGCATCAGTCGAGATCACTAAAACTGGGGATCGAGGCAAAGTTCTTTCTGTACAAAGCGAATTCAATACTAGTCACATGACTTATCCTTATGGTGTTCATCTTGTCGTAGCAAAAATTGACAAAGAAACTGCAATGGTGATTTTAGAGCGGATAGTGGTTGCGTATGATGTTGGTCGCTCCATCAACCCTTTATTGGTTAAAGGGCAGATAGTAGGAGGTGTGGCACAGGGCATCGGAGGAGCTTTGTTAGAAGAGTTTATTTACGACGAAGGGGTTCAGCCTTTGGCAACAAGTTTCATGGACTACCTAATGCCTACCGTAACTGAAGTACCGAATGTGGAAGTGATCATACGAGAGGACGCACCTAGCGAAACAAATCCCTTAGGGATAAAGGGTGCAGGAGAGGGCGGCATCACAGGAGTCGGCGGGGCTGTAGCAAATGCAATTAGCGATGCGCTTGATAGTACCGCCGTTGTGAATCACCTGCCATTATCACCCAATCGAGTGTATGATCTGTTGAAAGATAAAGGGCCGGTAGCCGAGGAATCAAAAGTGCAGTAAATCTTATACAACTAGAATAAAGGTAAGTTTAGTGAAAAAGGAGGATAAAAATGAGCCTAAAGACATTTGAGCATGTATTAATCTTTACCCAAGATCTACAGGCTTCGCATGATTTCTATGTCAATCTGATTGGGTTACATGTTGGTTGGAGGCCAGACTTTCCATTCCCAGGGTATTGGTTGTATTTAGGAGATTCTGCATGCATTCATCTGGCATTACTGAAGAGTATACGAAATCCAGGTGACGAAGACACATCGGGAACGAAATCATCAGATTATGTACTAGAAGGCGCGAAAGGCCATGAAAAAGGTACCGGCCGCATTGCGCATGTGGCGTTTAATGCAGATAACATAGATGAGTTTTTGGATCGTTTTCAAAAAGCCGGCGTTCCAGCGAGAAGGGAACGCGTCCCAAAGGCACCACTGCAGCAGATCTTTCTTGAAGATCCGAATGGCGTGCAGATCGAATTAAATTTTCCATTGGATTGATTATGTCGTTGCGGGCATGCATCATTGGCGGTTCGCTAGGTGGCTTGTTTGTTGGTCATTTTTTGAGAAGAGCTGGTTGGGAGATAAGTATCCACGAACGCACTGAAACTCCATTATCGGGTCGGGGTGCGGGCATCGTAACTTATCCGGAACTTGAAGCAATGGTTCACACCTGTATTGGCAAACAGGCACCACTTGGAATCACAATAAATAACAGAATCGTCCAAGATAAAGACGGCTCTATTATAGCAAAAAAATTCTATCCTCAAGTAATGGCTAGTTGGGAATGGCTATTTAATCTATTGTTTGATGCACTACAGCCAAACGAATACTTTTTAGGGAGCAATTGTGTAGGAGCGGCTAACTCAGGAAACGGAGCGATTCTCTATTTTGAAGACAATAGTAAAATAGAAGCTGACATTGCGATATTTGCAGATGGAATTCATTCCGAGCATAGAAATCATGTTGACCCTCAAGCAAAGTTAGAGTATGCCGGCTATGTAGCATGGCGCGGAATAGTTAAGGCAAATGAGTTGAGCAATGATACGCTCAAGATCTTGGGAGATAATTTTGCTTTCGCGCTTCCCCATCGCCAACAATTGTTGACCTACCCAGTGTCCAGGCCACATTCTCCAGAAAGGTCAGTGAATTATGTTTGGTATCGACCCGCTCCAAAAGAAGGACTTTTAAAAAAATGGTTGCATGGAAATTCTGGAGTTCAGTACGATGGCGGTATACCGCCACATGAGATTAGGAAATCCGTGATCGATGCCATATGTGATGATGCGAAAAGAGATATGCCCACAGCGTTCGCCGAGTTGGTAAGAAAAACACAGCAACCGCTAATTCAACCAATTTATGATTTAATTAGCGACCGAATGAGAGAAGATAGGCTACTAATGTTGGGGGATGCTGCGTTCTCAGCGAGGCCGCATGTAGGTATGGGCGTTACCAAAGTAGCCGAAGATGCACGCCTTTTAGGTGAAAAACTAAATAAACCAGAAGTGCTTGAAGATGCATTGGCAGAATGGGAAAAAGCTCGTCGTACTGTCGGCAGGTTTATCGTACAACGTGGTCGCGCGCTTGGCTCTTACCTAGCAGGAGATCATGCTGAGGATCCGCCAGAAATTACAGAGATTATGGCTAACTCTGCGTTGCGTGTGACTGATATTCCTGATTATCCATCGGTCTAATGACGTTGTTATAACTTTAGTATAGGATTAATCGATAATGTCTGATGCTCGAAATATAGTCAAAATGCAAGGCATTACGAAGCATTTTGGCTTCACTGTCGCGAATAGCGAAGTTGATTTTGATTTGCGGAGTAGAGAAATCCATGTTTTGCTTGGGGAGAATGGCGCAGGAAAGACGACCTTGATGAATATACTATTTGGCCATATTCGTCAAGACAGAGGGTCAATTCAGCTAGACGGGAACGAGGTAAAAATTGACTCACCATTGCACGCCATTCAGCATGGGATTGGGATGGTCCATCAACATTTCACCTTGGTCCCTTCCTTTACTGTTGCAGAGAACGTGATGCTTGGCGTCAGAAAGGCTACCAATGTTAGTTTTCGAGCAGGGGACATTGAGAAGGAAGTTAATCGGAAAGCTGAGGAACTACATATGCCGATCGATGCAGCCACCGAAGTCCGAAGTCTTCCAACCGATCTTCAACAACGCGTTGAGATATTAAAAGCGTTGTATAGGGGAGCGCAAATTTTGATCATGGATGAACCGACTTCCTTGCTTGGGCCAAAACAGATTGAAAACTTGTTGATGATTCTTTCTAATTTAAGGGATTCCGGCCATTCTATTATTTTAGTGACGCATAAATTGGCGGAGGTCGTTGAAATTGCTGATCGGGTGACAGTGCTTAGGAAGGGTACAAGAGTCACTTCTATGGATAGAGGCTCTTTTGATGAGAAGTCACTGGCTCATGCTATGACAGGGCAAGAAAGAATCCAACTTCCTGAGCGAAGAAAAAATAATAATAAAAACGAGGTATTAGCGTTAGAAGTTCGAAATCTCCTTGTACATTCAACTATAGGCGACTTTAATTCCGTTGACGATTTGTCATTTCACGTAGCACCTGGCGAAATCCTTGGGATTGCTGGCGTTGAAGGGAATGGGCAGCGCGAGATAGTTGACTGCTTGTTCGGTTTAAAAACTCCGGATCAAGGGAATATTCTTATAGAAGAAAGAGATGTAACTGAATCAGCTCCGATAGTGCGCCGAAAGGCAGGCTTAGGCGCTATCCCGGAAGATCGTCAAGGACTTGGGCTTGTCTTAGACATGACTATTGGCGAAAACATTGCTATGTCAAAAATTATTTCGGGTAAATATTCTCGAATAGGTCTAATTAAATGGGGTCAAGTTGCAAGTGATAGCGTCGAGCTACTAAAGGAATATGATGTCAGACCTCCTGACCCTAGTGTTAAAACAAGTAGTTTGTCAGGCGGAAATCAACAAAAAATTGTATTGGCGCGTGAGATGTCAACACATCCATCCATTTTAGTGGCTGACAACCCTACCTGGGGACTTGATGTTGGCGCAATCGATTATGTTCATCAGCGAATTTTAGAATTAAGAGATAAGGGCGGCGCAGTGTTGTTACTTACTTTAGACTTAGAAGAATTGTTTAAACTATCCGACCGAGTTTTAGTGCTTTATCGAGGCAGAAAAACTTTGGAGGGTTTGGCGGCCGAAGTCAAAGGGGAGAAGCTAGCGTTGGCAATGGCTGGCGGCTCAAAATGAACTGCAACATAGCCTGTCTAAATGGCATGTTGTGTTTCAATGCACATGTTTTTTGTGGAGAAAAAAAATATGACTAATTCAGATGGGGCAATTGACATTCATGCCCATTTTTATCCAGAAAGTTATCTTCGTCTTTTAGAAAAGCATGGGGCAGCCCATTCAGCGGGTTGCGACATGTCGAATCCCGAGGGAGTTATTATCAAAGCAGGACCTCAATTGATACCCCCACTGGAATGGAGGTTTGTTGACCTTGATCTGCGAGTAGAAGAAATGAACGATATTGGTGTTGGAGTGCATGCATTGTCACTTACTATCCCAATGGTGGGATTTGCGGACGGTACGTTTGCGCTTCAATTATCGGAAGCGTACAACGACGCCTGTGTTGACGCACATGAAAAGTATCCAGACCGTTTAGTTGGATTTGCTACTTTGCCATGGCATGAGCCCGCTCTCGCTTGCCAAGAGCTTGATCGAATCGCTAAATTTAAAGGTATAAAAGGAGTTTACTCGGCTACTCGCGTGGGAGAGCGAGATTTAGATCACGAGGCATTTTTTCCAATTTATGAACGACTTGAGGATTATGAGCTCCCTTTATTTTTGCATCCTGTACAGGTGGTAGATCCAGAGCGCCTGGCCCCGTATTATTTAAAGAACTTACTTGGCAATCCCTTTGAATCTGCGATTGCAGCCGCTAGTTTTATTTTTGGTGGTGTATTGGATCGATTCAAAAAGCTAAACATCTGTTTGCCCCATGCTGGAGGAGCTTTTCCATATTTAGTCGGCAGATTAGATCATGGGTCTAGAGTGAGGCCTGAACTAGCACATCGCGACCAACACCCATTTGATTATCTTAGAAGGTTCCATTACGACACAATTACCCACTCGAAGGAAGCGCTTGCATATTTAATTCGCATAGTGGGCGCCGACCGCGTTATGTTGGGCAGTGATTACTGTTTTGATATGGGTTATGAGCATCCGGTTGAAATCGTCACAGCACAGACAGAACTTGAAGAGAAAGAGAAGATTAATATTTTAGGCGGTAATGCAAGAAGCCTGTTAAATCTTTCTGACTAATAACATAATGACTTGTAGATCTTTTGATTACACCCTTGGATTAAGGTTTTTTTTGTACCGTTTGGAGAGTGAGTTTGGCATTTAAGGAATTGGCTTCAGGGGATTCAGTTTGGGTTCGATCCATCTTGGCTTTGATCGGTACATTGATTGCCATGGCAGTACTTGTATTAGCGTTGGGAGCTAACCCTTTTATCGTAGGAAAAACTATAGTGCTAGGTTCTCTTGGGAATAAATGGGTTTTAGCTCAAACGATTACTGTTTCTGGCATTCTAATACTTACCGCGTTGGCGGCGTCTATTCCTTTTTCAGCTAGATTATGGAACATTGGTGGTGAAGGGCAGATGACAGTAGGGGCGATCGCTGCAGCTGTCATCGGTTTATTGGTGCCCGAGCAATGGCCAGCATGGCTCGCAATCTCTATGGTCATGTTTCTTGCAATGACAAGTGGCGCAGTCTGGGCGGTAATTCCTGGATGGTTAAAGGCTAATTTTGATGCAAGTGAGATTGTTACCACGTTAATGTTAAATTTTGTCGCTATGGCATTAGCTGCCTGGGTTATATTTCATGTGTTTCCAGCCGGTTTTGTTCAACGAACAAAAACAATTTTGCTGACTGCAAAACTGCCCCGACCTTTCGAAGGATGGTTTGTTGATATCGGAATTTTCTTTTCGGTACTTGCCGCGCTGATAATTTGGGTTGTTATCAGTAAAACAAGATTGGGCTTTTCAATCCGATTGATTGGCGCTAATAGTAGAGCCTCCAAACTTGCCGGAATAAAAACTAATAGCATTACTATTTGGACATTTCTATTAGCAGGCGCTATGGCTGGCTTGGCAGGCGCCATAATAGTTCAAGGCCGAGATCATGCCCTTTTACAAGATTTTTCGGCGAATTTTGGTTATATTGGAATTGGTGTTGCCTTGGTAGCGAGATTAAATCCAATTGCGATTCTTGGGTCGGCTGTGGTGTTCGCGATATTACGAGTCGGATCAAATAGTCTACAGGCTGGTGCAGGCTTATCTCCTGCGGTTGGAGAAATCATTGTTGCTACCTTTGTTGTCTTACTTATGCTGACCGGTGTAATAAGATTTCAGTATCCGGAAAATCCTGATGCTCACTGAAGCAATATTTATCGCATTTTTTGTTATCGGAATTCAACTTGCTGTGCCTCTTCTTTTAGCTGCGCTCGGTGAGCTCGTTCAAGAAAAATCCGGAGTTCTGAATATTGGCATCGAAGGTGTTATGCTGATAGGCGCGTTCACCACTGCATTTGTAGGAATTGAAACAGGCAATCCTTATCTTGCTTTGCTCGCAGGTGGGTTTATCGGAATCGCATGCGGCATTGTTTTATCTTTTTTATATGTTTATCGCGGCACTGACCAAATTGTCACCGGTCTTATGTTCAATATTTTTGCGTTTGGACTTACAGGAACACTGCACGGTTTATTCTTGGGAGGGCAAGTCGGACCAACTCTTCCTGCAACACAGATTCCGGTCATATCTGACCTTCGATGGTTAGGCCCAATTATCGACCAGCAAAATATGATGTTTTATTTGGGATTAATGTTTATGTTTTTTGTTTATTGGGCAATGCAGAGGACTTGGTGGGGCCTTTATGCGAGAACTGCTGGAGAGAGGCCCTTGGCTGCTGAATCTGGAGGACTGAATGTATTACGACTAAGATATCCCGCTGTTATCGTGGGATCGATATTGTCCTCTCTGGGCGGTGCCGCTTTGGTGCTAGGTACATCTGGTGGATTTGTTCCTGGCATGACAGCAGGTCGCGGGTTTATAGCGCTTGGAGTTGTTGTGCTTGCCAGATGGAAGCCTATGTTAGTCCTAATATTCGCCTTTGCTTTTGGATTAACTCAAGGACTCCAATTTTTAGGTGGACGGTTAGATACTTTGTCAGGCATTCCTCCGCAATTCTGGACGGCACTCCCGTATGTAATGACCGTGGTCGCAGTTGTTTTTGCGCCAGGCTCAACTTATCCTGCGGCAGTAGGCATTCCTTACAAGAGAGCCGGACGTTAGTTTTTCCATTGACTGTAGATATTCAGCCTAATTGCAATATGGTTGGTTCTATTTTTATCATACTGTCAAAAAAAATTGACAATATGTTGTTTGTTAAGTGACACTAAGCGCAGTTATAAAAAACTTCATAAACGTTAACATAATTAAATGATAGAAGGGGGATAGATGTATGAGCTTTTTAAGGATTTTGTTATACAAAACTAAGATTACAGTTACATCGGTTGTTGCATTAGGATTATTGGTTTCATTTTTCCCGTTAGCAGCGAGCGCTGATGCATATCGAGTTGCTTTAATTTATCCTGGAACTGCGACGGATCTTTCATGGTCAAATGCTTGGTTTGATGGAGCAGAACTTGCCATGGCAGGGAATAGTGACATCCACGTTGAGTCTGTAGAACTGCTAAATGACCCCGCTTCTGTTCTTCAGCAAGGAGCTGCTTTTGCATCCCAAGGATATGATATGGTTCTTATTGCCCATGGTGCGATGGTGGATCCCGCAATTACCCTAGCTCAGCAATTCCCAAGCGTTCAATTTTGTTTAGCGCCACATCATCCCGGTGATGCAACGGGCCCACCCAATCAACCAAAGAATCTGTGTTGGATTGATGTTGCCCAACACAACGCAAATTTTCTGGCAGGCGCGTTAGCCGCACTGGTAACCCAAACAGGGCATGTAGGCTCTTTAAATGGATTTGCTTTTCCAGCACTGACTCGACAAGCTGAGGGATTTCATCTCGGAGCTAGATGCGTAAATCCAAATATACAGTTTTCTCAGCAGTACATAAATACTTGGACTGACACTGGTATATCGAAAGCCGCTGCGTTGGCAGTGTATGCCGCAGGTGCTGATGTGATTATGGCACCAACCGACTCTGCAGTACTTGGAATCGTACAGGCTGCTAAGGAAGCGCGTGGCCAAGGTAGGGGTGATGTATGGGTGATTCCGTCATACTATGAGAGTCAATCATTAGGACCGAATGTTGTTTTAACATCGGCAATTCACGGACTGACATTTGCTTCTAAAAGCGCAATCGAGGCTGGAGCTGCTGGCGGCATTCCAGACGCTGGATTTTTAGACTTTGATGCGACAAATAATCCAGAAATTTCGGCTCCTGTATATAGCAATATCAAGGCATTACTTACAGCAGATCAACTTGCAACATATGATGATATCGTCCGGAAAGTTCGCTCTGGTGAAATTATTATTCCTGATGAAACAACAGGCGACATCACCATAGGCGCTATTGATTCAGGTGGAAGCGTAGATTTAAGTGCTATTGGCTGTTCTTAGTACTTAATTTATTAGGACTTACCTAAACAGCGGGGAGAATAAATCTTATGAAAACGCCGATGTATTGTTATATCGAAGGTCAAAAAAAAATGGACCTCCCCGCTGGTGTCCCCACTTTTAATGACGCTTTCGAGAAATGGTTAGACCCGAATCGAACAGCCGTAATTGAAATTGATATGCATCGGGGACACGTTGGGCCTGATGATCGATTGACGCTTGCAACACCTAGGGCTAGAGCAAGAATACCGGCCCATAATCGATTTCAGGCTGAATGTCGTACTTTAGGTATCCCGGTAATACATGTCCAGCACTGGCAACGCCATGGCGGTATTGATGATCTCAACACCCTCAAGCGAAATCGAATGGCGAACTGGCGTGTTCTCTATTATCTATACGTAGAAGATAATGATTTGATGGATGAGCATTCCTGGGAGGGAACCAAATGGTTAGATCTTATGACAGAAGAGGTGGAGGGCGACTATTACGTCCGCACTAAGAAAAGGCTTTCCAGTTTTGTCCCAACGGATTTGGAGTTCCTGCTCCGTAACCTTGATGTTGATAATGTAATTCTAACTGGAGTTATGACAGATGCCTGTGTTTTATCTACCGCGTTTGACGCCGCCAATCGAGATTTCAGAGTAATCATCGCTAGGGATGTCGTCGGTGGATATTCTGAAGACGCTGAGAACTCGGCATTAAAGATTGTATCTCTGCATTTAGGTTTGGTTGTTGATTCGCCAGCACTGCTTGCGGAATATTATGCTAGAAAAGGAAAAACCCTTCCATCAGATTTAGTTGGAATTACGGACATCGCTGATGTTGCCGGGTTTCTATAAGTAAACCAGAAGACCGGAAAAAATTTTTTCGAAAAACGCATGATCAGTCAAATTAAGGCTGAGGATTATTGCGAGTTATTTTGTGCCGATAAACTTATAAAAATAGAATAAGGATGTGAAACAATGAAAGTCAATGAAAAGACAGAAATCTGGCCTGGAGATATACCCAATCCAAAGATGCCGTACGCGCCAGCAGTGAAAGCAGGCAACTGGGTTTTTGTTGCGGGTCAGCTCGCTTCTGATTTTAAGACCGGCGTTGCTCCCGAAGCACGGGTAAATCCTGGGCTACCATTCAATGAGCACCCTTTAACTCTGCAGTCCCGATACATAATGGAAAATATTGGCAAAACTCTAGAAGCAGCTGGCTCTTCTTATGCTGATGCAATGCGTATTTTTCAATGGTTCACAGCTCCACCTGATTGGCAGCAGGGCACTTCTTGGTCTGGTGTCAACATCACTCGTTATTTGGAAGAAAGAAACAAATATATTTTTGACAAAAGACCCGCAAGCACTGGAATGGGTATCCGAGAGCTGCTAGTAAAAGACACCATAATTGAGGTGAATTTAATCGCGATAATCCCAGAAGAAGGGCAGACCAAAGAAGCTATCTCTTGTCCTGACATACCTAAACCTCTTGCGGGTTATTCAGAGGCGGTACGAACTGGCGACTGGGTCTTTTTTTCCGGCGAGCTATCAACTGATTGGCAGGGAGATTATGGTCGAACTGAGCGTTATGGTGAGGATTCTTCTGTTGCGTTAGATGCAAGAACAAATCCGAATTTTTGGTATGACATTCCAATTCGACGACAGACTGAGTACCAATTAAAAAAATTGCAATTAATCGCAGAGTCCGCAGGTACGTCGCTAGAGAAAATGGTCAAAGCAGCTGTTTATATCCCCGACCCCCAAGATTTTATTGGTTTTGAAGAGGTGTGGAAATATTGGTTCCCAAATGATCCACCGGCTCGGTGCGTGGTTCCATACATGGGGTTAGGCGGCAGTGGATGTCGCGTTGAAATTGCTCCCAAGTGCTTATCAGGTGATTCTAAACTTGTTAAGGAGACGATTGAGACAAGTGATGCACCCGAGCCTCTTACACATGAACCGCAAGCAATAAGAGCGGGGGATTTTCTATTTCTTTCAGGACAAATGGCGGCAGATGAAAAAGGAGTAGCTAAAGAGGGTTTACGGGAGCCAGGATTTCCTTATTACGGGAATCCAGGAAGGATGCAGATGGAATACCTCATGAGAAATGTTGCAGCAATATGCGAAGAGGCGGGCACGAGTGTTGAAAACGTGTGTAATAGAATATGTTTTCACGATGACTTTAACAACTACTTTCAAGAATCTATTGATGCATATTTCGAGTTTCTTCCAGAGGGAAAGCGTGCTGCTAGCACGACATTAGCCATCGGAGGTCCATTGTTAGTTCCAGGATGCCATTTTTTGTTAGATATGATCGCGTATGTGCCTCCGAAGTGAGAATTAGAATAGCTGAAACGGCAGCAAAACATGATAAATAACATTGATAAAAAAGATGGGATGTGGATTGAGTGGGATGTCTCAGTAACTATGGATGATGGCCTCGTTTTAAAGGCAGACATATTTCGTCCTCCTAAAGAGGGTCAATATCCCGTTATTCTTACATATGGCCCGTATGCTAAAGGGTTGCCATTTCAAACAGGTTATCCGAGCTGTTGGCAGAAAATGGAAAAAGAGCACCCAGATGTTACTCGTGGTTCTACCAATAAGTATCAAAATTGGGAAGTTGTTGACCCAGAAAAATGGGTGCCTTATGACTATATTTGCATACGTGTAGACTCCCGCGGTTGTGGTCGTTCGCCAGGTTACCTGCAGCATTTTTCACCGAGAGAAATACAAGACTTTTATGATTGTATAGAGTGGGCGGGCACAGAAGCTTGGAGTAACGGTAAAGTTGGTTTGTCCGGAGTTTCGTACTACGCAATGGCGCAATATCCAGTAGCATCAAGACAGCCTCCGCATCTCGCGGCAATGATTTCCTGGGAAGGCTCAGCGGATTGGTATCGGGATGCAACGCATCATGGCGGTATCTTGTCAACCTTTTGGGCAAATTGGTATGACATGCAGGTTAAGACAATACAGCATGGATGGGGTGAGCGGGGGGGCGTGAACCCAAATACTGGCGAATTAATTTCAGGCCCCGTTACGATGGCTGAGGACGACTTACAGAGAAATAGGACAGATTTTGGATCTGAGATAATTAATCATCCTCTCATTGATTATTACTATAAAGAAAGAGCTCCAGATTGGAGCAGGGTAGAAGTTCCAATGCTCACTGCCGCCAATTGGGGAGGGCAAGGCCTTCATTTACGCGGAAATACTGAAGCTTACGTGCGAGCTGCATCCAAAGATAAATGGTTAGAGATACATGGCATTGAGCATTGGACTGAGTTTTATACTGATTATGGTGTGGAGCTGCAAAGAAGATTTTTAGATTATTATTTAAAAGGGAAAAATAATGGTTGGGACAAACAACCCTCAGTTCAGCTTCAGATTCGAACTCTAGATGGCTTTATTGAGCGTCATGAGAATGAATGGCCTATTGAGCGAACAAATTGGACAAGAATGTATTTGGACACCAATAACAAATTATTAATTGATCAGCCTTCAACAGAAGGTCAAATTAGCTATTCAACTAACGGAGATGGAGTTTCATTTTTTTCCGACGCAATGGCGAATGATACTGAAATAACTGGACCCTCATCAATGAAATTGTTTGTGTCGTCAGAAACAATCGATGCAGATATTTTTGTTGTCTTACGTGTGTTTTCTCCAGATGACACAAGAGAAGTAGTGTTTCAAGGTGCAATTGATCCGCACACGCCTATTGGACAAGGATGGTTACGAGCATCGCACCGTAAATTAGATCCAACTCTTTCAGAAGAGTATCGTCCCTATCATTCTCATGATGAGAAACAGCCTTTGGTTCCCGGTGAGATATATGAGTTAGACATTGAGATATGGCCTACAAGTGTTGTAGTACCTCAAGGCTACCAGCTTGCCGTAACTATACGCGGATGCGATTATGAGTATCCTGGAGATACTGGAGGAGCAAAACTATCAAATTTCAAAAATGAGCTAAAAGGATGCGGCCCTTTCTTGCATGATGATCCTCGAGATCGGCCGCCGGCAATTTTTGGAACCAACGTAACGATTTATTCGGGGGCATCGTCACCATCCAGTGTCTTGATACCGATCATCCCTAAGATATAGGAGAATTTGTCCGACCAACGGCAGTCGGTATCAAAAAGTGCTTTGTAACTTATGATATTAAATCTTTCGGAGGTTTTTAGGTGATAGATCTAATGCTTAGAGTGAACGGTAGAGATCGTGCTGTAGAGATCGAAGAGGGCTCTCCACTTCTCTACGTTCTCAGAAACGAACTTGGATTAAAAGGCGCCAAATATGGGTGCGGCCTTGAGCAGTGTGGAGCTTGTTATGTTCTTATTGATGGCGAAGCACAATTTTCATGTTCAACTCCGGCCGAAAGTTTAGTGGGAAAAGAAATTATAACTATTGAAGGTATTGGCACTGTATCTAATCCTGATCCAATTCAAAAAGCGTTCGCGCAGCAGGGTGCAGGGCAATGTGGGTATTGCATACCCGGCACGGTAATTGCTGTTAAGGCATTATTGGCTAAAAATAAAAAACCAAAGCGAGTAGAGATTCTTGATGCTCTTTCGAGCAACTTGTGTCGTTGTGGTGCGCATCATGACGTTGTTAAAGCAGTCGAAAAGCTAGTTTCCGAATCACATTGATACCATGATTAATGAAAGTTTAGAAGCTTATCCTAAAATTAATGACTGGATTAGTTTTACAGAAGATGGTGTGGTAGATGTTCGATCAGGAAAAGTCGAGATTGGCCAAAGAATTACATCCGCATTTCGTAAGATTGTAAGTTTCGAGCTCGAGGTAGATATCGCGAGAGTCTATCTACTTTGCGGGGACACACGTTTAACACCGGATGAAGGCTATACAGCTGCTAGTTGTTCAATGGAGATCGGAGGTACGGCGCTTCGATACGTCGCAGCTTTTGCGAAGAAACAACTACTTACTATGGCTGCGGATAGACTTGCTTGCGACATTGGAGACCTAAATGTAGACGACGGTGTGATTTCAAACAGACTCGATGGCTCAGTTGTAACGTATTGGGATCTTGTTGATGAGAACGGAATAGATCAGTCAATTAATTTTGATGTAGAACTAAAATTGCATCAAAAAAGTTTGCTCGTGGAAGACGAAAATCAGCTCTCTTACCAAAGATCTTTAGAAATTGCGACCGGTGAGTTCTGTTATATCCACGATTTTATTTTAGACGATATGCTTCATGCGCGAATTGTCCGGCCACCAACTTATCACTCACGCTTGGAAAGTGTCGAGATAGATATTGTCGAGTCAATGGCGGGTGTAAGGCAAGTTATTCGAGATGGTAGCTTCCTTGCTGTAACTGGAGAAAATGAATACCAGGTATTGAAGGCGTCTAACCGGCTTGCGAGTGTTGCGAAGTGGAAGCAGGAAAGTGACATATCAAGTATCCCCATTGAAGATCAATTATTGCAAAAACCAAGGCGGAGTATATCTTTAGAAGTTCATAAGAATCAGAACCAACCATTAACTAAGGATTTAACTCATCACCCAACGCAAACACTAGGAGTTAGATATAAGCGTCCATATTTAATGCATGCTGCCATAGGCCCTTCTTGTGCAATTGCTCTATTTGATGATAATGAACTAATTGTTTGGACTCACAGTCAAGGAGTCTATCCCCTCAGAGATGCGATCTCGTTTGTGTTAAAACTAGATGTTCAGAATATTCGAGTGGTTCATCTCCCTGGCGCAGGGTGTTACGGCCATAACGGGGCGGATGATGCTGCATTAGATGCAGCTCTTTTGGCATGTCGCTGCATAGGTTCACCGATCCGAGTTGCATGGAGTCGAAAGGATGAGCATTGTTGGGAACCCTACGGCTCAGCCATGTTGGTGGAGATTGAGGCTGGTCTTGATGAGCACAATAATTTAATTTACTGGAATTATGATGTCTATAGTGATGCACACGTGAAACGTCCTGGCCCTAATTTAGATGGTTCCCAATTGCTTGCATCTTGGCATTTGGAAGACTCATTTCCGCAACCGGAAACTACAGTACCGTGGAATAATATTCATCTTGGTTTAGGGTTTAATGCAATCCCGTTATACGAAATTCCAAATCGAAATATCAACCTACATCGGGTAGAGCCATTACCTTTACGAGTATCAGCATTAAGATCTTTGGGCGCGTACACAAATGTCTTTGCGATTGAATCTTTTATGGATGAATTATCTGAAAAAATCAATCAGGATCCTCTGGAATTGCGATTGCGATATCTTTCAGATGAGCGGGCGAAGGAACTTTTAGAAAAGGTATGCAATGTGGCAGACTGGCACGATAATCGTAGAAATGAAAACATTGGTACGGGGCTAGGATTCGCGCAATATGATAACCATAGAAGCTACGCTGTTGTCGTAGTGAATATAGAAATTGATGATGATGGCACTATACACTGTCGCGAAGCTTTTTTAGGCGGTGATACTGGACAAATTATTGATCCTGCTGGTGTTAGGTGTCAGTTAGAAGGTGGATTTCTTCAATCACTTAGTTGGAGTTTAGGGGAAGAAGTTCTTTACGATAAGGAGGGGATTCGAAGTCAAGACTGGGAAACTTATAAGTTATTAGCTTACAGTCAAATCCCAACAATAGAAACTATACTCATTGATAGACCGGGAATGCCTTTTCTTGGTTGTGGTGAGACCATGCAAGGGCCTACTGTCGCCGCCATAGCAAATGCGGTCTCAAATGTAATCGGAGTTCGCTTAAGAGAGACTCCATTTACACCAGAGAGAGTTCAAGCTGCTGCGTGGGAGTCTGGCAATTGAGCTCATAACATGGAGCTCAATTGCCTTAGATACGCTATATTTTCTAACTTAGGTTTCAAATTAATCGGTATCGTTGGATTTATAAGTATTTGATTTACCCAGCTTTACCAATTAGATCTATTTCTACCAAGGCATCAGGAAGCAATAGCCCCGTTGTTTCGACGGTTGTGCGTGCTGGTGGATTGCCTGAGAAATACTCTTTCCACACCTCATCAAAGCCATTGAAGTCTTTAAGATCTGTCAAGAAAACTTGTGCCTTAAAGGCCTTGTCAAGACCAGTGCCTGCACCTTCAAACGTTGTAGTGAGGTTTTTTAAAGTGTAGTCACTTTGCCGTTTAATTTCTGAACCGTAGAAAGGAAAGGCCTTATTAATACTTGCTTCCTTAGGTACTCCGGTTACAAAATCAGAAGGAACTTGACCGGCAGCGAATAGAATACCATCGACGATAAAAGCTTCCGAATAATTTGCTTTTGGTTGCGGGGCATTTGATTTACATATGGTGTGTGTTGTGTCATGAGTATGAGCGATGAGATCAATCTCGATTAGCATATCGGGCCCAGTGCCCAATAGACCACTCACGCCTACTGTAGTACGTGGAGGAGGATTTTCAGGGAAGTATTCTTTCCAGACTTCATCAAAAGCATTGAAATCATTCAGGTTGGTTAGAAATATTTGCGCCTTTACCACGTTAGCAAGAGAGGAGTTTGCTGCATCAAAAGTTTTTTTGAGATTATCAAGAATATAACGCGTTTGAAGTTTGATATTTGAGCCATAGTATGGAAAATTTGGATCGACTTTTGCCTGAGATGGGATTCCAGTTTCAAAGTCGGAAGCTAATTGGCCCGCAGCAAAAACAAGATTTTCAACTCGGTAGGCTTCCGTATAATTAGCGAGTGGTTGTGGTGCACTAGACTTAATTACATCATGACTAACTGCGTTAGTATGCCCGATTAAATCAATTTCAACTAGTTGATCAGGACCTGCTCCTAGTAAGAGAGGTATTTCGAGGGTGGTCCGTGCAGGTGGGTTTGCGGGGAAGAACTCGCGCCAAACTTCATCGAAGGCATTAAAATCCTTTAAGTCAGTCAGAAACACTTGCGCTTTGACAACATTCTCTAACGATGAATCAGCTGCTGAAAAAGTGGTTCTGAGATTTTCTAGGATATAGCGAGTTTGTTCCTTTATGTCGGATCCATAAAACGGGAATGCCTTATTAATTTTTGCACCTTGCGGCACGCCTGATATGAAATCAGAAGCCAGCTGGCCAGCGGCAAACACTAAATTTCCAACCTTAAATGCCTCTGTATAATTTGCTAAAGGTTGCGGTGCATCTGAGATAATTGCTTCCATTACTAAATGTCCTCCTTAATTGGTAAAAAACCAACCTGTCTTACGAGAGTTGCTTTGCGCATCGATTATACTGGATAAAAATTTTAATGAAAACTGGGGGCAAGTGGCTCTCTTCATAAATCCAGTGCTGATTTATAAAGACGTCAATAACGTCTTGTTGAGATTTTTATATTCTACCTGTCACGCCAAAACCGGCAGTAAGCATGATAAAACATTGTGCGCCATTGTTTTCGCCAACACCGGAGACTATCTTTTCCTTCATGCATCAAACACATATTACAAGAAACACAATCGACGAGACCTGTTCGACCATCAATAAGTTGTTTGGGCAGGTCCGGTTCACGAATAAAAGGGCGAGCCATGGCGATAAAATCAGTGTCGCCAGAAGATATAAGATCATTCATAGTTTCTGTTGTACGGATTCCGCCCACTAAGATCACGGGTAATTGAGTGTGTTGTTTCACTGAGCGTGCAAATTCCCGGTAGTAAGCCTCTGGAGTTCCCTGAGACAAAATTCGATGAAATAGTTTATCTTTCAAGGCTCTTTTTGGGCCAACAGCGACATAAGGCCTAATATTTTGGAGATAAGAACGCATGACACCATAGGATACTTCCACCCCATTCAAACCCATTGCCTCTAACTTTTTAATTCGATCAAGACTTTCACCTTCCTCCAATCCATCATCTATTGAGTCAGTAATACCAATCCTTGCCGTAATTGGAAAATTTTCTCCAACTTCTTGACGAATTCTTTCATATACTGCTAGTAGAAGTTTATCCCTTCTTTCGTTATCGCCGCCCCACTCATCATCCCGACGGTTTGCATGTGGTGAATTGAATTCACTCAAAAGATAGCCGTTCCCGCTATGTATATGTATCCCGTCAAATCCTGATTGTTTTGCTCGTTTCGCGGCGTTACCAAATCCATCAATGGTCACGTTTATGTCATCTACCGACATCATTTTTGGCACCCTATCAAAAATTGCATTCGGAATTACCGACGGAGCTATTGGTTGAAGATTGGGCATCATGCATTGGCTTCCGGCATGACTTAATTCAGCAAAGATTGCGCCATTGTATTTATGGACAGCATCTGTCAGAGATGAAAGTCCTGGCAAATTATTGTCACTATGTATACCTACTTGCTTGGGGAGATATTGCCCGTGCTGGTCTATATACATGTGCCCAGAGATTAGTAGACCAGCTTTTCCTTTGGCAAGTGCAGAATAGAAATTGACCAACGAGGGCGAGATACTTCCATCTTCGTTAGCCATTGTCTCCGAAGTTGCCGCGCGAATTAATCGGTTGGTGGTGGTTAGATTGCCTATTTTTCCAGGGCTAAGATACAACCGATCGGTATGAGTAGTTTCTACGCCATTAGTTCTCATAGTGTAAATCAATCTATCGAGGATAATTGCATGACGATTCCACAGGGCATGCCTAATATATTATTGCTGGGCAGCCCCCCCAGACCCAATATAACAATCTATTACGGCTGGGTCTGCCACAACAGCGTTTGGCTCGCCTTTTGATATTAATTTTCCGTCTGCCATTGCATAGACATAGTCACATATGCTGCATATGAAGCCTACGTTGTGATCGACGATTAAGCACGTCACTCCCTTATCACGAACTGCCCTAATTTGTTTTTCTAGCTCCTCAAGTAGAGCGACGTTAACGCCAGCAGCTGGCTCATCTAATAACAGTATTTTTGGGTCAGACTGAACTGCTCTAATAAATTCCAACAGTTTTAAATCAGGTGCGCTAAGGTCTTGAAGCCAAGTGTCATGCTGATCGCCCAATTGGATTGAATCTAGATTCTTTGCGATATTAGCTTTTACATCCTCCGGTATTTTCCTATTAGCTCCAAAAGGAGAGATGCTTCGCCGAAAGTGATGTTTAGTTTGTTTGTCGAAAACAAGCATATTTTCAAAAACTGTCATCCTAGGAAAACCAATTGGAGTCTGAAACGTTCGAACCAGGCCTCTTTGCGCTATTTCGTGGGATTTTAGAGAAGTGATTTGCTCGCCTTCTAGATTCACTTGCCCACTATCTGCAGCGAGAAAGCCACTAATAATATTAAATAGGGTTGTTTTGCCGGCACCATTTGTTCCTATTAGACCAACTATTGCGCCTTTCTCCACCTCGATGGAGACATCATTTACGGCTCGAACACCTCCAAATGCTTTCGAAATATTGTCTACAGTTAGCAGAGCAGCCATAGTCTATCGTCCTAATTCGTCAGTGATCTGGTTTTTAAGGGTCGTTCGCCAATTAGACCTTGCGGACGAATTCTCAGAATTAAAATAAGAATTAGACCTACTAATGCGACACGCAAGGATGTAAAGGTTGTTGCGGCCTCACCGTAGACTGGCAGAAAGCGCAAACCTTCTTGTATTAGGATGAAGATAAAGCCACCAAGATATGCTCCCCACGTATTGCCAAGTCCCCCAATAATCAGAGCGGTCCACACAAAGAAGGTGACATCTGGCGTAAACATAGACGGAACGATTATTGTCGTATACCAGGTGTAAAACGCCCCACAAAGCCCGCAAAAGAAAGCAGCGAAACTATATGATGTGATATGGGATGTAAATGGATTGATTCCTGCTGTTTTAGCGAGATCTTCGTTGTCTCGGAGAGCTTTGAGTGATCGCCCGAAAGATGATGTTGTTAACTGACGAACTAGCCAAAGAGTCAGCAGTGATATGCCAATCAAAAGTAGGAATAGAAAAAAACTAGCACTCGTAGGACTTAAGTCTCCATTTCGAAATGGGGGCGGAATATTGTACATTCCTGCGACACCATTTGTTAGCCAAAGCTCGTTGGAGTAGATCTGCCTTAGCACTTCTGAAAGGGCAAGAGTTGTAATTAAAAAGTATTCTCTTTTTAATCGAAGTGCGGGCAAACCTACGAGAAGTGCTAATACCCAAGCAAGTAGCCCGGCAACAATTACCCCAAACCAAATCGGTAAGTTGAGGCCTAATATATAATCTTGATAACTGGCGGCTTCTGGGGCAGTTAGCAAAACATACGTATATGCGCCAATGCCAAAGAAAGATACCAGACCTAGATCCCAGAGCCCGTCGATACCAGCAGAGAAGTTCAGCGCTAAACAGAGGATCGCATAAATAGCTCCTACGGTTAGGATATTCATGAGGAATAGAAGTGTTCCTTCCATTTTTTTATGACTCCTTTTTTCTATAGTTGAGCATCACTGAATCCCAGATACTCTTGAGCCCTTCGGGTCGTATTAGCATTACAATTACAATGAGACCGAATGCGATGGCTGATCGATAATTTGCGGGCAGCACAAGGATGCCAATCTCCATGGCAATTCCGACTATGAATGCTGCAGCCATTACCCCATAAATACTTCCTATTCCGCCAAAAACAGTCGCAGCCAGAATAATCGGAAGCATTGACCACCCCATGCCTAGATGAACTGATCCAATTAGACCTGTAAACACGCCTGCAATCCCAGCCAGCGCAGAGGCTAAAAACCAAACTTGAAGAGATGTTTTTCTTGGATTGTATCCTCGGAGTTTAGCTAGATCTTGATTGTCTGAAACTGCCCTAATAGATTTTCCCATCAAAGTGTAGTTAAAAAATGCATGTACTAAAAACGCCGCCACAATGCCGAAAATAATGACCATAATTTCGTAGGGTGTAGCAATAGGATATCCAGAGATCGAAATTGCTTTGACTGGAGGCAGATCAAATGCTTGGACACCTTTACCCGCAATAGCACCAGTCACACCATTTATCAAATAAGAGACACCGACTGAAGTGAATAGACAAACCAATATTCCTTTAGTTTTTATGGGTGATATAAACACTACAAAGATCAGCATACCCACCAAACCGCATAAGATCGCAGCGAGGATGCCTACGAGGACGATTGGAAGCCCCATTTTATTGCCTAAAAGGCCAAAGTAGGCTCCTAGCATCAACATTTGTCCATGACCAACGTTAATGAATCCTTCTGTTTTCAGAATCATCGAAAATCCAAGGGCCGCAAATAATATGATGCTGCCCGATATCGTTCCAAAAACGATTATGTCCAGCATCTTATTATCCCCCTAGGAATGATAAATTGGTTTTTGAAGAAATCGATAATTTCTATATTTCCGTTGTTAATATTCGGTTTCAATGCTGAATATCCATTTTTATCGATTGATTTTAGATAAATTTTCGAGCTGTTCATGAGATACCCATAAAAATCTCATTGAAATCGGGAGAGTTGATCAATTCACTTGGAGCTGTTTCTGATTGAACGGCGCCAGCTTGAATAATAAATGTCGTATCGGACACAGCTAGAACTTGTAATGGATTCTCTTCCACCACCCACAGAATACTAGTTCCATCATTGTTGATCTTTACAATACTGTTGATTACTTCTTCTGTAAGTTGTGGCGAGAGACCAGTGACCGGTTCATCTAAGATTAACAAATCTGGTTCACCAAGCAACGCACTTCCAATTGCAAGCATTTGTCGCTCCCCACCGCTTAGTGTTTTTCCTTGCTGTTTTGATCTTTCTTCTAGACGGGGGAATTTGTCATAGATAGTTCTAATTCTTTCTCTCGTTTTATCCGCGGAACCGGATCGGATGCTTAATTCAAGATTCTCATGCACAGATAGGTTAGGAAAGATATTTGATGTTTGGGGAACAAAACCGATCCCTTTATCAATTATTTTATGTGTCTCCATGCCGGTGATATCAGTTTCACCAAAGGATATTGTGCCAGACATTATGGAAACTAAATTAACAATACTTTTAATAAGTGTAGTCTTTCCAGCTCCATTCGGCCCGACTACTGTGGTGATCGATGAGGGTTTAACCTGAAGAGAAACGCTATTAAGAATCGGCAATTTTCCATAGCCGGATGTAAGATTGCTAATTGTTATTCCATGAGTCATAGAGAGCTGGTTTCTAAATATTACTATTGGTTTTTGAGCCACATAAACGATTAAATCAAATCAAGTTACGAAGCGGTGGCCATCATGTATGATGGCCACCGCTGTTGTACCTACTTTTAAGCAGGATAATTTAGCTAGATCCTTAGTTTGCTGGAAAGGAGGTTGCGTCAACTATTTGATCTACTTCCCAAATTCCGCTTTTGACACTTAAGACTTTAACTGCTGGGGCGCCTGCATCACCGTTAGCGTTGAAATCGACGCTACCTGAAGGTCCTTCGTAGTTAATATCTTTCCCGTCAGCCAGTGCTGCCGCTCCTTCTGCAAAGCTTGTTACTCGCACTCCAGGAGGATTGGCTACCATTGCTAAATTAGAGTCAACAGCTTCGCCTGTGGTATCTCCACCGGCAATCATTGCTAACGCTGTCACCATGAATGCGTCATAAGTTTCTGCTTGATACCAACCACCTTGCGGCTTCTCACCATGCATAGCAGAGTAAGCATCAGAGAAAACACCCCATGTATCGGTGGTTTCGTCCTGCCCCGGAGTCCAGCTGGTAATTCCTTCTGCTGCTTCATTACCAACACCGGCAATGAAATCTTCTGTCAACAATTCTTGGGCAACCCACATATTGAAGTCATAACCGCGTTGATAAATCTGTTTTACCACGTTAATTCCAGTTACTTGTGCTGCGGCCAAGAATACTACGTCAGCCTCAACGCTAGCGGCATCTTTAATTTCACTTAGATAGGTTGCTTGTCCTGGGGTGAGAATTATCTTCTTGACAATTGTTCCACCAAAACGCTCAAAGGCTTTCCCAAAAGAGTTAGCCGCACTTTGCGTGCCTTCTAAATTTTCTATGATCTGGACAACTGTTTTATAACCTAATACGTCGCGCATTACTTTAGCTGCCCCGATACCTAAGAACGAATCGGATGCGTTTGTTCGCCAGATATATTTTCCCGTTCCGCCATTGTCGTTAATTGCTTCTGTGCCTGCCGATGAGGTTATAACCGGCACTTGGTTATCTAAAGCCATATCTTGAAGTGCAACAATTATGTCTGATTCTGGACCGATGATAACCGGCACTTTGTCTATGTTGATTAATTTCTGCGCTGCTCGGACACCAGGTCCGACTTTACTTTCATTATCTTCTTTGATAACTGTAAGAGTGTGCCCTAAAATTCCTCCAGCAGCATTGATTTCTTCAACCGCAAGCTTTGTTGTATCCTCGAGTGGAGGCGACCAAGCCGCATAGTCCCCTGTAAATCCCAACATAAAACCGAATTTCACCTCGCCTGCGGATACCGCTGAAGCACTCATCATCCCCACTACGGAGATCGCGGTCACTATTGTTTTAAAATTCAAACGCTTTAGATCCTTCATGTACTCCTCCTTCGTTAAATCTGTTTTTTTT
>TARA_B100000686_G_scaffold257047_1_pt1 | contig 50837 bp, 50 predicted proteins | sample TARA_B100000686 | Tara Oceans TARA_B100000686 (sample SAMEA2622733) | marine metagenome | biome: marine biome (ENVO:00000447); feature: marine epipelagic mixed layer (ENVO:xxxxxxxxx); material: "saline water (ENVO:00002010), including plankton (ENVO:xxxxxxxx)" | depth 150 m
TATTAAAGCACGATTTTTAACCCATGTATCCAAATCAATTAACGAATATTGATCAGAACACTTAGAAGATACTATCGTACGAGACCGTAGCTTGTCAATACGATCTGAACCCTGATTTTTAGCAATTTTAAAATCAGTAAATGAGGTTATTTGGATTCTTTGCCCAAAGTGGCCAAAAATTCCTGGTTGGTTTTTGTCTTAGATAAAATCTTTAAAACTTGTTGAATAGCTTCTGTAGAGTTTTTAGCATCATCAGAAATCATACTAAACATTCTCCTTAGTAACCAAACTTGTTTTAACGTGACATCATCTAACAAGAGTTCTTCTCTACGTGTACCACTACGCGGAATGTCAATAGCTGGAAACACTCTTTGTTCAGCCAGGTTTCTGTCAAGATGAACTTCCATATTTCCAGTACCTTTAAATTCTTCATATATCACATCATCCATCCTGCTTCCAGTATCTACCAGGCAAGCAGCCAATATAGTTAAGCTTCCTCCACCTTCAGTGTTTCTTGCGGCACCAAAAAATCTTTTAGGTGGATATAAAGCAACAGGGTCAACACCGCCAGACAATGTCTTACCACTATTAGGAACAGCCAAGTTATAAGCACGTGTCATCCTGGTAATAGAATCTAATAAAATGACTACATCATTTCCATCTTCAACTAATCTTTTAGATCTTTCAAGAACCAACTCTGCCACTCTACAATGATCTTCAACAGGCTCATCAAAAGTAGAACTATAAACTTCTCCCTTAATTGATCTGCGAAGATCAGTCACTTCTTCAGGCCTTTCCCCAATCAACGCAACCATAATTTTTACATCTGGAGAATTTTTACTGATACCATGAGCAATTTTCTTAAGCAAGCTGGTCTTGCCAGCCTTAGGAGGAGAAACTATAAGACCCCTTTGGCCTTTACCAACAGGAGCCAACATATCCATCAACCTAATAGACAACTCATTCTGAGCAGTTTCTAATATCATTTGTTCATCTGGATAAACAGGTGTAAGTTTCTCAAAATGCTGTCGGTTTTTAACTGAATCTGGATCTGCTCCATTAATTTTTTCTACTTTAACTAATCCGAAATATCGTTCACCATCCTTAGGAGGACGAACTTCACCATAAATATCATCTCCTGATCGCAATCCAAATCTTCGAATTTGTGATTGAGAAACATAAACATCTGATGAACTAGTTGAAGCCCCAATGGTTCTCATAAAACCATATCCATCTCCTGTAATATACAAAACACCTCCCATAGAAATACTACCTTCTGTCTCAGCATATTTTCTAACAACCCTATTAAGCAAAGATTCCCTTCGCTTGGAATTACTATTTTCATCTAGAACACCAATTTCTTTAGCAACATCTAGTAATTCTTTTTCGGACTTTTGCTTTAATTCATTAAAATCCATTAGATACTTACTCCAAATTTATACTTTTTAATTCTTTTTTAATTTAAATTATCTTTTTAATTATCTCGTTGACAAAACGTATTAGTACAACAAGGTAGTCCCTTAGGAATACATACATAAATTTTATCTAACATGTATGTAAAATTAATGTGGGAATGACAGCAACTGAATTCTACAACATCGTAATTAGCCTTCTACCACACAGCGCAAGAACTCTCAAATTACTTTACAAATCAATTGCTTATAAACAACCTAATATAAAAAATAAAAGGCCCCAAAAATCACAGAAGCTTACTAAACAGCTTACAAGGGAAAAGGGAATTAGTATTTAAAAACAATAGGCGCGCTTTTTAAAGCACTTGAAGTATTATACCATAATCAATTTTCATAAGTAAACAAGTATATAAACAGCTTTATCCTAAAGATTCCAACTCCATCTCATGCTGGGAACCATGCAACATTGTTTTGATTGCTGAGCCAACAAATTCTCTAAACAAAGGATGCGGGCTATCTGGCCTTGACAAAAATTCAGGATGAAATTGAGTGCCAATCATAAAAGGATGTCCTTCTATCTCCATTATTTCAACCAATAAACCATCCGGAGATTGACCAGAAGCAATCAAGCCAACTTCACTTAATTGAACTTTATAATCATTATTGAATTCAAATCTATGTCTGTGTCTTTCAAAAACAGACCTTACATCATAAAACTCTGAAACTTTAGTATTTTCTAAAAGAACACATTCATAAACACCTAATCGCATGGTGCCTCCCAGATTTTTGATATCTCGCTGCTCTATCATTAAATCAATCACGGGATCTGGGGTGTCCGCTTCAAATTCTGTTGAATTAGCTTCTGATTTACGTAATAAATTTCTTGATGCTTCTATGACCATTACCTGCATTCCCAAACAGAGGCCAAAATATGGAATTTTATTCTCTCTCGCATATCTAACAGTCTCTATCATCCCTTCAACACCTCTATAACCAAAACCACCAGGAACAACTATTCCACTTAAATCTCCTAAATAATCATCCACATTATTACGATTAACTTCCTCTGAATTAATCCAAACCAGATCTATATCATATTCATGAAAAAACCCTGCATGTAACAAAGATTCTTTTACAGATATATATGCATCATGAAGATCTACATATTTACCAATGATACCTACTTTAATAACATTTTTAGGAGCTTTAATTAACCTTACAAACTTCTCCCAATATTCAATATCCCAATTAAATTTAGGAATTGAAAATGCATCGGTAATTATATCTGCCAAACCTTCTTCATAAAGCATGATTGGTACTTCATATACACTCTCTAAGGTTGGAGCAGAAATTACACAATTTTTTGGAACATCACAATGCACTGCAATCTTACTTTTGATATCATCATTAAATTCTTGTTCACTTCGACAAATAATAGCATCTGGCTGTATGCCAATACTTCTTAATTCTCTAACGCTATGTTGAGTTGGCTTAGTTTTCAATTCTCCCGTAGTAGCAATGAATGGTAAATAGGTTAAATGTATATAAAAAACATTATCTTTTCCAACTTCATTACGCATCTGTCTTATAGCTTCAAGAAAAGGCAATCCTTCGATATCTCCTACAGTCCCTCCAACTTCAACGATTATAATGTCAGCTTTACTTTCATCAGCCAAGTTAATCATTTTTGCCTTGATAGCATCAGTTACATGAGGAACCGATTGAATTGTTCCTCCAAGGAATTCTCCACGCCTTTCTCTAGATATTACATCACTGTAAATTTGTCCAGAAGTGATATTTGAAGACTTAGTTAAGTCGATATCTATGAATCTTTCATAATGGCCCAAATCAAGATCTGTTTCACTTCCATCACCAGTCACAAATACTTCTCCGTGCTGAAAGGGGGACATAGTACCTGGATCCACATTCAAATAAGGATCTAATTTAATAACTGAAACTGCTACACCACCACTTTTTAATATTTTGCCAATTGAAGCTGTTGCGATACCTTTGCCTACAGAACTTACCACTCCGCCTGTAACAAAAATATACTTTGACATTCATGTCTCCAATAAGTAACAGTAATAGATCAATAATTTTGAACAAATACGAATCAAAACACTTTACAAAACAAGAACCAAAATAAACAATATATCAATATAAAACTTTGTTTCTATATCAAATGAAACGTATTGAAAAAGTATAGTAGTTTTTACAAAAAAATGTCAACAAAATTTAATACAACTTTGAAAAGAAAATTATTTAAACTAGGAGAACAAATATGAAATATTTCAGATTACTAGAAGATAATAAAAAAATTCGACTTCTAGTGCAACTGGACGAAGAAACTATCGTAGATTTAACTTCAATTCATTCTGATCTAACCGATATTATTCAAATAGTATTAACTTCAAACATTTACTCCACATCAATAACAAAAACAACAGAAAAAATTTTAAACAACAAATCTTATGAAACTTATAAAATTGCGGATATAATAAATTCATGCAAGGACGCTAAATCAAACCTGAAAATGCTTACACCTATTTCTTCCCCAGAAATATGGGCAGCTGGAGTAACTTATAAAACAAGTGCAATGGAACGACGTAGAGAAAGTGACACACCTGACGTCTATTCTAAAGTTTATTCAGCAAAACGACCTGAAATTTTCCTTAAATCTACTGCTGATCGTTGCTCAAATCCATTCGAAAGTATAGGAATACGCAAAGATTCTCAATGGAATGTACCAGAGCCAGAACTTGCAATCGTTTTATACAAGGGGGCGATTTTAGGATATACCATAGGAAACGATGTTAGCAGTCGATCGATAGAAGGGGAAAATCCTTTGTATTTGCCTCAAGCAAAAATTTATGATAAATCTTGCTCAATTGGACCTTGTCTTGTGATAACTGAATCATTAGCTCATCCAGAAAATTTAAACATTGAATGTACTATATCCAGAGAAGGGAATTTAGTTTTTCAAGAAACGACCTCAACTTCATTGCTTACTAGAAGCTTTGAAGATTTAGCCAATTGGCTTCAATTACATAACAGGGTCCCTGAAATGACATCCCTACTAACTGGAACAGCGATAGTTCCTCCACCTGAATTCACATTATTGCAAGACGATGTAGTAAGAATTACGGTAGATCAGATTGGAACTTTAGAAAATCCTGTATCAGAAGTTTAATTAAAATCATTTCTAAACAATTTCTTTAACTACTTCTCCAATATCAGCTATAGAGGGTATTATAGAAGCTCCGGCGCTAGAAAGAGTTCGGATTTTTTCTTCAGCTAGGCCATCTTTACCAGTAATTATTGCTCCAGCATGCCCCATTCTTTTACCTTTAGGTGCAGTTTGACCAACAATTAATGAGGCCACGGGTTTTTTAAAATTATGTTTAATATATTCTGCAGCTTCCTGTTCCCGGTTACCACCAATTTCACCGATCAAAACTACCGCTTCAGTTTCATCGTCTTGTTGGAACATTTCTAATACATCTACAAATGAAATCCCTGTTACAGGATCTCCTCCAATCCCAACGCAGGTTGATTGCCCAATACCTAATTTAGATAATTGCCCCACTGCTTCATACGTTAATGTTCCGCTTCTAGAAACAACACCTACTTTACCAGGAATATGAATATCTCCAGGCATAATACCTACTTTTACTTTAGGAGCTGGTGAAATTGCTCCAGGACAATTTGGCCCAATTAAAATTACATCTTTATCTCTAATGTAACTTGAAACTTTAACCATATCCATCACAGGAACTCCCTCTGTAATACAAATTACAACCTGAATTCCTGCATCTACAGCTTCAATAATAGCATCGTCAGCCCTCAAATGAGGAGGCACAAAAATAAGTGACGTATTTGCTTCAGTAGAATCAATAGCATCCTGAACTGAATCAAAAATCGGCACAGATTCATCAAATATCTCTCCATCTCTACCTGGAACAGCACCAGCAACTAAATTAGTTCCATACTCTTTACATTTTTTCGCATGAAAACTACCTTCTTTACCTGTAATCCCTTGTACTAATAACTTTGTTTGACTATTTACAATAATACTCATTTAAAACAACTCCAAATTAAAAAACAAAACTTCAATCAGATTTCAATGAATCTGCGGCTTCCTTCAAATCATTCACCAGTGAAATATTCAAACCAGATTTCATTAAAATTTCCCGCCCTTCATCAAAATTGGTACCCAACATCCTTACAACTAATTCAGGAAATTCTCTATCAATGTTCCTGCTAGCATCTAAAATACCTCTAGCAACAATATCGCATTTAAGTATTCCTCCAAAAATATTAATGAAAATCTTTTTTACTTTTTCATCTAATAAAATTATTTTTAAAGCTTCAGAAACTTTGGATTCATCTGCCCCTCCACCTACATCAAGAAAATTCGCAGGACTAGCTCCAGAAGACCTTGTTACATCCATAGTTGCCATAGCTAATCCAGCACCATTAACTAAACATCCTATATCTCCATCGAGTTTTACATAACTGATTCCAAACTTTGCTGCCTGTTTCTCAAAAGGGTCTTCCTGTGCAGGGTCATAAAATTCAGATAAATTTGGATGTCTAAACAAAGCATCATCATCGATAGTAATTTTAGCGTCTGCTGCTAAAACTCTCCCGTCACCAGTTATAACTAAAGGATTTATTTCAACTAATGAACAATCATTCGATACAAAAACATCATACAAAGAAGAAATTACATTAGCTAATGGCCTGATTTGTTTAACATCCACATTTAAAAAACTTGCAAGCTTCCTTGTCTTGTAAGGAGAAGCTCCTAAGCTACTATCTAATTCCAAAGTGAGAACTTTGTCTGGATTATTTTCAGCAACTTCTTCAATCTCCATACCGCCAAATTCACTAACAATCGCTACAACGTTTTTCTTAACACCATCAATAGTGAAAGCCACATATAATTCTTTCTTAACATCTATGATTTCCTCTATCAAAACCTTATCTACTGGAACTCCGTCAGAACCTGTCTGAATCGTCACTAGATTTGAATTAAGTAATTCATTGCAAACTTGAGCAGCTTCACTTGAGGAACCCACCAGTTTCACACCTCCTGCTTTTCCTCTTCCCCCAGCATGAACTTGAGCTTTAACCACAACATTGCCACCCAATTTTTCAGCAACATCCATTGCTTCGTTCTGAGTATTAACTACTTGCCCTTCAGGAACAGGTACCCCATGTTTACCTAAAAGACTTTTTGCTTGATATTCATGAATCTTCAAATTTATTCTCCTGATATAAACGTAAATTATTAAATTTTATTGATATATTTTCAAATAGTGGCGGAGGGAGTGGGATTCGAACCCACGATGAAATTTCTCCCATACATGTTTTCAAGACATGCGCCTTAAACCGCTCGGCCATCCCTCCAAGGCATTTACAAATATGCAAAACTAAAAACTATCTTCTTAACCTAAATCAATCCCTTTAAAGAATTTTTGGTATATATTACAATACAACAACAATGGTATTTCAATCTACAAATATTATTGCCTAAACATCATCTTGGAAATATTCTGAAGTCCTTTTCCTGAAGACATTTGTTTCATCATTTTTTGCATATTATTAAACTGATTCAATAACATATTTACATCCTGAACAGAATTACCGCTCCCAGATGCTATTCTTCGTTTTCTACTACCATCAATTATCTTTGGATCCTTTCTTTCAGAAGGAGTCATTGAAAAAATTATCGATTGAATCTTGGTTAATTTTTCATCACCAACATCATTTGTGTCAATTTTTGATTTGATATTAGAAATACCTGGAATCATATCCATGATTTGAGAAATTGATCCCATTTTTTGAATCTGTTGAAGCTGTGAATTGAAATCCTCTAAATCAAATTTAGATTTCTGAATTTTTTGGGTAAGATTTAATGCTTCTTGTTTATCAATAACTTTTTCTGTTTTTTCAATAAAACTGAGAACATCTCCCATTCCCAAAATTCTTGAAGACAACCTATCTGGATGAAATTCTTCCAAAGCATCCAATTTTTCTCCCAAACCAATAAATTTAATTGGAACACCAGTTTCAGAAACTATAGATAAGGCGGCACCTCCTCGAGCATCTCCATCCAATTTAGTCAAAACCAGACCCGTTAATTCTAAATTTTGATTGAAAGCATTAGCTACATTTACAGATTCCTGCCCAGTCATAGAGTCTAAAACTAAAATTATTTCATCTGGAGAAATTTGGCTTTTAATTTTAACTAACTCAGACATAAAATCTTCATTAATCTGAACATTACCTCCAGTATCAACTAACACAAAATCTAGTCCATCTGATTTGGCTTTCTTGACGCCTGATTTAGCTACACTTACAGGGTCTTTTGCTTCAGGGTCACTGTAGACTTCAATATCAATGCTTTTACCTAAAGTCACAAGTTGATCTATAGCTGCTGGACGACGAAGATCAGCAGCAACCATCAATGAAGTTTGTCCATCTTTCTTAAAATAATTACTCATTTTTGCTGTGGTTGTTGTTTTGCCAGATCCATTTAAACCCAAAACCAAAATGACTGAAGTTTTTTCAGAACTACGTTGAATTTTACTTGTAGCTCCCCCTAAAATCACAGTCAATTCTTCTTTGGTGATTTTTATAACTTGTTGCCCTGAAGAAAAACTTTTTAAAACATCAGCATCTAAAGCTCTCTCTTTTACTCTATTAATAAAGGTTTTAACAACCTTAAAATTAACATCTGCTTCTAGTAAAGCAATACGAATTTCCTTTAATGCTCTCTCTATATCATCTTCCCTAAGTCTTCCTTTTTGACCTATCCTAGACAATACATTATTTAATTTTTCAGAAATTGTTTCAAACACTAACTTTATCCCTCAAATAATTAACACGATCAATTTTAAACATTTTTAGAGTGTGATTCAAATCCAACTCAATATAAGATAAATAAAATTATTTATGCCCCAAAGGATTCTTCTTTAAATTCCTTGATTTTCTAGGGTATTTAACAGGAGTTGATCCTATTTTTCTAACATTGATTAATGAACCTCTGAAGGATAATTTCATATCTTCTGATTTTAAGAAAACATTATTTATTTTTCCACCCAAAATAGAAATTGCTTCTTCAGCTTCCAAAATCTCATTATCAGGGTTATTACCTTTAAAAAATATACAATCACCTCCTGGTTTTGTAAAAGGTATCGTAATTTCAGAAAGAATTGAAAGCTTAGCAACAGCTCTTGAAAGTACAACGTCAAACTGTTCACGAAAATTTGAGTCATGGGCAACATTTTCAGCCCTTGAATAAATAATTTTTACATCTTTTAATCCCATAGACGAAACCACATGATTTAAAAATTCAGTTTTTTTTCCAATTGATTCCAATAAACAAATTTTTATTTTTGGAAATAAAATCTTGATAGGCAACCCTGGAAACCCAGCGCCTGTGCCAACATCTAAAACATTTTTATGTCCAAAAAATGTTTTTTTATATATATAAGCAGGGAACAGTGAATCCAAAAAATGATCAAAGTATATTTTCTCTTTATCTGTTGATCCTGTAAGATTCATCCTGTCATTCCAAACATTTAATTCATTGTAAAAATACTCGAATTGAACAAGTTGTGTTTTTGTAACTGAAATATCAGATATTTGATTTAAAATTCTTTCAAATTCATCGTTCATATTTTTCAATTTCTAATATATTATGTGATTTTTTTATAAATTGACAATTTTCAATAAGTATCTTAGACTGACTACGTAAATTGAAGTTGGGGAGCTTGTTTTAACAGGCTGAGAGGATCCAATAATGGACGACCCTTGAACCTGATCTGGGTAATTCCAGCGAAGGAAATAATTAATCATAATCACCTTCATAAATTCCTTCCTTACTGACAATTTACCAAACAGAAAACAAAGGTTAGGAAAATTAATGTCTAGCAATTTTGCAATCGTTACTACTGCACTTGTGTCAATTATATTTGCATCTATTGGAATATTATATTCAAAAAGAAAAAATTTCAATATCGAAGATTTTTTAGTTGCAAGAGGTTCTACAAGTAGCTCTGTCACAACTGCAACAATTTCAGCTTCAGTAATCGGCGCATGGGTATTATTTAGCCCAGCTGAAGCAGGTACATGGGCTGGACTTCCAAGTTTGATAGGTTATGCAATTGGTCAAGCTTCCCCATTAATCTGTTTCGCTATTATAGGACCAAAACTAAAGTCTCTAATACCTAATGGACATTCTATTATCGAATATGCTTGGCATAGATATGGTAAATTCACTCATTTGATATGCATTCTAGTAACAATATCCTATTTATTTGTATTTCTTACAGCTGAATTAACTGCAATTTCATCAGCATTGAAAGAAATTTCAGATGTACCTCTAATTATCACCGCAATAGTGATCGGTGGTTTCACAGCTATATATACTGCATATGGAGGAATGAGAGCATCTATCATTACAGACTCAATCCAATTTACGTTAATTGTCCCTCTCGTTGTAATCGTTTTCATTGCAATATTGTCAAACATTGGAGGAATAACAAGTTCTATTAATATCATCACTGAAAATCGTCCTGAATTATTATCTTTATCTCACAAGCCAGGAATAGAATTTGGAATTACATTAATATTTGCTGTTTTTGCAGCAAATATGTTCCATCAGGGATTTTGGCAAAGAATATACTCTGCGAAAAATAATCGATCAATAAAATTTGGATTTGGATCTAGCGCAATAATTGTTATTCCAATAATTTTAATGACTGGGTTAATTGGAATAATAGCGTCAGGTAAAGGTACAGAAGGAAATCCATCTGTAGCCTTCTTCAATTTAAGCAAAGAAATCTTGCCTGAAGGTTTCATTATGGTATTACTAATTCTAGCGATTGCGTTAGTTATGAGTAGCCTAGATACTTTGTTAAACGGAATTACTAGTGCAATCACTACTGATCTTTCAAGAATCAGACCTCATCTAAAATCGAATGTTTTATTGAAATATGCACGTGCTGTTACTGTCACGTTAATGATTCCTGCAATAATTATTGCTTCGCAGGGACATAGTGTACTATACCTATTTTTAATAGCAGATTTGATTTGTTCTGCAGCCGTAATACCTGTATTCTTTGGATTGTATTCAAAAAAAATTACAGATAAATATGCAACTATTAGTTTTATAATCGGCCTAATAATAGGCACCGTTTTTTTTCCAACTCCAGCTGTAGGATATAGTACAACTTGGCTTCCTGAAGCTATTCAAATTCCATTATCAGGTAAAATGTTGGTTAGTTTCAGCGTAGCGTTGGTTGTCTCTGGAATTACATGCTTGATTTTGTCATCACAAAATCACAAAAATCAATATGACTTTGCTAAACTTAGTAAAAACATCAAAAAATTTTAGATAAATAAAGACAAAAAGTATTACGAATAATTTCAGGAAAAAATAATGTCCTTTCCACCAAAATCTTTAACCATAGCAGGCTCTGATTCAGGAGGAGGCGCTGGCATTCAAGCTGATTTAAAAACCTTCGCATCATTAGGTGTTTATGGTACCAGCGCTATAACCGCAGTAACTTCTCAAAACACACTCGGTGTTACAGATATAGTAAATATCCCTACCAAGTCAGTTATATCTCAAATAGAAGCAGTAATATCTGACATAGGAACTGATTCAATAAAAACAGGAATGCTTTCTAATGCTTCAATTGTCAATGCTGTTTCATCATATATTTCACAAAGCAAATTTGAAAAAGTAATTGTTGATCCTGTAATGATTTCAAAAAGTGGCCACAAATTACTATCTGAATCTGCAATTAAATCAATGGTAGAAATGCTCATTCCTATATCATTCATTATTACACCTAATATTCCGGAAGCTTCAATTATTTCTGAGACTAAAATCAATTCAATTGAATCTGCAAAAATAGCTGCAAAAAAAATTGTTAAACTTGGAGCTAAAACTTGTATAGTCAAAGGAGGGCATTTTGAGGGTCCTCCTATAGATGTGTTTTATGATGGGAAAAAATATGAAACATTCAAATCTAAACGAATAAATACAAAAAACACACATGGAACAGGTTGTACTTTCTCTGCAGCCATAGCTGCATATATTGCGAAAGGAGAAGATGTAATTTCAGCTATATCAAAGTCTAAAAACTATATAAATTCCGCAATTCAAGAAAATTTTCTGATCGGTAAAGGCCATGGCCCATTAAACCATTTTTACAAACAAATTTAACTTTTATACACTTTTTAGTATATAGTTTTTATATAAAAGTTACTTTCTTTAAGGCAGCTATGTGGGAATTCTAATCACAGAACAAGACGTTAAAAATCTACTTACTATGGAATTAGCAATCTGTAGCTTAGAGGAAATTTTTAAGAAAGAAAGTATAAAGGATTCAATTAATTCTTCCAGGATAAGAATTAAACTTCCAGAAGGTAGCCTGAATTTCATGGCTGCATCTTCTAGAAGCTTAAACTTAATTGGCACAAAATCTTATATCCCTAAAACAAAAACCACAATTAAATTTTATGTTCAATTGTATGATGGAGAAAATGGAAATCTTTTATCAGTCATTGAAGCTAACCTAATGAGTAGAATCAGGACTGGAGCAGCAAGTGGATTAGCAACGAAATATCTTGCTAAAAAAAATTCATCTGTATTAGGAATTATTGGTACTGGAACACAAGCTTTACATCAAGCAATAGCCATCTGTAAAGTAAGAAAAATCAAAACAATTAATGTTTACAGTAGAAATATTAATAACCGAAAAAACTTTTGTACCTTAATTAATAAAAACATTAATAATGTTAATGCAATATCAGTAAAAACATCCAAAGAATGTGTAGAAAATGCTGACATAATCACGACCATCACAAATTCGGATTCTCCAGTATTTTCATCAAAATGGATAAAACCAGGAGCTCATATTAATGCTGCTGGATCAAATATTTCAACAAAAAGAGAGATAGATGAAGAAACAATTTCTAAAGCATCTACTATTGTCACAGACAATATTGATCAAGCTAAAATTGAATGTGGAGATTTAATACAACCTATAAATATTGGAATAACTTCTTGGGATAAAATAAACTCACTTTCTGATTTGATAACTGGTAAAATTAAAGGCAGAAGTACTGATAATGAGATTACGATTTTTGAATCCCAAGGTGTCGCAATTGAAGACCTTGCTATTGGTTCGTTATTATATGATTTAGCTGTCAAAAAGGCTATCAACTAAAAATTACATGAAAGGAGTCCTGAAAATTTGTTAGAGAAAATAAAACAAATAGAAGATCGATACGAAGAAATCAATCAACTCCTGGCAAATCCAGAAATTTCTAAAGATCACATTAAAGTTCGAGATTTAATTAAAGAGCAAACAAAAATTAAATCTGTAGCTAATTTATCCACAGAACTGGGAAAAGTGGAACGTGAAATTCAAGAAACTAATGAAATCATTCGAACAGAAAATGACAAAGATTTAACTGACCTAGCAAAATCTGAAATGGAAAATTTAAAACTAAAAAAGGACGATCTTGAATTACAACTTAGAATCTCGTTAATTCCAGACGATCCTAATAACGAAAAAAACGTAATCATGGAAATTAGAGCTGGCACAGGCGGGGATGAAGCTGGGTTATTCGCAAACGACTTATTCAGAATGTATAGTAGATATTCCCAAAGAAACAATTGGAAAATAAATATTATCAACATGAGTGAAACAGGTATAGGATCTATTAAAGAGATTGTATTCCAAATTGTTGGTAAAGGTGCATACAGCAAGTTAAAACACGAAACAGGCGGGCACAGAGTTCAAAGAGTCCCAACTACTGAATCAAGTGGAAGGATTCATACTTCTGCTGCTACTGTTGCTGTACTTCCTGAAGCGGAAGAAGTGGACGTAAATATAAATACTGAAGATTTAAATATAGATATTTTTCACGCAAGCGGACATGGAGGGCAAAGTGTAAACAAAGTAGCAACTGCTATCAGAATCACACATATACCAACAGGTATAGTTGCGGTCTGCCAAGATGAACGTTCACAACTGAAAAACAAAGAAAAAGCGATGTCTGTTTTAAGATCAAGAATTCTAGACCAAAGAATTCAAGATTCTGAAGAAGAAAGATCTGCCGAAAGAAAAGCTCAAATAGGTAGTGGAGATAGATCCCAAAAAATCAGAACTTACAATTTTCCTCAAGAAAGAATCACAGATCATAGAATTAATCTCTCCACCCATAACTTAGAACTAGTTCTAAATGGTAACTTAGATATTTACATAGAAAAATTGATAGACCATGAACAATCAATGTTGCTAGAACAATCCTCAATATGAATTTAAGAGAATTATGGGTTGATACTAAAAAAGAATTAGATTCATCAAACATTCCAGACTCAAATATAGAATCTGAAGTTATAATTCGTAAAGTACTAGATTTAGACCGAAACAATTTTTTTGCTACTTTGAACAATCCTGTACCTATAAGAAAAACAGCTCAAATTAAAAAAAATCTCCAACAACGTATATCTGGAACACCCTTATCATATATAACAAAAAATAGAGAATTTTTTGGAATTGATTTTTTTGTAAATGAAAATGTTTTAATTCCACGTCAAGAATCAGAATTACTAGTAAAAAAAGTAATCTCATACTGCAAAAAACAAAAAGAAACAAAGTTAACCATTGTTGATGTCGGAACTGGCTCAGGTGCACTAGCAATTTCAATTGCAAAAAATTTAAAAAATACAAATGTTATCGCAACAGACATATCTAACAAAGCATTACAAATAGCTAAAAAAAATGCAAAAAATATTGACGTGTCCAGAAACATATCTTTCTTACATTCAAACTTATTAGAAAATTTGAAAACTCCAGTGAATATAATAGTTGCAAATCTCCCTTATCTGACTTCTAAAGAAATGAATACACTTTCATTAGAAGTCAAAAAAGAACCAACTATAGCGCTATTTGGAGGAGAGGATGGCACTGATTTAATTGTAAAATTAATACGTCAAGCACCTAAACATCTCAAAAAAAATGGCAATTTGATTTTAGAAATTTCTCCGTCACAAAAAAACATCATTTTTTCTTTGATGAAAAAAAGTTTCCCAAAAAGCAAACCGAAAATACATAAAGATTATGCAAAAATTGAAAGAGCAATTTCAATAGAAATTTAGATAGAAAATTCTATCTCATTTGAAAAAATTTGCCTTCTGTTTTAATTGAAGGAGCTAGCACAAGTTCAGCGCCATGCATTTCCTTAATATCTGAGGCACCAACCATTCCCATACAAGTCTTAAGTGCGCCTACTAAATTTTGTGTGCCATTATGCTTTGAAGTCGGTCCAAATAATATTTGCTTTAAAGATGCAGTAACTCCAACTTCAACTCTAACGCCTCTAGGTAAATCTGGGTGAGGACTAGCCATGCCCCAATTATGACCTTTCCCGGGAGCTTCTTGAGACTGTACTAAAGGAGTTCCTATCATAACAGCATCTGCTCCACTTACAATTGCCTTACATAAATCACCACCAGTACGAATTCCTCCATCAGTAATTACAGGTACATATCTACCAGTCTCTTTAAGATAATCATCACGAGCTAAAGCACAATCCATAGTGGCTGTAACTTGAGGCACACCAACTCCAGTAACTTCCCTGGTAGTACAAGCTGCCCCTGGGCCAACTCCAACAATTAATCCACTAATACCTGTTTCCATTAATTCTAATGCAGCGCCATATGTCACACAATTACCCACAACAACTGGTACAGACAATTTTTTTATCAGATCAGAAAACACAAGCCCTGTCAGGCTTTGGGAATTATGCCTAGCGGTGGTTACAGTAGACTGAACAACTATTACATCAGCACCTGCTTCTACAGCTATTTGAGAAAGTTTTTTAGCATTAACAGGAGTAACAGACACAACACAATTAATTCCAGAATTCTTAATTCCTCGAATTTTATCGCCAAGCAAATTCTCATTTATTGGTTGCGAATAAACATCCTGTAAAATAGTTGTAGATTCAGAAGAATCAGCATTAATAATTCTGTCCAAAGCTTCTGAAGGATCATCATATCTAGACTGAACTCCTTCAAGATTCATTACGGCTAATCCACCTAAATCATCAATAGATTTCATAAAGCTTGGAGAACTAACCGCATCCATAGCTGAAGCAATAATTGGAACAGGAATATTAATATCTCCTATAGAAAAATCTGTGTTAACAAGTTCCGGATTTACCGTAACTTGCCCAGGGACTATTGAGACTTCATCAAAACCATAAGCAGGTTTAATGTTTTTGAATTGAGATGCCAAGTTTAAAATTCCTAAAATAATCAGCTTGTTAGATATGGTTAAAAAAATTATAACTGCGCATAAATAACTCAGTCAAGAATATTTGTTACAATACAATGAAGGATAATTTTTGAAAATTATATACAAAGAAATGTTTCCTGAAAAATCAGAAAACACAAAGATAAAAAAACAAATTACACAAAAAGCAAAAGATATTGGTTTTGATCTAGTAGGCTTCACAAACGCTGATCCATTTCCGCGAGACGAAAAAGCCGCAACTAATCGAATTGACCTTGGATTTATGGACGGACTTCCATGGTATACCAAGGAAAGAGTCAAAAAAGCAAATAATCCTAAATTATTAATGGAAAATTGTGAATCAATTATTTCTTTGGGAATAAGTTATTTCACACCAACTCCTGAAAAATCTAAAAATGTTTTAACTGGCAAGATAAGTAAGTATGCATTAGGCGTTGATTACCACAAAGTGATTAAGAAAAAACTTAAACTTCTAGTAAAATTTCTTTCCGAAATTCATTCCGAAAAAAAGATAAGCACAAGAATATTTGTAGATGATGGCCCAATGAACGATAGAGCTGCTGCTGAAAGGGCAGGATTAGGATGGTTTGGTAAAAATACAAACATTCTTACTCCCTCTCACGGTTCTTGGATTTTTCTAGCTCAAATTTTAACCAATATTAAACTCGAACCTGATACTTTATTAAAAAAAACTTGTGGTTCTTGTAAGATTTGTATAGATGATTGCCCTACAAATGCGATCGTAGCCCCATACGTCATAGACAACACAAAATGTATTTCATTTTTAACTATTGAACTCAAGGGAGTTATCCCCGTCAAACTAAGACCATTAATTGGGACATGGATTTTTGGATGTGATATCTGCCAAGATGTATGTCCAGTTAATAGAAAGATACAACCATCTAAAACATCTGAATTTCAACCAAGAAAAGACTTCCTTACTCCAGCTTTGTTACCATTTTTAGATCTAAACGAAGATTCATTTAATAAAATATTTGATAATCATCCAATTAAAAGAACTAAACTTATTGGCTTGAAAAGAAACGTTTGCGTTGCACTCGGGAACATAAAAGATACTGATGCAATTGAAAAACTAACAAAAACATTGCTTGAATCTGATCCTATTGTAAAACAACATGCAGCCTGGGCAATAGGACAAATTGGAGGAGATAAAGCTAATCAAAATCTTCATAATGCTCTTGAAGTTGAAAATAATACTGATGTAATTGAAGAAATTAAATCTGCTATTATTCAAACTAAAATGATTCATTAAAAAAATTATTGATCACAAGGTGATTCTTATTGTTGCAAAAAGAACAGAATGTTATTATTGAGTAAATTACTCAACGATAAAGGAATTACGGTGTCAACTCAAAAAGAAAAAGCACTCCAAATGGCAATTTCTCAGATTGAAAAAGAATTTGGTGCTGGTACCGTAATGACGCTAAATAACTCTATAGAAGACATTAAAACAAGTTCAATCCCTACAGGATCTATTTCCCTAGATTTAGCATTGGGTATAGGCGGAATTCCTAGAGGAAGGGTTACTGAACTTTTTGGAACTGAATCTTCTGGCAAAACCACACTCGCTTACCACATAATGGCAAGCGCTCAAAAAAACGGAGGAGTCTCTGCATATATTGATGCAGAACATGCTCTTGATCCAGAATATGCTGCCAAATGCGGACTTTTAACTGATGACCTCTTAGTCTCTCAACCAGATTCTGCTGAACAAGCCCTTGAAATTGCAGAATACTTGGTTAGAAGTGGAGCTGTAGACATAATTGTGATTGATAGTGTAGCCGCTTTAGTACCAAAAGCGGAACTAGAAGGTGACATGGGAGATAGCCATGTAGGCCTTCAGGCCCGAATCATGTCTCAAGCTTTAAGAAAATTAACAGCTGCTATAAATAAATTTAATTCAACAATAATTTTTATCAATCAAATTCGTGAAAAAGTAGGGGTTATTTGGGGTAGCCCTGAAGTTACACCCGGAGGGAGGGCTTTGAAATTTTTTAGCTCAGTTAGAATCGATTTAAGAAGAATTGAATCAATTAAAGTGGGTACAGATATCACGGGTTCTAGAGTTAGAGCTAAAATTGTAAAAAATAAAGTCGCCGCGCCATTTAAAGTCGCAGAATTCGACATTATGTTCAACAATGGAATCAGCAAAGAAAGTGACATCGTAGATCTAGGTGAAAAACAGGGGATTATTAAAAAAAGCGGATCATTTTATTCTTACAATGATATAAAAATTGGCCAAGGCAGAGAAAATTCTAAAAAATTTCTGAAAGAAAATAAAGATATATCTGAAAAAATAGAATCTGAGATTCTACAATCATACACTTAATATTAATTAAAATGATCAAAAACGATTCAATTGTTTTTATATAAATCCTAATTTATTTTCTTTATAACCCATGACAGCCAATAATTATCTATCAAAATCCGACAAATTAAACTACACCTTGAATACAACAGTCAAAAAGTTTATTAGTAGACTGGAAAACTGTTATTAGATGTTAAAATGGCGAAAAAAAAAGAGCAATATACATCATCTTTCGAAAACAAAATTATTCATGGGATTAAAAAATGCTCGAATGATTACGGCAAAATTAATCTTAAATTAATTTTGGGAGTTTCCGGAGGACCTGATTCTTTATCTCTACTATATTCAATGCATAGAATTAGCAAATTGTACCCGAAATATTTCACTTTATACGGCGCTCATATGAACCATTCTCTTAGAGGTTTTGAGTCTGATCAAGATGCAGAATTTGTAATTTCAACATTTAAAGATTTGAGAATACCATACTACATTAAAAACTTAGATAGCAAAAAAATTCACGATCTACAAAAAGGTTCATTAGAAGAAATTATGAGACAAAATCGTTACTCATTTTTTGGTGAAATATCAAAGGATATCAATGCGGATATGGTTGTCACTGCTCACACTTATGATGATCAAATAGAAACAATATTAATGAATTTTATTCGAGGAAGTGGATTAAATGGCTTAACTGGAATGCAACAAATTTCAGAGAAAACATTCCAAAATAATTCTTTTATTTTAGCAAGACCAATGCTGAAAATTTCATCTGAGGAAACAAATACATATTGCAAACATCTGAAATTGTCCCCTAGATTTGATCAAACAAACCATTTAACACGTTTTACTCGCAATAAAATCAGGCATGAAATAATTCCCTCTTTATCAAAAATAAACCCTGGAATTAAAAAAAACATCATGAACTTATCAGAAATTATCAACGATGAATATGAATACATCAAAGAAATTACTAATGAAAATTTTATATCTCTCTCTAAAATAAATTCTAATGTAATAGAAATCTGCAGACCTGATTTTGAAAAACTACATCTTAATATCAGAAGAAATATAATCAGAAAGACTATTGAAAATTTAAATCCCCAATTTAAAAATTTACAAAAAATCAATATAGAAGAAATATTAAACAGTAAAACAGGAACAAAACTTCAACCTATTGAAAACATAGTAGTTTATATCGACAAAAACGCATTAATATTTAAAAATACACCCCATAAATCACAAGTTGAAAAAAATAAATTATTGAATTACAAAGAAATTTCCAAACAAGGAATTACAAAAATTCAAGATTGGACTATAGAAGTTTCTCAACATAAAATTAACCCAAGCAACATCCCGAAATATGAACTCAATAAATCAACAGATTTATCATTCGTTGAAGAAAATTTTGATTTAGATAAAATACAATTTCCAATATATGTAAGGTCTAGACAACCTGGAGATAGATTTCAGCCATTAGGAATGAAATCAACAAAAAAACTACAAGATTTCTTCGTTGATAATGGAATTCCCAAAAGATTACGTGACTCAATTCCAATCGTAGTATCTGGTGAAAAATTGCTCTGGATAGTTGGTCACCAAACTTCAAATTGGTCAAAAATCACAAAAGACACAACTAAGTTTTTAAAAATAACGTTTTTAAAAAACAACTAGATCAATCTAGTAAGCCTAGTATTTGGAGTTAAGCCTGGAATACGCCCTCTCTTAGATACTGGGGCACCATCAATTTCTTTAATTCCTGCCCTAAAAGGCTTAGGAGTAGCAGATGCAATAAAAGTTCCAACTCCAAAACTATCTACGGGAGAATCTTCATCAACAAATTCTTTTATTCTTTCAGGGCTCAATCCTCCTGTAACCATAATATCAACATGATTAAACCCAGCTAAATCTAGTCGACTCCTGATTTCTTTGACTAAATCAGTAGTCACGCCCCCACGTTCTTTTGGAGTATCCACTCGAATACCTCGCAACCTTTCTCCCATCTCAGTGGCAATCAAAACAGCTTCTACAGATTCATCAGTAAAAGTATCTACTAATGCTACGCGAGGAACTTCTCTCGGCATATGTTTATCAAATGCTTCAATAGCTTTAAGAGTACTGGACATGATTAGTGACAACGAATGTGGCATATTGCCAGCAGGCGCTACACCAGAGATTCTAGATCCAATCGTAGTTGAGCAAGATGCACAACCACCTTTAATAGCAGCATAACCGTAATTCATAACAACATTGGGGTGAATATTTCTTGCTCCAAAAGCAATTACTGGTATATCTTTTGCTTCTGAAACACACTTATTTGCAGCTGTAGCCCATCCGGTTGAAGAAGCTAAGATTCCGCAAATAGCAGTCTCATACATGCCAATAGCGCCATAAGGAGCTTTAATTCTTAAAGCCACTTCGCCTGCATTTACTCTAGACGATTCTTCCAATGACCAAACTTCACTACCAACATTTGGCAAAACTTGATTAAGAAGGTCTTTAACTTCAGAAATGCCACAAAAAATACCCTCTTCAATAGAATTAAATTCCATAGAAACAACAGGATTAACACCTTCATTTCTAAGAATTGTCAAAGTTCTCTGTAAATAAACATCTGCTGTATCTCCAACCAAAACAGATCTTTTTATATCAAATTCAGGAGTGACCATAAAATAACCTTAATACAGTTATAATTTTCAACTAAAAGTAAAATATTTCAAACTGGCAATCAATGTTAACCTCTGATAATTATAATAGCAAGCCCAAGACAAAATACTTATATTACAATGATACAACCAACAAAATAAAATTTTAACCCTAAAACTATCCAGGAACACTAACCAAAACAGTTAAAAATATATAAACTTTATATCAGTTTCTATTTTGCTAATTATAACCATTCACAACCGCAAAAAACTGGAGATTTAAGTGAATTCAAAAAAAATAAAATTCTATACATTTTCAATATTAGTAATCATTTCAATTGGGATGTTTTTCTGGGGGTTATTTGGGGAAGACAAAAATCAACTTCTTGCTATAGGTATGTTTTTAGGGTTTTTCCTTTTTATATTTAAAAAACTATTTGTTTGGTGGAGATAATAATCGAAAATTTCAATCACATTGTTTTGAAATAGAAAAAAATATTAATTAACTATATAATTAAATCCGAATTTAACACAATTATTTTAATGGATTGGTGAAAAATTGACCCATAATATTAATATCGCTGAATTAACAGAAATCTCAAAAAGAATTAGAAAAAACATACTTGATATGACTCATACAGCAGGTAGTGGACATCCAGGTGGATCCCTATCGTCTGTTGAAATCTTAGCTACACTTTATTTTAACATTATGGATCACAAACCTGAAAATCCAAAATGGAATCATAGAGATAAATTCATTCTCAGCAAAGCACATGCTTGCCCAGTTTTATACGCAACTTTGTCAGAAGCTGGATATTTCCCAGAAAATGAACTTAAAACGTTCAGACAAATAAATAGTAGAATCCAAGGGCATTCACATATAAAAACTCCTGGGGTAGAAATGTCTGGAGGGTCCTTAGGTCAAGGATTATCATTTGGAGTAGGAGCAGCAATTTCTGCAAAATTAGACAATTTGAAATCTAAAACATTTGTCCTTCTTGGAGATGGTGAATGTGATGAAGGACAAATTTGGGAAGCGGCAATGTCTGCTTCGCACCATAAACTTAACAACTTGATAGCAATTGTTGATAGAAATCAAATTCAAAACGACAGATTCACAGATGAGGTAATGACCTTAGAACCATTTGAAGATAAATGGAAAGCTTTTGGTTGGAAAACTTTAAAAGTTGATGGACATTCTTTGGGAGAACTAATTGATGCCTTCAATTTAGCAATCAATCAAACTAAAAACCCTACTGTAGTAATTGCAGATACCATAAAAGGAAAAGGTGTAAGTTTTATGGAGAACAATCCTGCTTTCCATGGAAAATCGCCTGATGATCAAGAATTATTTCTTGCATTAAAAGAAATAGACGATGCTTGAGTACAAAACAATAATTTAGACTGGAAAATAAATGAATTTAAATGATCTTGAAATGGCAGAAACCAGAGTCACTGCTGGAGAAACTTTAGTTGAGCTGGGCAAAACAAACGAAAAAATTGTCGTGCTCGGAGGAGACTTAAGTAAATCAACACATGCAAATAAATTTGGAGCAGCATATCCAGACAGATTTTATGATTTTGGACCTGCTGAACAAAATATGGTAAGTGTTGCTGCAGGATTAGCTTCTTCTGGGAAAATACCTGTTGTTAGTACATTTGCAGTATTCGGTTCAAGTCGACCATACGATCAAATCAGAGTTGGTGTTTCTCAATCTAATTTAGATGTAAAAATAATTGTCACTCATGCAGGTTTAATCACTGGCCAAGATGGAGTTTCAGCTCAAAGCATTGAAGATATAGCGATAATGAATGCTCTCCCAAATTTTAATATTATTGTTCCAACTGATAGCGTTGAAACTAGATCAGCAATTAAATATGCAATAAATACAAAAGGACCTTTTTACATACGATTATCAAGACCTCCAACTCCAATAATTCACCAAAATGATACATTCCAATTCGGCAAAGCAGAATCAATAAGAAATGGCTCTGATGTCACAATTGTCGCATGTGGAATAATGGTTATTGCTGCATTACATGCAGCTCACAATCTTGAAAAAAAAGGTGTGTCTTGCAGAATTTTAAATATGTCTACAATCAAACCTATTGATACAGAGGCAATATTAAAAGCTGCAAAAGAAACGAAAGCTATTGTGACTGCAGAAGAGCATTTTATCAATGGAGGCTTATCCTCAATTGTTGCTCAAGTAGTCTCTCAAAATCTACCAACTCCTTTGGAAAGCATTGCAATCAATCGATACGCTGAGTCAGGAAGCCCTGAAGAATTACTGGAAAAATATAATTTAACTGATTCTGATATAGAAAATGCAGTCAAAAAAGTTATATCAAGAAAAATGAAATAGTAAATTTAAATTAGGTTAATAGTCTTTTGGAATTAAAAAAATATTTACAATATTCAAAATTCGATTCAGGTCTTGCTTCTGTCTTGACAGCAATTGCTCAAGGTTCAATTTTAATTCAAAAAAAAATTTCCCGACTAAGTTTAGAAGGACTTGAAGGTTCAACTGGAACTAAAAATATACAGAATGAAGATGTTAAAAAATTAGATATTTTAGCTAATGACATATTCCTGGAAAAATTCCAAGAATCAAAAAATGTAGCTATGGTAGGTTGTGAAGAATTAGAAAAACCTCAAATTTTTAATAATTCTATATCTAAATTTTTAATTAATATGGATCCTTTAGATGGATCTAGTAATATAGATGTTGGAGTAAATATAGGTTCTATTTTCGGAATATGGAATGAAAATATCGATCATTCTCTAAACGAAAATTCTCTGTTAAAACCAGGCAAAGAACAAATAGCTTCTGCATATGTTGTGTATGGTTCATGTACTTTGATGGTAATAGCTTCAGAAAAAGGAGTCCAGTGTTTTACCCTAGATACTCAAAGTGGATCTTACATTTTATCCAAAGACAATATTAACGTCCCCGAAAAATGTAAGTACTACAGCGTAAATTATGGAAATTTTGAAAACTTTTCTTCTAATTTACAAAATTCTCTAATTAATCTGCAAAATATATATTCTCTAAGATACATAGGTTCACTAGTTGCAGACTTTCATAGAAATTTACTAGAAGGTGGTGTATTTTTATACCCCAAAGACACCAAAAATCCTAACGGGAAATTACGATTAATGTACGAAGCAAATCCTTTATCTTTTATAATAAAAAAAGCTGGAGGAATAGGAACAAATGGAACTAAAAATATACTAAATATCAATCCAACGACACTACATGAAAGAGTTCCGCTAATTATAGGAAATTCAGATGTCATTGAAAATATCTTAGTGTAATGAGAAGATAAGCAATCAAAACATTTTTTGAAAGGAAATCTCACAATGGATGTAAATAAACTCTCTGAAACAGCAAAAGCATTAGTAGCCCCTAAAAAGGGAATTTTAGCTGCAGACGAAAGTTCTAATACAATCAAAAAAAGATTCGATTCAATAAATGTAGAATCAACTGAATCAAATCGTAAGTCATATAGAGAAATGTTATTTCAAACTGAAGGTATCTCCAAATTTATTAGCGGAGTAATACTTTTCGATGAAACTATAAGGCAAAAAAGTTCAGATGGAGAATCTTTAGTATCTATTTTAAGTAAACAAGGGATACTGCCTGGAATAAAAGTGGATTCTGGAGCTAAACCTTTATCAGGTACAGAAAATGAAACGATTACTGAAGGTTTAGATGGTTTAAGAGAACGCCTACAAGAATACTATGAATTAGGCGCAAAATTTACAAAATGGAGAGCAGTAATAAACATCGGAAATGAGGAACCGTCAGATTATGCAATCAAAACTAACGCCCACGCATTAGCTAGGTTTGCTGCGTTGAGCCAAGAAGCAAACTTAGTCCCCATTGTCGAACCAGAGGTATTAATGGACGGATCACATTCCATAGAAAAATGTTACGAAGTAACAAATATAACGCTACGAGAAGTATACTATGAATTATATAATCAAAAAGTTGAACTTGAAGGTACGTTATTAAAACCAAATATGGTTATACCTGGAAAAGATTCAAATGATTCATCTAATCCATCAGAAATTGCAAAATACACCGTTAAATGCCTAATGGATTGCGTTCCTGCATCTGTTCCGGGAATAGTATTCTTATCAGGTGGTCAAAGCGATGATGAAGCAACAATTAACCTCCATCATATCAACGTAATTGCAAAGAAACTACAAACTCCATGGGAGCTTAGTTTTTCATACGGAAGAGGTTTGCAAAGTGCACCTCTAAAAACATGGCTAGGTAATCAAGATAATATTTTATTAGCTCAAAAAGCATTCCATTCCAGAGCTAAAGATACAAGTGCAGCTAGAAACGGTTCTTTCCTATAGCCCGACAAATGTTAAAAAAGCTTCTACTAGCAACAACAAATATACATAAAATCCAAGAATTTAATTCTATATTTGTTAATCTACCTTATCTAATTACTAATCCTGAAATTGAAAAAATAAAACTAAAAGTGCATGAAAATGGAGTTTCATTTTCAGAAAATGCATTAATTAAAGCAAAAGCATATTGTAAATCTTCTAAAATGATTTCAATGGCAGATGATTCAGGCCTAGAAATTGATGCACTAGATGGTCGTCCCGGAATTTATTCAGCTAGATACGGTGGAAAGAAACTAAATGATGAAGAAAGGGTAAAATTAATTCTTAAACAAATGTCTGGGATCCCTAAAGAAAAACGCCAGGCAAGATTTCGATGTTCTATAGCAGTTGCTTGGCCTAACGGTAAAACTCTCATTCGTGAAGGAACACTGGAAGGTATTATTGAATTCACACAAAAAGGTTGTAATGGGTTTGGATATGACCCAATATTATACCTTCCAAAATATCGCAAAACTGTTGCTGAATTAGATCTGGAACAAAAAAACAATATCAGTCATAGAGCAACTGCAGCTAAAAAGATTTTGCTAGATCTAAATACCTGATAAAATTTGAATTTACATCTTAATTAGAAAAATATTTTGCACGCATGGAAAATAAATCTAAAATTACTGACAAATTATCTAGACCAGTAAAAGACCTAAGAATATCTGTTACAGATAGGTGTAATTTTCGATGCACATATTGTATGCCAGAACAAATTTATGGGCATAGATATGAATTTATAAACAAATCCTCTTTACTAACATTTGAAGAAATAATCACCATAACCGAAATCCTAGTGGAAATGGGAGTGCAAAAAGTTAGATTAACAGGAGGAGAACCATTACTAAGGTATAAAATTGAAGATTTAATTTCTACCTTATCTAAAATTCCTGGAATAAAAGAACTAACGCTCACAACAAATGGATATTTATTACCAAAAAAAGCCGAAGAATTAAAAAAATCTGGAATAGATCGTATAACTGTTAGTTTAGATAGCTTAAATAACGAAATTTTCAAAAAAATTAATGGCAGAAACGTGGATGTATCAAAAGTATTGAAAGGAATCGAAGCAGCCGAAAAAGCAGGCTTTAATCCTATCAAAGTAAATTGTGTGGTAGAAAAAGGAATCAATGAAAATTCCATTCTAGAAATGGCTGAATATTTCAAAGCGAAAGGTCATATTTTAAGATTTATTGAATTTATGGATGTTGGAACACTTAACCAATGGAATTTAAATAAAGTTGTCTCATCTAAAGAAATTGTTAAAATCATTAATTCCAAAATGCCTATAGAACCAATTAATCCCACATACTTTGGAGAAGTGGCATCGAGATATCAATATAAAGATGGTTCAGGAGAAATTGGAATTATATCTTCCGTAACACAACCTTTTTGTGGTAATTGCACAAGACTCAGATTATCACCAGAAGGCAACCTATTCACTTGCTTATTTAGCAATACTGGAACTGATGTTAAAAAATTCTTAAGATCAAACAAAAGCAAAAAAGAGTTAGAATCATTAATAAAAAAAACATGGCTTGCACGAAAAGACAAATACTCTATTGATCGGTCTAGTAATCCCGATAAATCTACTAAAAAAGTAGAAATGTATCACATCGGGGGATGATAAATTACTTGGGGCTACAAACTTCACACTCACAAAGTTTTCTTAAAACTTCAAATGGGAAAATTCCTGTGAAATGGCCATCACTCCAAAGAAATTGCACAGCATATTTTCCTACCAACAAATAATCTTCTGCAATAATATTAGATTCAACAGTAAAAGGATCAAGAAGAGGCTTCCCTGTCCACTCCTCAATACATTCGGCACAAGCACAATTTAACCTAAGAGATCTGGCCAAATATTTACCCAAATGGCCATCATCAAAGTTTACTAATACCCTGTCTCCATCAATATTTATCTTAGATGAATCATTCATATAACCCCCAACAAAATTAAAATATCACCTCTTAAATTTTTTGATAAATCCGATTATTTGATCAATATTACTACCTGGGCCAAGGATTAATTCCACTCCCATATCTTCTAATATGATCCTATCTCTATCTGGGATAATTCCACCAGCAATTACAGTAATATTTCTTACATTCCTTTTGGATAATTCATCAAAAATTTTAGGAAATAAATCCAAATGTGCTCCAGAAAGAATGCTTACACCAATAATATCAACTTTTTTATCAATTGCAGTTTCAACTATGGATTTTGGTGTATTACGAATTCCCGTATAAAAAACATCAACTCCAGCATCTTTCAAAGCACGAAATATAACCTTAGCACCTCTGTCATGACCATCTAATCCAACTTTACCTAATAATATTCTTGGAGATTTCAATATTTAACCTCTCCTAATACTGTCGGAATCTACTAATTCCATTAACACGCCACCCATGGATTTAGGATGAATAAAAGCTATATCTCCTACCAATCCTTTTTTTGGAATTTTATCTACCAAATTGATTCCTTTAGAATCCAATTTCGTTAAAACATCCCCCAAATCGGAAACTTCCAAACACAAATGATGTAACCCAGGCCCTTTTTTATCAATAAATTTAGCCACAGAACTATTTGAATCCACTGGTTGAATAAATTCAAGCTTGCAATCACCAATTTTGATTACAGCAGCATATACTTCTTGTTCTTCAATTCTATGAACTTCAACTAAATCAGAACCGAAAACTTCAGAATAAAATTTTATCGTCTCATTAATGTCTTCTACTGCTATAGCAATATGATTCACATTTTTTGCAAAACATAAAGGCGAAGTGTTATGAATATTTAAGTGTTTACGAGACATTTGACCTCTTAATTAAACCTGTTAATTGAATTTGAAAATATATATTAAATTACATCCAGTTGATTAAACATGTTCTCCAAAATTATTTCTTAACACATCTGAAATTTCACCCAAAGTTGCATAATTTTTCACACATTCGATCAAAAATGGCATTACATTGTGACTGTTTTTGACAGCAATATTCAAATCTCCTAAAGATTTTTTCACCAAATCGGTATCTCTATCTATTTTCATTTTATTAAGCCTTCCAATTTGTCGAATATTATCCTCCATATTAATTTGATCTTTCTGAATTTCATAATTGTTTGAAGAATCATACTTATTGACCCCCACGATTACTTTTCTCCCAGATTCAACTTCTAGTTGATGTAAATATGCACTGCTTTCGATCTCTTTTGACTGAAAATTATTTCTAATACCACTTACAGCACCACCAAAATTTTCTATTTTATCAATATATTCAAAAGCTTCTTTTTCTAATTGATTAGTTTTTGACTCAATAAAATAGGATCCTCCCAATGGGTCCACAGTATCAATTACTCCAGACTCATGAGCTATGATCTGTTGAGTCCTCAAAGAAATTTCTGCAGATTCTTCTGTCGGTAAAGCCAAAGCTTCATCTTTTGAGTTAACATGTAAAGATTGAGTACCTCCCAAAACAGCTGCTAATGCCTGTATAGTAGTACGAACTATATTGTTATCTGGTTGCTGAGCCGTCAAAGTAACTCCTGCTGTTTGGCAGTGAAATCTCATAACCCAAGACTTAGGATTTTTTGCTCTAAACCTATTCTTCATAATTTTAGCCCATATTCTTCTAGCAGCACGAAACTTACATATTTCTTCAAAAAAATCATTTTGACACGCAAAGAAAAAAGAAAGCCTTGGAGCAAAATCATCAATATCCAAACCAGTATCTATTGCTGATCTAACATAAGCAATAGCATTAGAAAATGTAAAACCTAACTCCTGAGAAGCAGTTGCTCCTGCTTCTCTCATATGATATCCACCTATGCTAATACTATTCCATGAAGGCATATTCTCGCTGCAATATTGAAAAATATCTGTGGTAATTTTCATTGCAGCTTTGGGTGGGAAAATATATGTGCCTCTAGCTATATATTCCTTCAAGATATCATTCTGCAATGTGCCTCTTAAATAATTTTTTTTAATACCTTTTTTTTCAGCTACAGCAATATACATAGCAAGCAATATAGATGCAGTTGAATTAATTGTCATAGAAATACTGATTTGATCAAGTGGAATTCGATCTAATAATATTTCCATATCAATCAAGCTGCTAATTGGCACGCCTGCACGACCAACTTCACCAAACGCTAAGTCGTGATCTGAGTCATAACCAGTCTGGGTGGGCAAATCAAATGCAACACTTAAACCTGTTTGACCTTGCTGCAAAAGATGAAGATATCTTTGATTCGATTTTTCTGGAGAAGCAAATCCCGCATATTGCCTCATTGTCCACAGCCTACCTTGATACATATTGTCGCGAATACCTCTAGTGAACGGATACTGACCGGGAGAACCTAAGTCTTTTTCATAATTTAAATCCTTAATATCATTTTCCGTGTACAACAAATCTTCCAACAATTTAGGATTAGGAATCATAGGCTTATCTAATCTTTTATCTATCTGATTGTTTTTATTAGATTTCATTATTTTTTCCAAATTTTTAATGAGACTTTTAATTCATTCGAAATATCTTGAAAATACATATTTAAAACTTTTGTTTTTGAAGAATTAAATTTAGAAATTAACTTCAAAATTGGGTTAAGTAATTTGCCTTCCTCAGATACTGTAAGTGTCGATATTTCACCTACTTCAGCAAAATCATAAATCCAAATAATTTCTCCACCCTCATTTTCATTGATCAATCTCCTTACTATTCTTCTCATAGGAGAATATTCTAATGTTTCAATTTTCATTACTTGTCCATTTGAATTAAATTCTTGCCAAATATTTCTGCCAGACATATCAGAGATTTTTTCAACTTTAATGATACCTGTCCTCCATGTAGCTTGATTAGCAAAATCTGTAACTAAATCCCAAAGTTTTTTTAAATTGCAATTATAATATGCCATTGAAGAAACTTCATATTGCTCAGACACTGATTTAGAAATAGTTATAAGTAAAAAAATAGTGATCAAAACTATGATAAACACCAAGCTAATTAGCCACATCTTAATTAATCTCCATTTATAATTAAATCCCCATAGATTGAAACTACACATACAAATAATACTACAAAATTGGATCCAGTGTTACGAAATTGCAAAGAAATAAAAAATATAAAGCATCTTAAAATAAAAACTCAAAAATAAAACAACAAATCAACTTTTTTATAGTAAACTCTCTAAATAGTTTAAAAAATATATAAAATATTTTTAAAGGATTCGAATTGAGTGAACGAGTTGTTTCTGGAGTTCAACAAGAAGGTGACAGTCAGGTTGACTATACTTTAAGACCAAAATCTTTAAAAGATTATATCGGTCAATACAAAATAGTAGAAAATTTAAAAATTTCGATTGCTGCAGCAAAACAACGTAGCGAACCTTTGGATCATACATTGCTATATGGACCTCCAGGTCTTGGGAAAACAACATTATCAACAATATTAGCAAACGAAATGGAATCTCCCATAAAAATAACATCTGGCCCAGCTATAGAAAGAGCTGGAGACATGGTCTCGATTCTAACAAGGTTACGAAAAGGAGAGATTTTATTCATAGATGAAATTCATAGACTTAATAGAACTGTGGAAGAAATCCTTTATAGTGCTATGGAAGATTTTGTTGTTTCATGGATGATTGACAAAGGACTAAAGGCTAGAAGTATGAATCTTCCAATTCAACCATTCACTCTTATTGGAGCTACTACTAGATATGGAATGGTTAGCTCTCCTCTAAGAGATAGATTTGGATCTGTTTTTAGATTAAATTTCTATGACAACAAATCGATGGAGATGATAGTCAAAAGATCTGCTACCATAACAAATATAGAATCCGAAATTGAAGGAATAATTGAAATTGCAAAAAGATCCCGTGGAACACCTAGAATAGCCAACCGCCTCCTTCGAAGAGTTAGAGATTATGCACAAGTTAAAGCAAACAATAAGATTTCCAAAATTGTTGCTCAAGAAGCATTAACTAAACTTGAAGTAGATGAAATTGGCCTAGATAATAATGACCGTTTATTACTGATGTCAATTATTGAAAAATTCAAAGGCGGGCCTGTTGGCATCGATACTATCGCGACTTCAATTAGCGAAGAAGCAGAAACAATAGAAGATGTATATGAACCGTACCTTATTCAGATGGGATTTTTGGAAAGAACAAAAAAAGGACGACTTGTAACTGAACGTGCCTATGTACATCTTGATATCACCCCTCCTAAAAAAAACACAACAGACCAAGCAACCTTATTTTGAAAAAATTAATTCCTGAAGAGAAACAAAATGATGTTTTTATCTCAATAATTGTTCCTGCTTTTAATGAAGAAAAAATTCTTGGTCAAACAATCGAAAAAATTGTGACCTACTTAAATAAGCAAAATTATACCTGGGAATTGATAATAGTAGATGATGGTAGCACAGACAATACTGTAAACATTGCAAAAGATAAAAAATCAAAAACTCACCAAAGCAATATTCAAATCATAGAACTTTCACATGCAGGGAAAGGCTGGGCTATAAAAAATGGGATGTTAAGATCCAATGGATCTCTAAAATTTATGTGCGATGCAGATCTCTCAATGCCAATTGAAAATCTCCAAAATTTCATAATCAACTTTAATTCAAAATCAGAAATCATAATAGGATCCAGGGAGCTAAAAAGTTCTCAAAGACACGGTGAATCAATATTCAGAAAAATCAGATCAAAAATTTTTAATTCAATTGTTAGAACATTATTACCAATACCATTTAAAGACACCCAATGTGGATTCAAATGTTTCAAAAAAGATACCGCAGAAAAATTATTTAACTTACAACAAACAAAAGGTTTTTCCTTTGATGTTGAAATACTATACCTAGCTAATAAATTTGGAATAAAAACAACTGAAATACCAATATCTTGGGAGCACAAAAACCAAAGTCAAATTAACTCCATTAAAGATTCTCTTAAAATGCTCCTAGATGTTCTTAAGATTAGAATTACTCACTAAACATCTCAAACAAAAAATAGAAATCAATAAATAATATTATCCTTTGATCTCTAATTTCTTAGACCTGTAAAATAAACCCCATTTATTAAATAAGTCTTCTATTTTTGGATCAGTAATCTTCAACAAATCATTAAAAAACCCCTCCAAAGCATGAGCATGAAATGATGACTCATCACAAACCCAAGAAGCCTCACTTGGAATAATATACAAGGTTCCACTACGATGATCACATTTCAGTTCAAATCTTTTAGATTGATCACCATGTTCTATAGAAAAAGCACACTCATTCATATTTATTCTTTCTTTTAGCCCTATTATTCAATATTTGATGTAGACTAAATTTAACATATCATTAAAAGTAATAAAACAAATTTTGAAATCCATCATGTAAAATGTATAAATTAAGGATTAAAATAATATTTTGACAAACAGAATAGATCAAATAATTAAAGAATCAAAAAAATCTTCTAAAATCATTATATCTTCCTTTTTAACAGTGGGTTTTCCTAATAAGAATAAATCTATAGAAGTTGCCTCTAAACTTCTAAAAAATGAAGTTGATATCATTGAATTAGGGATGCCTTTTAGCGACCCGATTGCTGAAGGTCCAACAATTCAAAAAACCAGCCAAATAGCTCTCTCTCAAGGTATCTCTGTTGAAACATGTATTGAAGCTGCAAAAAAAGTGAGGAGTTCCAATAATAGAGCAGGAATTGTTTTAATGGGTTATTTTAATCCAATTTTAAAATATGGCCTCAATAATTTTGTAAAAAAGTCATCTCTCTCAGGGGTAGATGGAATCATCATACCTGATTTGCCAATAGAAGAATCTGATCAAATCAGAATTATTTGTAACAAATATGGAATTCATTTAATCCCATTAATAGCCCCTACAAGCACTCCTCAAAGAATTGATAATATTTGCAAAAAAGCCAGTGGATTTATATATTGTGTTAGTGTAAAAGGAGTTACAGGAGCAAGGAAAAACTTAGATTATGAAGGTTTAAAATTATTTGTAACCCAAATTAGAAAAAAAACTAATCTACCATTGCTAATTGGTTTCGGGATTTCTACATCTGATCAAGTGAAACAAATTAGTGAATTTGCTGACGGAGTAATAGTAGGCAGCAGTTTATTAAATTCAATGATGGAATGTGAAGAAGACCAAGTTATTAATAAAGCTCTCAAATTTATGCAATCTCTGCAAACTAAGTAAAATAACAAATTTCAACCTGTTATAATTAATCAACTATTAAAACCATGTAACCAAAAATACTAAACAAATATTTATGAACCAATTCAGAGGAATCAGAGGCGCTACTACTTCAGACGGAAATTCTCAATCCGAAATTGAAGAAGCCACATCAGAATTACTCCAAGCATGCATTAGTAAAAACGATGTTGAAACAGAAGATATCGCAGCAGCAATCTTTACAGTTTCACAAGATATAACTGCATATAATCCAGCAACCGTAGCCAGGAAAAGATTAAACTGGAATTTTGTTCCATTGTTAGATGTTTACCAAGCTCCAATTTCTTCAGATTTAAAATACTGCATTAGGGTTTTATTACTAGTAAATTCAAATAAATCCCAAGAAGAATTATCCAAAAACTTCCAGTACCTCAAAAATGCAAAACACCTTCGGGAAAATTAATATTTTTGCATTTATTATTTCAAGATATCCCAATTAGGTGAACCAAATATTCGTTGACTAAATTTATAGCTATTGGTATATTCAAATTATCAAATTAGAAGGAAATTCAATTAATTGCATATGAAAAAGTTAAGTAATGTAAATATAGACAACATTCAAGCCTTACCTTCACCAAATGATTACAATCAACAGATTTCTATAACAGATGAAACTGTATCTCTGGTCAGTGAAGGCCGAAAAACATTAAACAATATTTTAAATGGATCTGATGATCGTTTCCTTATTATTGCTGGACCATGTTCAATACACGATATTGAAGCAGGAACAGAATATGCAAAAAAATTGAAACAATTATCTGATGAACTATCTTCTAAAATTGTCATCGTAATGAGAGTTTATTTTGAAAAACCCAGAACTACTGTAGGCTGGAAAGGCATGATATACGACCCAGATTTAAATGGAAGTTTTAACATTGAATCTGGTCTGTTAAAAGCTAGATCTTTTCTAAAAAATGTATCTGATTTAGGTGTTTTATGTGCTACAGAATTTGTAGACCCTATTACACCTCAATACATAGCTGATTTTGTTTCATGGGCAGCCATTGGAGCTAGAACTGCGGAAAGTCAAACCCATAGGCAAATGGCAAGTGGATTAAGCATGCCAGTAGGTTTTAAAAATGGAACTGGTGGAAGCATTCAACTTGCAGTCGATGCAATTGTATCATCAAGCTCCAAACATGGTTTTTTGGGTGTGGATTCTAATGGAAATGCCTCAATGGTTTTAACCAAAGGCAATCCAAATTCTCACCTGGTTTTAAGAGGAGGATCATCTGGTCCAAATTATGATTCTAAATCTGTGGAAATGTCTATCAAATTATTACAAAAAGCAAACGTAAATAATCACTTGATAATAGATTGTTCACATGCCAACTCCGGTAAAGATTACAGAAACGAGCCAAAAGTATTTGAATCAGTATTTCAGCAAAGATTAAAAGGTAATTCTAAAATCATCGGCGTCATGCTAGAAAGCCATATAAATGCTGGAAGTCAAGATCATGATGAAGCAAACCCTGATAAACTTGATTATGGAGTTTCAATTACAGATTCATGCCTTGGTTGGACTGAAACAGAACAATTACTTAAAGATGCTTATTCCAGATTATAATCACTAATTTCTGAATACTCAAAATCTTAAAGGAGTAAAAATGCCTCAAAAAAATAAAACTCCAATTTCTGTTCATATAGAAAGTACTCAATTAAGCTGGTTAGAAGATGTTACTAATGAATTTGAATTAGGCGATATCTCTAAAGCAACTCGCGTTTTGTTAGATTATGCTATGCTTGAAGCTAGTAAAGAAGATATTTTTTCTCATGACAACATGCGATGTAACCATTGTGGGTAAAAAATTTTATTCCACTGTCAATTTCCTTCATAAATTCATATTGTTAAATGTTGTTTAGCTATTTCATAGTTAAAAACAAAATTGAAGTAGAAAATTATGCAAATCATCGAAGTCAAAAACCTATATAAAAGCTACAAAAAAATAGAAGCTGTCAAAGGTATTTCTTTTTCTGTAAATCAAGGTGAAATTTTTGGGTTTTTAGGTCCAAATGGAGCAGGTAAAACTACTACTATAAATGTACTATGTACCCTACTAAAACAGTCTTCAGGAGAAGCATATCTAGACAATCTTGAAATTTCTAGAAATCAAGGTGAAATTAGAAAACGAATAGGATTGGTTTTTCAAGACACAACGCTTGATGACTATTTAACAGCTGAAGAAAATATCAAATTTCATGGCTATGCTTACAATATGCCAAAAAATCTACTCGCCCAACGCACAGAAAATTTACTTAAGATGATGGATCTATGGGATCGTAGAAAAGAAAATGTACGAAGCTATTCTGGTGGAATGAAACGGAGACTTGAAATAGCTAGAGGTCTACTACATTTACCAAAAGTTTTATTTTTAGATGAACCAACATTAGGATTAGATCCTCAAACACGTCGAAAAATTTGGGATCATATCAATGAAATTCGATTAAAAGATAAAATCACTATATTTATGACTACACACTACATGGATGAAGCAGAAAATTGCAATAGAATTGCCATAATTGATCATGGAAAAATCATCGCTCTAAATAGCCCAGAAGGTCTCAAAATTGATCTAGGTGGAGATACTGTTGAAATTACAACTGAAAACGTTTCTGAAGCAGAAAAAGAAATTAAATCATTAAACCTTAAACCTACAATTACAAATAATAATATTTCATTCCAAGTTCCAAACGGAAATGAATTCCTGCCAAATTTTGTACAAAATTTTCAACAAAAAATCATTTCTATCGAACTTAGAAGACCAACTCTTGATGACGTTTTTATTTCATTGACTGGTAAAGCAATCCGGGAACAAAACCAAAGCTCCACTGACCAAATGAGATCTTGGCGAAATAGACGAGGAATGGGAGGATCTAGATAGTGGCAAAAGAATTTTTTCGAAGTATCTATGTTGTAACATACAGAGAAATATTAAGGTTTATCAGGGAACGATCAAGGCTGATTTCTGCATTTTTAATGCCAATAATGTTTCTAGTAGTTTTTGGTGCAGGTTTCAACCGGCTAATAGGAGAAATTTCTCCAGGAGTTGATTTTATTCAATTTATGTTTCCGGGAATCCTAGCTATGACTGTGGTGATGGGGTCACTTTTTTCAGCATTATCAATCGTATGGGATCGAGAATTCGGATTTTTGAAAGAATTACTAATCGCTCCATTAAGCAGGACAGGAATTATACTAGGAAAAGCACTAGGTGGTGCTTTAACTTCTTCAATACGAGGATTAATTTTACTAGGATTTGCCCCAGTAATTGGAATAAATATTACTCCAGCCCTGGTTATAAAATTAATTCCTATGATTCTATTGCTTTCAATTACACTGTCAGGAGTAGGATTTGTTATCGCTGCAAGAATGCGGTCACAACAAGGATTCCAAGGAATTATGAATTTTATATTTTTCCCAATAATTTTTCTGTCTGGTGTTTTCTTCCCCTTAACCTCAACACCAAACATAATCCAGACACTTTCTAAATTTAACCCAATGACATATGGTGTAGATGCTCTACGTCAAATATTTTTCAATGACCTAAATGTAATAGACAAAAACATTCAACCAATTGGAATAGAAATTTTTGGACACATAACTACGGTTTGGGAAAACATTACTATTCTCTCAGTTATAGGAATAATATTAATGATGATTGCAACTTGGATGTTCTCAAAACAAGAATAATTAAATTAATCTGATATCTTCACCGCTTTGCTCCAAGTCCATCCTTCTACTCCTGTTTCGACTGATCGAACTTTTGTGATACTAATGTTATATCGATTAGAGTTGTCATCATCAATTTTATGTAAAACCCATAAACATCTAGCTTCTTCAACAATATAAACTTCTGTTCCAATATCCAAGCCATCCTTAATGCCAGAAACAACGCAAAATTCTTCCCTCTGAGCACCACCAGAACCACCTACATATCTATTATTTAACATATCATATTCAAAAGATTCCCATAGAGTGGATGGCAATTCTCTTTCTATAGTTTGTCCTTGTTTTGTTTTCACATTAAAACCACCCTGTGGAGCACTGATAACTGACGCTTCTACGATTATACCTTTCATCATTTTAGATGAACCTGAACATGCACATGACAAAATTATTATTGAAAAAAAGAAAATAAATAAAAACAGATTATTTTGTTTCATCATTAAACCTCTAATATCCTTAATTTAAATCTAATTATTGATCAAATGCTCTAAGTACTAAACAAGCGTTCTGTCCGCCAAATCCAAAGCTATTAGACAATGCTGTCTGAATATCTTTAACCCGAGATTTGTTTGGAACATAATCTAGATCACATTGTTTATCTGGAGTTTTGTAATTAATTGTAGGATGAATTACGCCATTAACTATACTTAAAATAGAAGCAACAGCTTCAAGTGCACCTGCTCCACCTAAAACATGTCCTATCATAGACTTTGTTGAACTAATAGGAATCTTGGGAGCTAATGATCCAAAAGTTTTTTTAATTGCTAAAGTTTCGGATAAATCATTCATTGGAGTTGAAGTACCATGTGCATTGATATAATCAATTTCACTTTTTGTGATTTGTGAATCCTTCAATGAATTCATAATAGCTCGAAAGGCTCCATCACCATCTTTATCTGGCTGAACTAAATGGTAAGCATCAGAAGAAACACCATATCCTAATATTTCTGCATAAATATCAGCGCCTCTATCCATGGCATGTTTTTCAGTTTCCAAAATCAACATAGCAGCCCCTTCAGCAGGAACAAAACCATCTCGATTTGCATCAAAAGGCTTACTTGCAGTTTTAGGATTTTCATTTTGACTAGTTAAAGCACGAATGGTACTAAATCCTCCTAATCCCAATTGGCTAATACCTGCCTCGCAACCTCCAGCTAATATCACATTAGCATATCCCTTTTTTAAAACTTCTGCGGCTTCACCAATACTTTGAGTCCCAGCAGCACAAGCGGTAGTTATAGTAGATGTATAACCTTTAATTCCAAAAACTCTGCTCACATTTGCTGCAGCCATATTTGGCAAAATCATTGGAATAAAAAATGGACTAACTCTCATTGCCCCTTTATCTACCAAAAGTCTAGCATTTGCTTCTATATCAGGGAAACCTCCATTGCCATTGCCAACAAAAACTCCAATTTCATCTACGTTTTCATCCGAAATATCAATTCCTGAATCAACAATAGCCATCTGTGACGCAGCAACAGCTAATTGTGAAAACCTAGCCATTCTTTTAGCATCTTTTAAATCCATATAATCTGAAGGGTCAAAATCCTTAACCTCTCCTGCAATTTTACAGGGAAACGGCGAAGGATCACATAGAGTAATTGGAGCAATTCCAGAAATACCATTTACTAAAGAATTCCAAAATTGATCAACAGTTTTCCCCACAGGGCTAACAACACCTATTCCGGTAACAACAACTCGATTTTTAGTATCCATCTAAACCTCAAAAATCATTGAATTAAATTATTAAAATCCCTTATATATCTATATTGAATCTCAACTATTCCCCTTAATTATATATCCGGATATGTTTCAAAATCCACGTGTTTGACGTATTGAATTGCTTCAGCAGCAACTGAAAGAGAACCTGTAACCAATATTAATGAATTTTTTGAAGCATTAGTTAATGCAATCTTTATACCCTCAGACACACTGTTTTCTAAGCCAATTAAAGGGATCTTTTTAGAAAGTAATATGTCAAAAACATCCTTGGAGGGTAATGCTCTGGGTTCGCGTGAATTTACAGCTACAAACTTTGAATTGATTCCAACAAACTCGTTCAATATTTCATCTAAATTATGACCTCTTAAAACTCCTATAACAGTAATAATTTCTTCAAAGAGAAAGTCTTTTTTTATTGATATCAACGTTTTTTTCATACCATGTGAATTGTGAGAGCCATCAGCAATCAATATATTCGGATCCTTTTGTAAAACTTCTAATCTTCCACTCCAATCAAAATTTTTTACCCCACTAGTAATACTTTTATCTGACACTTCAAATCCATATGATTGAATTTCATCAATTACTGATATAGCCGTCGCGATATTCTCCATTTGATAATTTGCTAAATTCTTTGTAAATAAAGAGACTTCTTTTTCGCTACTTTTTAAAACAAACTTTTGGCCTGAAAGATCAAAATGTGTCCTGGTCCAAGAATATTTTTCCCTTACTGAAATCATTTCGCAATCTTTAGATCTTGAGATATTAGAAATTATTTTGAAAGCATCTGTAGTTTGAGGAGAAACCACCACTGGAATTTGGTTTTTAATTATTCCAGATTTTTCAATAGCAATTTTTTCTATTGTATTCCCTAAAGTTCCAACGTGATCGAGACCAATTGGCGTTATCACAGTAACAGTAGGTTTAACCACATTTGTTGCATCTAATCTTCCTCCAAGTCCAACTTCAATAATTTGCACATCAACATTTTTTTTCTTAAAGTATAAAAATGCCATTGCAGTAAGTGCTTCAAAATAAGAGATATCTCCAAATTTGCTATCTACATGAACTTTTTCAATTGATTCTAGTATGGTAAAAAATATATCTGTAAAATCATCTTCAGAAATTATGTTTTGACCAAGCCTTATCCTTTCAGTAGGTTTATGAAGACTTGGAGAAGTATATAATCCTGTTAAATATCCCTCCTCATTTAAAATAGATGAAATGATTGCAGAAACGCTACCTTTGCCATTTGTTCCAGCAACATGAATTGTTGGAATATCCAAACATTCTTTACCAACAAAATCCATCAACAAAGACATTCTTTCAATATGAAATTGAGAATGATTTGGAGCAGTAAGAGAGCGTTCAAAATTAACCAATCTTGAAAGGGATTTCACAGCATTTTTATATTTAATAATCATTAAACACCTATCAAATCAAAAAATAATAAACAAATTAATCTAAATTACCTGATCACGAAAAACTTCCATTAAAATAAATTTCATACCATTTCTGTTGATCGTATCAATCTCTTGCAATCCTGATTTAGTAAATGATTTTCTAGCACGAATATTCCAATCCAGAGTATGTAAATAAATCCTATCTAATTCTCTCGTATCAAAAACATGCTTGATAAGAACATTCATAGCATCAGTTCCATAACCTTTGCTTAAGTATTTTTCTTCACCGATTAAAATCCCTACTTCAACTTCTTTTTTTTTCATATCTAATCCATAGTACATACAATTACCTATATGTACACCATCAATTGTGTCGATTGAAAAACGTTTTGATGTCGGATTTTCATATATCAATTCATCTCTTTCGAGAGAATAAAATTCCTCATAAGACATCCTAACCGGATGAGTTGCATCCAGTATGGCCAAATTCCTATCACACCTCCAACGATAATCATTAGAAATATCTTCCAAAGCTTTATCTCTCAAAACAACTAAATTGCCTTTAAGATAAATTGCTTTTTGCTTAATAGGAACGTGGTCTTCTTTCTTGAACCATGGAAATCCCCTTTGCAAGAATTAACACCTCATCTTTATATGTTAAAATTTTTTTTGCTTCCTCATAATTAACCCAAATAACCCTGTCAAATTCATCGTCATGATTTGAAACATCACCTCCAACGGCAATCATCAGATAGTAAAACACTATTTTTTGATTAATTACATTAAACTTAAAATCTGAAAAATTATAGCCAATTGATCCAATTAAATTTTCAAAGACTGTTTTAATTCCCGTCTCTTCATTAACTTCTCTTAAAGCAGTATCGATAATATTTTCTCCAGCTTCAGGTGTACCCTTAGGAAGAGCCCATAAATTCGAATTATCTCGTCCGCAAATTAAAACTTGTAAATTTTCAGAATTAAACCTGTAGACCACTCCTCCAGCTGACACACAATGATTTATTTTTTCAAATTTGCCCATAAATTAATCTCAATCGATATACGAATTGTAATTTCTAATCAAAATCTACGTCAATATATTCCAAGATCATATCTAGAAGATATTCTAAAAAGCTGAATTTGAAAATAGTTGAATTATTAAAAAATATTCTATAAAATTTAAACGTTACATAAGATTATTGGTATTTCCTTTTAAGTCAGTTCTGTGAAACAGACAAGGGGCTACGAACAAAGATTCGTTGATGATGGTTGTTCCCCCCTTGCAGGGGGTTTTTTTTTGACAAAAAATTTAGAACCAAAAAAAATATTTGATTCTGAACAAATACATAGATCATTAAAAAGAATTTCACATGAAATTCTTGAAAAAAATCATGGTGCCAATAAAATATTACTACTAGGCATACATACTAGAGGTTTTCCTTTAGCAAATCGAATTTCTAAATTAATTTGTCAAACAGAAGGAATAACTGTACCTTGTGTTCCTTTAGGAATAAACCAATATAGAGACGATATTATTCCACCTAAACCTCGTAATAAAACTCCTTTAAAAAACACACCACAGGTCAAAATTGAAGATAAAACTATAATTTTAGTAGATGACGTTTTATATACGGGAAGAAGTATACGAGCTGCAATGGACGCAATTACTGATTCAGGAAGACCAAGTAAAATTCAACTTGCCGTTCTCGTAGACAGAGGCCATAGAGAATATCCAATTCGACCTGATTATGTCGGTAAAAATATCCCCACCAGTCAAAATGAAAAAGTCCAAGTGTTATTGAAAGAAACAGATGGTATAGATGAAATATTAATAAGTCATCAGGAAAATAAAATTGAAAAACATTAATCAAAATTTACTAGATTTAGATTTATTATCTTCAAAAGAAATTGAAGAAATATTGAAGTCTGCTCAAAAAATGGAAGGTATATTTTATAAAAACTCCAAAAATAAACCTTTAATGCTTAATAAAACAATTGCTGGTCTATTTTTTGAACCAAGCACCAGGACCAGAATTTCATTTGAACATGCAAGTAATTTATTGGGAATAAAATATATTGATTTATCTCTAAATGAAAGCAGTATTAAAAAAGGTGAATCTTTACTTAACACATCACTAACATTACAAGCAATGAAAGTTGACGGATTAATCCTTAGACATCCACACTCAGGGGCACCTTATTCCCTTCTTGGTCAAATCAATACCTCAATAATTAATGCAGGTGATGGAACACATGCTCATCCAAGCCAAGCATTAACAGATTTATATACAATTAAAAAACACTTTGGGCAAATTAAAGGACTAACGATCCTTATAGTTGGAGATATACTTTATAGTAGAGTAGCTAGATCAAATATCTTAGGTCTTTCCAAATTAGGTGCAATCATAAAAGTTTGTGCTCCGGCTACTTTATTACCTATATCACTCCTGAAAGATAATTCTTATCAATACAATGACGCATACTCAAAAATATCTGTTTATACCAATTTGGAAGAAGCAATTGTTAATTCAAACGTGGTAATGCCTCTTCGAATTCAAAAAGAAAGACAAATGAAAGGACATCTTCCATCTTTCTCCGAATATAATTCAATGTATGGAATAAACAACAAAATACTAGAATTAGCTGAAAATGATGTAATGGTAATGCACCCAGGGCCTATGAACGAAGGTGTGGAAATTGACACCATTGTAGCTCATGGTAGCAAATCATTAATTGAAAAACAGGTAGAAAACGGTATATCCGTCAAAATGGCTATTTTGGACAAAATATTAAATTAAAAATTATGATTTTCTTACTCAAACATATATGTCAGGATAATCAATGAAAAATATATTAATTACTGAAGGTAGAGTGATCGATTGCACTCAAAATTTAGATTCTACTATGGATATTTTTATTTCTAATGGCAAGATAACAAAATTAGAACCAAAAATCACTGATTTTCCATCAGACACAATTATTGTTTCAGCAAAAAAAATGATAGTTTCTCCCGGGTTCATAGACATGCACTGCCACCTTCGAGAACCAGGATATACAAAAAAAGAAACCATTTATACTGCCACAAAATCGGCTGCCAAAGGAGGATTTACAACAGTATGTGCAATGCCAAATACTGAACCCGCAATGGATAATCCAGAAACAATAGAGTTAGTCTTAGAAAAAGCGAAAACAAATGGTTTAATCAGAGTATTGCCTATTGCAGCAGCTACTAAAAAACGTGAAGGTAATGAATTAACCAATATGCATGAACTATCAAGTTTAGGAGTCGTAGGATTTAGTGATGATGGTGATCCTATTTCAAACCCAAATATGATGAGGCAAGCTTTGTCATACTCTTTATCTACAAAACTTCCAATAATTAATCACTGCGAAGTAAAAGAACTCTCAAAAAACGGAATGATTAATGAAGGTCGAATATCTATGCTATTAGGCCTTACAGGTATCCCAAACTCCTCAGAAGATTCGATGGTAGCTCGAGATATTTCTTTAGCAGAAACTACAGGAGGGAAATTACACATAGCACATGCTAGCACATCAGGCACTATGGAATTGATAGCTCTAGCGAAAGACAAAGGATTAAATGTTACATGTGAAGCTACTCCTCATCATTTAACATTAACAGATGAATTTATATTTAATAAATCAAAAAAAACAGATCCCAAAAATATTGTTTCTAATAACCCATATGACACTAATATTAAAGTCGCACCTCCTCTAAGATCACAAAAAGATGTAGACTCTCTAGTTAAAGGTTTATTGAATGATACTATTGATGTCATTGCAACTGACCATGCCCCTCACACAAATACCGATAAAAATTGTACATTTGAAGACGCTGCAAATGGAATCAGCAATTTAGAAACAGCCTTAGCATCCGTATTAAGTTTATATCACTTTAAAAATGTACCTCTTAAAAAAATAGTAGAAAAACTCACATCTAGTCCTGCAAAATTAATTAACCGACCTGACCTAGGTTCTTTGAAGTTAAACACAAATGCTGATATTACAATCTTTGACCCAGACTTTGAGTGGGTAATAAATTCAAATACATTCTCCTCTAAAGGTAAAAATACACCCCTGGAAGGAGAAAAAGTTCGAGGAAAAGTTTTTAAAACAATTTTTAAAGGTGAAATAATTGAATAACACAATTTCAAATAATATAAATTTAATTTTGGAAGATGGATCAATTTTTAAAGGCAAAGCATTTGGAAGTACATTGGAATCAATTGGAGAAGTAGTTTTTAACACATCTATGACAGGTTATCAAGAAATGTTAACAGATCCATCCTATTCAGGGCAAATAGTAATATCAACTTATCCCTTGATAGGAAACTATGGAATAAACAAAATAGACTTTGAATCTAAAAAAATTCAAGTTGCTGGATTTGTAATAAAAAATTTGTGTACTGAACCAAGTCATAATTCAAGTGAATTTACATTAAATGAGTTCCTCCAATCTCAATCAATTCCAGGTATATACGATGTAGACACAAGAGCGCTTGCAAAAAAAATCCGTCAAAAAGGAGTCATGTCAGGAAAAATTTCAAAAGACAGTTCAGCTGATAATTTTTTCTCTGAATTAAAAAGTTCAACTCCATATAACCAAACAAATTTTGTTTACTCAACAAGCACTAAAAAAAATTATAATTGGCCTAGCAAAACTAACAAAACTCAACAAAGCCCCAAAATAGTAGTAATGGATTTTGGCTTAAAATATAACATTCTCAGAATTTTAGAATCTAAAGGATGCGAAGTAACTGTTGTGCCAGCAAATTCTACGATAAAAAAAATACTTGATTTAAATCCAGATGGAATCGTGTTGTCCCCAGGCCCAGGGGACCCGTCTTTATTAGGTGATATTGTTGATGTTGTAAAACAACTTCCACCAAGATTACCTATTTTTGGAATTTGCCTAGGGAATCAAATATTAGCGCATGCTTTTGGTGCAAAAACATTTAAACTTAAGTTTGGACATAGAGGATCTAATCATCCTGTTAAAGACTTAAAATCTAACACTGTTAGTATTACTTCTCAAAATCACGGATATTCTATCGATCCTGAGTCATTACCAACAGAATTAGAAATCACACATATTAATCTCAATGACGAGACAATTGAAGGAATACGTCACAAAACTCTACCAATAATGAGTATTCAATTTCACTCTGAAGCTTCTCCGGGGCCAAAAGACAATGAATATATCTTTGATGATTTTTTAAATTTAATTGAAAAAAAATAAAATGCAAACTGCAAACAAAATATCAGCTATTTCTTTTGATGTTGATGACACATTATGGAATTTTTCAGATTCATCAGATTCAGCTCTTTTAGAAACAATAGATGTCCTTAACAAAAATCATAGAGGAACATCTATAAAATTAAATGTAAAAGAGTTACAGGACTTAAGAGATGAAACAGAAAGCCGTCTTGAAGGAATAATAGATGATTTAGACGAAATCCGTAAAGAATCTTTCAGAATGATTTTAACTAAAAATGAAATTTCTAACGAATCACTTCTTTCGAAATTATATGGAGCATACACCTCGACCAAAAAAACCCTCACCAAACCTTACAAAGATGTAATTCCATCTATCAAATTTTTAAAACCTTATTTTAAAATTGGGATTATTTCAAATGGTAATTGCTATCCCAAAGATCTTGGGATTGAAAATCTGATAGATTTTTCAATTTATAGCCAGCAGCTCTCTGGAATCAAAAAACCTGATCCTAAAATTTTCCAAATAGCATCTGAAAAAATCAATTGTTCTCCAAAGCAAATTTTACATATCGGGGATTCATATGAGAATGACTATGTTGGAGCTAAAAATTCAGGTTTCCAAAGCATCTTAATTGATCGAAAAAATTCCTTTCCAAAATCAAAATTTTCAAACATAAATTTAATCAATTCATTATTCGAAATCACTAAAACTCAATATTTCATAGAAAGAAAATTACAATAAAAATGTCAAAGAAAATTTCAAAAATACTAGTAATTGGTTCTGGTCCAATCATTATTGGTCAAGCTGCCGAATTTGACTATGCTGGAACCCAAGCCTGTGCTTCATTAAAAGAAGAAGGTATATATACGATTTTGGTAAATTCAAATCCAGCAACAATTATGACAGATCAAAATATTGCTGATTCAGTATACATAGAGCCTTTAACAAAAAATGTTTTAAGCCGAATAATTGAAGCAGAAAAACCCGATGGATTACTAGCCACTTTAGGAGGACAAACTGGGCTAAATTTAGCTGTAGAATTATCTCACTCAGGAATTCTTGAAAAATTCAACGTTGATTTATTAGGAACTCCTTTATCTTCTATAGAAACAGCTGAAGATAGAGAAAAATTTAACAATCTTTTATCAAGTATTGATGAACCTACAATACCAAGCCTTACAGCAAATTCATTTGATGAAGCAATGTCCCATCTCAACAAAATGAAACTTCCCCTTGTTATAAGGCCAGCTTATACCTTAGGTGGTACTGGTGGTGGAATTGCAAATTCGCTAGAACAATTCAAACAAATAGTATCTGGTGGTGTTGATTCTAGCCCAATAAACCAAGTCTTAATTGAACAATCTCTAGAAGGCTGGAAAGAAATTGAATATGAAGTCATGCGAGATTCAAAAGATAATTGTATAACCATTTGTAATATGGAAAATATTGATGCCATGGGGGTTCATACAGGAGATAGTATTGTTGTTGCTCCAAGTCAAACATTAACAGACAAAGAATATCAAATGCTTCGGACAGCAAGTCTAAAAATCATTAGATCTTTAGGAATAGAAGGCGGATGTAATATTCAATTTGCAATTCCTCCAAGCAATATTTCATATTCAAAAGAAAATACATCTCAAAGTCCTTACTATGTCATTGAAGTTAACCCCAGAGTTAGTAGAAGCTCAGCTTTAGCAAGTAAAGCTACTGGATATCCCATAGCTAGAGTTGCGTCAAAAATCGCTATTGGTAAAACATTACCTGAAATTTACAACGCAATAACAAAAAAAACTGTAGCCTCTTTTGAGCCTGCACTAGATTACTGTGTTGTGAAAATTCCTCGATGGCCTTTCGATAAATTTCCTTCAGGAGATAAAACTCTTGGTACACAAATGAAAGCTACCGGCGAAGTCATGGCTATTGGGCGATCTTTTGAATCAGCTTTTCAAAAAGCAATTCGTTCCTTGGAAATCACCGGAAGATCTTATCTATGGGAAAAAGATACTTGGAATTCTGAAAATTTAAACAAGGATCTCACTCCAAATGACGATAGACTCTGGGCCATTTTTTCAGCATTAAGAAAAGGCATTAGCCCAGATGATTTGTCAAAAAAGACAATGGTAGATCCTTGGTTTACCCGTTCATTTTCAAAAATGGTTGAAATGGAAAAAATGATATCAAATTTCAAAGGATGGAAAATTACAAATTTATCTAAAGAAATATTACTGGAAGCAAAAAAACTTGGATTTTCAGATAATGTTATAGCCTCATTAACTAACTTTTCAAGTAAAGAAATTAGAAATAAAAGAAAAGAGCTTGAAATAATACCTGTGTATAAAATGGTAGACACTTGCGCTGCTGAATTTGAAGCACAAACTCCTTATTTCTACAGTACTTTCGAAGATGAGAATGAAGCATATCCTATAAAAGGTGATAAATCTATTGTGATTGGGAGCGGGCCAATTAGAATAGGACAAGGAATTGAATTCGACTATTGTTCAGTCCATGCTGCATGGGCGCTTCAAAAATCAAATTACAAAAGCGTAATTGTGAATTCCAATCCTGAAACTGTTTCCACAGATTTTGACACTAGTGACAGATTATATTTCGAACCATTAGATGAAGAAAGTATTCTAGATATAATTGAAAACGAAACCATCAATAATGATCCTCCTCATTCCGTTTGTCAATTTGGCGGACAAACAGCTATAAATATTTCGCAAAAATTAGACCAACATAAGCTTCCGATTCTAGGAACTTCTGCAGAAGTAATAAATATTTGCTCAGACCGTGATTTGTTTGAAAAATTTCTCAAAACAATCAACGTGCCAAATCCACCAGGTGCAGCCGTAACAACTACAAAAAAAGCAATTGAAATTGCAAACCAAATTGGATACCCAGTCCTTGTTAGGCCAAGCTATGTTTTAGGAGGCAGGGCTATGGAAATTGTTGAAAATGAAAGTGAATTAAAAAAATTTGCAGATATAGCCATAGAAGCAGGTGAAGGTCATACAGTCTTAATAGATAAGTATTTCGAAGGAACTGAAATTGAAGTGGATGCCGTATGTGATGGAGATACTGTCATGATTCCCGGAATAATGGAACATATAGAAAGAGCTGGAGTTCATAGTGGAGACTCAATTGCAGTTTACCCTGAAATATCTCTATCAGAAAACGAAGTATCAAAAGTTGTTGAATACACTAAAAAAATTGGCAAATCTTTACAGTTAAAAGGATTGATAAACATTCAATATGTTTTGATCAGAGATGATGATAAAAGTTCAACTAAATCCAAAAGAACCGGTAAAATTTATGTCTTAGAAGTTAATCCAAGATCAAGTCGAACTATTCCATTTATTTCAAAAGTTACCGGAATTCCAATGGTCCAACTTGCTATAGATTCCATGGTTGGTATTACTTTAAAAAGCCAAGGATATTCTGATGGACTAGCAAAAAATCGAAAAAAACATTTAACCGGAATAAAAGCACCTGTATTTTCTATGTCTAAACTCATAGGGGTTGAGACTCACCTTGGACCAGAAATGAAATCAACCGGAGAAGTGATGGGGATTGATTATAAATTTGAAGGTGCTTTGAATAAGGCGCTTATATCATCAGGAATGACTATACCTGCAAAAGGGAAAATATTAATTAGTGTAGCTGACCACCACAAGCCTGAGATAATAGATATGATTAAAGAATTAAATTCACATCAATATTCATTTTATGCTACTAAAGGGACCGCAAAGTTAATAAGAGATATAGGTTTAGACGTAGAAACTGTCAATAGAATTGGAACAGGTTATCCTGATATGTTAGATTTAATTTTGAACGATACAATTACCGCTGTAATCAATACTGTAACAGGTGAAAAGAAAATACTTGAAGACAGTTTTAAAATCCGAAGAGCAGCTTCAGAAAAAAGAATACCTTGCTTTACTTCAATTGACACAGCAATAATTGCTACAAAAAACATTACTTTCCAAACAATGCCTTATAAAATATTACCTCAACACAAGTATTATGAGCAGAAACATTTATAGAAGAATCAATATTAAGCAAAATGCATTTTTTGTTTAAAAATAAAGTATCATTGTAGATGTATTAGTCACATGTTATAATTATTCTCTCGTATCGTATGTTAAATTGAGGTAAAGCGTGGTCTCTACAAATACACAAATTCGAAAATATGAAATTGTTTTTATTTCAAATCCAGAAATAACTGATCAAGAAATTGAAGAACTTGTTAAAATTGTTTCTAAAGAAATCAATGACTTAAGTGGAACAATTATTAAAACCGACATTTGGGGATTAAAAAAACTTAGTTATCCTATTAAAAAATTTAGAGAAGGAAATTATGTTTTAATTGAATTTGATATTTTACCTTCATCTATTTCTCAACTAAATAAAACTGTTGAATCGAACGAAACAATTATCCGATCCTTAATCACTAAAATAAGCTAAGCTTATACTGGTATCAAAAGGGGTAATAACAATGAATAAGATAATGATTATTGGAAATGTAGGCAGCGATCCTGAAATGAGATACACTCCAAATGGAGCTGCTGTAACATCTTTTAGCGTAGCAACAAATTATCGTTATACAACTGCTGATGGACAGCAAAATGATGAAACACAATGGTTCAGAGTATCTGCCTGGAATAAACAAGCAGAAACACTCAACCAATATGTCGTTAAGGGTATGAAAATATTCATTGAAGGTAGAGTAAGCAGCAATGCATGGACAGACAAAGAAGGACAGGCCAGAGCTACAATAGAAGTCAACTGTACTAGTTTTGAATTTTTAAGTAGAGAAAATCAAAGTTCTGGTGAAAATTTTCAGGCTCCAAATCCTGGTTCCCAAGATATTGACAATCCAGAAGACCTCCCTTGGTAAAAAATAGAATTATAGAATTAATCATTTAAAAGGATAATCAAGTTTGACTACATACGAACAAACAACTCAGAAACCATTTAGAGGTAAATCTAGATTTTTTCAAAAAAGAAAAGTCTGCCATTTCTGTATGAATAAAATATCTTATATAGATTACAAGGATACAAATACGCTTCGAAGATATATTTCAGATCAAAATAGAATAGAATCTTCTAGGAAAACTGGTGTTTGCCCAAAGCATCAAAGAGCCCTATCTTCAGCAATAAAACGTGCTAGAATACTAGCTCTAGTACCATCTGATGGTAGTCACGGATCTGGTAGACTTTCTTCTAGAAATCACCAATCTCAAGACAGAACTTCCGAAAATTCTTACTCGGACAAAAAGTCATATTCAAAAAACAAAACAGAAAATACTACCGAAGAATCTACTGCCAAGACTGATTCAGATACCAAAGCAGAAAATAC
>TARA_B100000686_G_C16806876_1_pt1 | contig 50769 bp, 38 predicted proteins | sample TARA_B100000686 | Tara Oceans TARA_B100000686 (sample SAMEA2622733) | marine metagenome | biome: marine biome (ENVO:00000447); feature: marine epipelagic mixed layer (ENVO:xxxxxxxxx); material: "saline water (ENVO:00002010), including plankton (ENVO:xxxxxxxx)" | depth 150 m
GTATCTCCTTGGCTATTTCATCTGGGTAACGCTCAGAAAGGCATCCCATAATAACCAATTCTTTAAGATTTCCTGTTTTCTTTAATTCTGCTGCTTCTAGGATAGTATCGATAGACTCTTCCCTTGCTATATCTAAAAACCCGCACGTATTTATCAGTATGGTATCTGCTTTTTGAGCATCATTCGTTATAGAAAGTTCTGCTTGGCGAAGACCTCCCATGAGAATCTCTGAATCAACCAGATTCTTTGCACAGCCAAGACTGATAAGGTGTAATGATTTTTCAGGATTCATTTTCTTTATTTCCTAGGAGACCTTGAACGTAAACAACGGGATCAAAAGGCTCAAGATCAGAAAGCTCTTCTCCAAAACCGATAAACTTCACAGGGATATTCAATTGTTTATATAGAGAAAATACAATACCACCTCTCGCGGTTCCATCCAGTTTAGTCAAGACTGCACCTTCTAAAGAAATATGCTTATTAAACTCTTGGGCCTGTATTATTGAATTTTGACCAAGACTCGCATCAATTGCTATAAGATTGTGCACTTTAAACATTGGGAATCTTTTTTTGATAACCTGGAACATCTTTTCTAATTCTGCCATAAGATGATCATATGTATGCAGTCGACCTGCGGTATCTACTATTACTAAATCCATATCTTTTGACAAAGCAGATTGTAATCCATCAAATAGAACTGAACCAGGTTCATTGGTCTGATCATTGCATACCAGATCGCAACCAGCTCGACTGGCCCAAATTTTTAACTGGTCAACAGCTGCTGCCCTATAGGTATCCGCTCCAACCAGCATCACTTTTTGTTGCATAGAACGGTAGAATGATGCAATCTTTGCAGCGCTTGTAGTTTTTCCTGCACCGTTTACTCCTACCATTAGCACCACTGTTGGTTCATGAAAAGGTTTTAAATCAATCTTATCAGGTAACATTTGAATGAGGTGATTCTCAACTAAAGGTATAAAGTTACTATTATCATTTTTTTTTATCACATCCAAAATTGATTCTACCATATCATACCCAATATCAGCAGCAATTAATTGTTCTTCTAGAGTTTCCAATGATTCATCTGAAATATCCTTTCCCATAATCGATTGAAACGCTTCAGCAATACCAGATCTGGTTTTATCCAGCGCTTTAAAAAGTTTATGTAGCATGGTGTTTTTGGAAGTCAGAGTAAAAATCTTTGCAATAAATTATCATACTGATAACCAGTAGAGCTGCACCTACATAAACAGTAACTGGTTTTAGCCAAGGAAGAGAAGAAAATTCAAAAATATGAAGAAAGACAGTAAGCGCAGTGATACTTGCAGCCCATTTACCCCACCAGTTAGAGTTCAATATTGAGATATTGTAATTAAGAAAATAGATAGCAAGTCCTGCGATCATAGCATGGCGGATTGTATAGAACAAGAAATACCAGAATGGGAATCTATTGGCAATAGAGAGATAAAGCATTACTGCTACAGTTAGAATAAAATCAGCTAGTGGATCAATCCACTTTCCAATATGGGTAACTTCATTAGCCCTGCGCGCAAAATACCCATCCAGAGCATCGGAAAGGGCTGCAAGAATAATCAATACCCCAGTCAACCAGTTCCAATCTGGTCTGCTTAGTGTATATATAATAGGGATTGCAGACATTCCTCGAAGAAGGCTAATAATATTGGCCAATGTGAGTACCCGGTTTGGGTCTTCTATTATAATTGATGGTTTAATTTTAAATACGTTCAAGGTTTATATTTTCATTGTATATATGTTTTTTTTCATCCATAAAAATAATCTGATCACATATTGACTGCACAAAATTTTGATCGTGGGATACAATAAAAAGATGCTTTGTATCCATACACTCCTTTAAAAAAGAACGTAAAGTTTTTTTTTGTTCATGACCAAGACCAAACGTAGGTTCATCAAGTATCAACAGATCATAATTACAATGTGCCATAAGGACCAAAAGCATAGTTCTCAATATTACCCATGTAAGTTCAATTCCTTTCTGGTCTGCTATTTGATCCCAAAGAATTTGAAAGCGTAATAGCTGTTTATAGAATGTTTTAGAAATTGCAGGGTCAAAAATTCCATTTTCAATCAATCCTTCCATAAGTTCAGCAGGTGTATTAAGACGAATCAAGTTCTCTGGGAACTGATCTAGATAACCAGTAGTAATATCCGAACTACCATTAATTTCGATTTTAATTGTGCCAGAAGATGGTTTCAAATGCCCATTGATAAGACCTGCAAGTGTTGTTTTACCTGAGCCATTATTTCCAAGAATGCCAAGGAAGCGACATTTCATTAAAGAAATATTAAAGTTATTAAAGATATCTCTATCATTATAACTAAATGTCACCTGATCAACATGTAAAGATAATTCTCCTGGAGATATGAAAATTTTATTATAATCTTTTTTTTCAAGGGTATTTACTTTTTCAAAAGATGCTAAATCTAGTTTCCATCGACTTTCAGAATATCCTAAATCTGACCAATTGGATGTAAACCAGACAATGATTTTATCTTCTTTATTAGACCAATATTTTAATAAATCAACAAACTCTTTCTTATTATTTTCAGATAAAAATGATAAACCATCATCAATAAGAATTACATCTGCATTCGTCTGCATGGTAGTAATTAAATTTAATATTTCTTTTTCTCCTCCCGATAAAAATGCGGGGTTTCGGTTAGGATCAAAGCTATAAGGCAACATTTTCAATCCATCTGCAACTATTTTTTCTATTTTATCAGGATTAATTCCAGAACACTCAGAACTAAAGGCAAGTTCACTTATCAGGGTACGACCAATTATTTGCTGATCAGGATTTTGAAAAATAATATATACCTTGCCAGGATGGTGAATATCTGTAATTACATAATTTACTTTTTTCAGATCAAGGCCATAATTTGAGATAAATTTTATAAATGCGCTCTTCCCAGACCCACTTTCGCCATAAACAATATGTAGGCCTTCTTCTAATTTTACTTTAAGATATTCTGATTTAAACTTTTTATAGTATATGCTGAAGCGTAATTCAATCATGTATAATACCCCGAACAATCCTTGAAGCAGAACCAAGATTGCGATGGATTACATCTGTTGCCGCCAGGCTGCTTTTTAAAAGATTTTCTTCATTTGTAAATAGTAATTTAAAAATTTTTCTAAATTCTGATTCAGATTTAACTGAAAATCCACCCCTGTTTTTCAGCAATTCTTCTGCTTCTTGAAAGTCATGATATTTAGGTCCAAATATTACAGGAAGGTTTGCCACTGCAGGTTCCATCACATTATGAATCCCAGTTGAGAATCCCCCACCAACATAAGCAATCTGCGCCTGCCAATACATTCTGGACAAGACACCTATAATACCTAAAATTACCACTCTCTCATTAGGGATAGTTAAGTTTGACGCATCTTCAAATACAACGGGATTAAATCCTTTCTCCTCGAATCTATTCTTATATAGAGCAACCAGTTTTTTGACTGGTTCATGTGGAACATAGACAATATTTAATTCTGGAAATAAATTTAACAATTCAAAGATAACTGGGAGAATGATTTTATCATCTTCCTTATGAACACTAGCAAGAATAAGACGCTTGGGGCGCAACAGAATAGATTCAGTTTGAACTTTAAAAATATTCTCAGCAGAATGCTTCACCATATCATAACGTGGATTTCCTAAAGCTTTTAATTTTTGCGAATTCATTTTTCTAATTAGAAATCGTATAGTTAAAGAATCATTTTCTGAAATAGTATATATTGTAGAAAAAGACTTATAAACAGAACGGAAAAAGTTCCTGAAAACTGGTTTTAGTTTGCAAGAATTATTATTAAATCGAAGTGCAAAAATATTGATATGAATATCTTTACTTTTTGCATACCAAATAAGATTAGGCCATATATCATAGGATGCAAAAATAAGTTTTTTTGGTTTAACCAAATCTAAAGAACGCTTAACACTCCAAAAAAAATCAAAAGGAAGGTATACCTTTAGATCAATGAGATCAGATGATGCATTTTGATATCCTGAAGGAGAGAAAAAGCTAACCAATGCCAATGAATCAGGTTCAATTTGCTTGACACCTTCTAAGACGGGTAGTAATTGATAGAATTCTCCAAGGCTTGACGAATGAAACCAATATATATTAGAATTTGTTTTATTATACTTAAAGTAATTATTCAATTTATAATTAGTGTAGAATCTGCCCCTAAACCCCGAACGTATCTTACTATTAAATAAACTGAAAATAGCAAATACAAAAAATATTATTGGATATACAATAGTATTATAAAACAAAAACCAGATTGAAATCATTGGTTACCCTGTACTAACCGTATCATATACTTGGTCTTCTGTAATCAATTCCATACAAATTTGTTTTGAGCGATAACATTTACGACTACCATTTTGAGAGCATGGACGACACCATAAATTTTTTACTGCAATTTCTCGAGATTCTATAAGGGATACTCCTCCACCTGTTTCTCTTGATGTTGGCCCTAAGATCATCGAAACTGGTACATTCAATGCCTCAGCAGCATGAACCAATCCAGTATCTCCACCTATCACCCTCTTTGCATTGGATAGAAAAGCGAGTGCTTGGCGAAGATCTGTTTTCCCTGCGAGATTTAAAACTTCAGGGACTTCTTTTTCAATATCAAAGCAAATATAATCTTTTGCACTCCCAATTAAAACAGTGTCCAATTTTTTCATCTCTTTAAGAGAATTAGCCAATCCAGCAAATTTATTCGAAGACCATTGCTTCTGTATCCATGCTGCCCCAGGAATCATCACTACATAATTCTTAGAAATACCTGATTTTTTAATATACTTCCTAGCTAATTTTTTTTCCATCTCAGTTACAATAAGAGATGTATTTGGGATTTGGTCTCCTTCTTTCCAAATCTTTCCCAAGTGCTGATGATACATTAACCTTGAATTAAAATTTTCCAAAAACTTATTAGAATAAAAATAAAATAGCAGCCATCTTTTCCAGCGTGGTTTTCTCAATCTAATAACCTTTTGGTTTAAAAAAATCCCAATTAATCTAGAACGTAATGAATTATGCAAATCAAAAACTATATCATATTCATTTTTTTTTATAAATTTTCCCACTTGGATATGATAAAGTATAGAAGAAGTTTTTCTTAAAGGAATTATTGAATCAATATGGTGATGGTATTCTAATAACGATTCGAATGGATGGAGTGTCATAAAGGTTATATGCCCATTGGGGAAGGAGCTTCTAATAGTGGTTAACGCAGAAGTTGCTAAAACAATATCACCAATAGAACTAAAGCGAATAACCAAAATCCTTGGAAATAGGTCCACAGTTTACCTATCTCGGGAAGAGTTAAAAGCAACAAGGTCTATAAGAGAATTTTTTACTGGGGAATCGGGATACATTGATATAGCATCAAGTGCTTTATTTGAAAATTCATCTAATTTGTTTTTGGCGTATTCAAAGCCACCAGTAGATTCAACTAGATTTTTAATTTCATCTAAAATTTTCGTTGTTTTCTTTTTTTTCTTAATAAGATATTTCAATTTTCGTTTTGAAATAATGGATGATTTTTCGTAAGTATAGATCAATGGAAGTGTTATCATATTTCTTTTCACATCACCACCACTATTCTTCCCTGTCTCATTTTCAGTCCCCATTAAATCAAAAAGATCATCTTTTATCTGGAATGCCATTCCTAAATTATCTCCAAAATTATAGGTCGCGACACGATCTCGAGCATTCTTTGTAGTTGTAATTGCACCAAGTTCACAGCTAGTTGCAATAAGTGATGCTGTCTTCTGATTTATCATGTTAAAATAAATATCTTCAGTCATAGATCCTGTTATACTTTTTTCAATTTGGAGTATTTCACCAGAACTAAGTTTTTCTGCAGTGGCTGATATTTGCTCTAAGGCTGTAAAATCTTTAATGCCAATCATATTAATTAATGCTTTACTAAAAATAAAATCACCCATTAGAACAGAAATTTTATTTTTCCAAATCCTATTTACTGAAAGGTTACCTCTCCGTAAAGTACCATCATCTACTACATCATCATGAATCAGGGTAGCAATATGTAATAATTCCATCATTGCTGCTGCTCTATAGCTATTTAAAGTAGGTTGACCGCAGAGCCTAGCTGATAATATTGTAAGTATAGGGCGGATATTTTTACCTCTATTTCTTATCATATATTTAGAAATTGAATTAATCAACCTAACGTCTGATTTCAAAGCATTCTCAAATTCTTTGTGAAATATCTTTATATCATCTATAATAGGCATAGTAATCTGTTTTAGTGTAATCAAATCTTTATACATTTCTAGATAAAATTAGCCTACTAATCCTTTTTAAATCAAATAGGTTACCGATTGCGATTCACAACCCATGAAATACCGATACTTATTTCATATAGTAACATTAATGGTACTGCCATCATTAACATTGAAACAGGATCTGGAGGTGTAATAAAAGATGAGAGAATTAAAATGGAAACAAACGAGTGCCGACGATAATGGCGCATGAAAGGAGGTGTCAATAAACCAATTAAAGATAGTATCAAACTCAATACTGGAAATTGAAACACTAAACCAGATCCAATCAATAACCAAGACAAAAAGCTGAAATAATATGTTATTGAAAAATTATTGGCAACAACATCACTAGCCATACCACTAAAAAATTCCAGTGAAAAAGGTATAAGGATAAAATAAGCAAAACACACACCAACTATAAAAGAAATAAAAGCAAAAAGAACAACTGGAAAAACATAGCGTTTTTCATTGAATTTTAGTCCAGGAAGAATAAATCTAAAAACCTGATATAAAACTACTGGCATAGACAATATAAATCCCGAAATAAAAGCAATAAACCATTTTATCAAAAACATGCCTTGGACTGTTAAAACTTGTAAAGATATTGCGTGAGAGGTCGCCTTAGTAGGTTTTAGCAATATTTCCAATATATTGTCTATGTAACCAAAGGAGATTCCTGAACCAACAGTTATAGCTAATAAACATTTTATTATGCGCCATCTTAATTCTTCTAAATGATCTAAGAAAGACATATCGGTTTCAGATTTATTCATTATTATAATTTTTTCAATAACTTATTCGCAATTTCTACAGGGGACCCATGAATTTCACATAATGAATCTGCAGCCTTTTGAAGAAAATGGGTATTTTCGATGGTCCAAAATTCATTTTCTAATCTCTCCCTAATTATATGGATAACACGGTTTTTATAGCGTTCAAGTCTACGCTTTTCTAATAAACCGCTATTTTTCATTTTTTTAACTAAATTCACTATCCCTATATACATTTCTGGGACTCCTATACCATTGGAAGAAGTTGTATTGAATACAGGAGGTATTGTATTTTCTTTTTGATTATAATTATGTAGAATATTCTTAAGTATTGAAGCTAGTTGATTAGCACCTTCTCGATCTGATTTATTTATTACAAAAAGATCTGCTATCTCAAGAAGTCCAGCTTTCATTAATTGGATTTCATCTCCTGATTCTGGAACCAATACAACGATTGTTAAATCAGCTGCCTTTGCAACATCATATTCACCCTGTCCGACCCCCACGGTTTCAAAAATCACTATATCTTTCCCACTGGCTTCAAGAACATCGCCTGCATCTTGGGCTTTCCGAGCCATTCCGCCCCTATCGCCACGGCTTCCCATACTACGAATAAAAATCCTTTCATCCCATACGAATTTATTCATACGTACGCGGTCTCCTAATAAAGCACCTCCAGTAAAAGGACTAGTAGGGTCAACTGCAATTACTCCAACTGATTTATTATTGGAAAGAAAAGATTGGATTAATTCATTGATTAATGTACTCTTCCCTGCACCGGGTGGACCAGTTATACCTATTCGAATCGTATTTAAATTTTTATTATATATCCCTTTGAAAAACTCATCATTCAATGGCCCTCCATTTTCAATAATAGTAATAGCTTTTGCGATTGATCCTATATCACCTGAAATGATTTTTGGTATCAGACTTTCTGACATAATCAATCAAATTGTTTTTGAAATTTAACATAATTAATAATCTTCAAAGTCCTACCTTGACGAAGAATAAAACCATTATGCTCTAGAAATACTAATGTTCTAGAAACAGTTTCTCGTGAAGTTCCTGCCATATTTGCAATATCTTGCTGAAAGGGGAACGTGTTAATTTTAACATGCCCTTTCTTGATTGTACCCTGTTCAATTGCTAAACGAAGAATGCAGAGTCCCACACGTTTTTCAGCATCACTTAATGTAAGGCTAGCAATTTGTTGATCACTCTTACGTAGGCGGATTGTCAATTCCTTTAATAATTGGATACTAACCTTAGGGTAATCTTCAAGCATATTCATAAAATCAATCTTATTCAATCCTAGTACTTTTGTATCTTCTAGCGCCATTACATTAGCGGAACGACTTTCTCCATCCAAGAGCGCCATTTCACCAAAAAAATCACCTTCTGTAATAATTGCTAAAATAACTTCTCTTCCATTTTCATTAGATCGTGTGATTTTCACGCTACCATTAAAAATAAAAAAACAATGTTTCCCTTCAGTATCTTCCATTAAGATAATATCTCCTTTGGAGTAAGAACTAAGTACCATTTTATTAGCAATAAAAATTCTTTCTGATTCCATTAGATCTGAAAAAATTGAAACAGACTTTAAATAATCAGCATTTTCCATAAATTTATTATCACTTTTAATATATAATAACGCTTCATTGACAGTAAAATTAATTAGGACGTAATTTACGTTCTTAATTTTTAAAGGAATTATAATAAATGGACAGACACCCGCAACAATTAAAAAGAAAAAGACAGGATCGGAAGCGACGCGCGAGAAATATAGCAGCTATGTCTGCTCTAAAAACCCATATCAAACAGGTGCTAAAGTCTTCAAAAAAGTCCGAAGCTGAAAAATCTTATGGTTCTGCAGTAAAAAGTATTGATAAAGCAGTAAAAAGAAATTTAATCCACAAGAATACTGGATCTCGACGTAAATCACAGATTACTCGTCATATTAATTCCCTAGTTTAATACAAAATTATAAAACCTATTGTTTTATATTATTTATCAGGAACCTGATAATTTGGGGCTTCTTTAACAATTCGAACTTCATGTGGATGATTTTCTTTTACCCCCGCAGGACTTACTTTTATAAAGCTAGATTTCTGACCAAACTCAGGTATCGTTTTGCAACCACAGTATCCCATCGCGGCTCTTATACCTCCAAGTAATTGATGGATAGTATTATTTACCGATCCTCGAAAAGGAACCATGCCTTCGATACCCTCAGGAACTAGCTTAGATGGCTCTGCTCCTTCCTGAAAATAACGGTCACCACTTCCACTCGTCATAGCACTCATAGAACCCATACCACGATATGATTTATACCTCCGACCCTCATATAGTATAAATTCTCCTGGACTCTCATCCATACCTGCAAGTAAACTTCCCAGCATAACTGAATCTGCACCTGCAGCCAGTGCTTTAGCTATGTCACCACTATAGCGTAATCCACCATCAGCAATTACGGGTATATTATGTTTTCTAGCTTGATCAACACCATCCATAATAGCAGTTAACTGAGGAACACCTACACCAGCAATCACTCTGGTTGTACAACTTGCTCCTGCACCAATACCTACTTTAACACAGTCTACACCAGCATCAATTAATGCTAGTGCACCTTCACTAGTAGCTACATTTCCAGCCACGATTTCAATTTCAGAATATACAGATTTAATTTTTTTTACAAGATCCAAGACCCCTTTTGAATGTCCATGAGCCGTATCTATAAAAATAGCATCTACATCTACATCAACCAAGGATCCAGCACGATCCATGCTATCTAGACCAACACCTATTGCTGCACCTACCCTTAATCGTCCCTTACGATCCTTACAGGCATATGGAAAGTCTTCATTTTTCTGTATGTCCTTTACAGTAATTAGACCAGCAAGATTATCATTTTCATCAATAACCAATAGTTTTTCAATTCGATGTTTCTGTAAAATCTCTTTAGCTTTTTCCAATGATGTTCCTCTAGGAACAGTAACAAGATTATCTGAAGTCATCTGAGATGATACAGAAAGGTTATCATTTGAATGAAAACGAATATCGCGGTTTGTGATAATACCAGCCAGTTTATCTTTTTTTACAACTGGTAGTCCACTGATCTTATATTGAGCCATAATTTGTTTTGCTTCTGCGATTGAGCTGTCTACATCTACAGTAACTGGATTTATTATCATCCCGCTCTCAGATCGCTTTACTCGGTCCACCATTAATGTTTGCTCATCTATAGTTAGATTTTTATGAATAACTCCTAGCCCTCCAGCGCGAGCAAGAGCAATTGCCATACTACTTTCTGTCACAGTATCCATTGCTGCACTAATAATAGGTACATTAAGTCTAATATTAGTTGTAAGTCGAGTATTAAGTTCAACATCTTTTGGTAAAACAGATGAATGTTGAGGAACCAAAAGAACGTCATCAAAGGTAAGTGTTGTTTTCAATGGATTTCGGTTATGCATATTTAATCCAACTTGATAAATTTATTTAAAAATGATACTATTTCTCCATTTCCAATCTTCTCTGAAAGAATTAAAATTTCATTAGATAAAATATGGTCCCCAGAATCAAAATCACATAGTGAACAAACTAGATTAATAATAGGTTTTGTTCCTTTTCCAGGATTTAAATTTTTGAATGCTGATTGATTCGCAGCTGTAGCTATCAGCAATTCAACAGCAAAAATTATTTCTAAGTTTTTCTGAATTTGAAAAAGTTTCTGACCAGCCCATGGAGCCATACTTACTAGATCTTCCTGCCCTCCAGATGTTGGTATGGAATCAACACTCGCGGGGTGTGCCAATGTTTTATTTTCTGACACTAGAGAAGATGCAGTCACGTGAGCCATCATATAACCCGATTCTAGACCAGGATTTGCAGCAATGAAAGGGGGGATTTTGTCAGGAATTCCTTTCATAAAATAGTAGCTTCGACGCTCTGAAATAGCACCGAGTTCTGCGAAAGATATTGCTAAAATATCCATAGCTTGGGCTAAATGTTCAGCATGAAAGTGTCCCGAATTAACCACATTTCCATTTTTTAAAATTAAAGGATTATCACTTACACTGTTTATCTCATTATTGATAATGAATTCCGCTCCTGATATACTGTCCCTGCAAGCACCATGGATATGAGGAATACACCGAAAACTATAAGGATCCTGCACTCTATCACATTGTGAATGAGAATTCACAATTTCACTTCCTCTTAATAAATTAAATACATTTCTTGCTGCTTTTTGTTGACCGTTATGAGCTTTTAACTCATGTATATTTTTGTGAAAAACTTTGCGACTGGATAGACTATTCTCTACAGAGAGGGCTCCTATGGCATCTGCAGTTTGGACAAAAATATAGGATTTTAGCATAGACTTGATAGCCATGGCTGCAGAAACCTGAGTACCATTGATAAGACTTAGTCCTTCCTTGGGATGAAGATCTAATGAGGAAATCCGGGCCTTTTTAAATGCAGATTCAGTTCTCATTTTCCGCCCATTATAAAAGACGTAACCTTCACCAATAATAACCAAAGCCAAATGTGCAAGTGGAGCCAGATCTCCACTTGCTCCTACAGATCCTTTTCCAGGAATCCATGGAATGATATTTTTATTTAAAAGCTGTACCATCTTTTCTACCAATTTTAATCGAACACCACTATACCCTTTAACATAGGTTAATATTTTCAGAACTATGATAGATCGCACCAGACCATGGTCCAATGGATTACCAACACCCGCAGCGTGGCTACGAATTAAATTAAGTTGTAGAGCATGCTGATCTTTTTTTTCAATATGAATATGACTAAGATTGCCGAATCCAGTATTCACCCCATAAACGGTTTTCCCAGAATCAATAATCTTTCCCATAAGTCTGTTAGATTGATTTAAATTTTTAATGGAATTTTTAGTTAAAGAGACCCGAACCGGTCCAGAGAATAATGGTGCAAAATCCCCAATTGAATAGTTTTTTGGTGAAATACGAAGGGTAACCATCGGTTAATTTATAGAAGTTGTCTAAATCAATACAATGAAGAGAGCTAAAATATTTTTAAATTATTGAATTGTATCATATTCAGAAAATAATTCCATTTCTACCGGAATTGAGTTTTGAAAAATCTCACCATATCTTTTTGTAACAACCCTATTGTCTAAACAAATAAATCTTCCCGCATCATAAGAAGTACGAATCAGACGGCCAAATCCCTGTCTAAAACGAATAGCACATTCTGGAATAGAATATTCCAAAAAACTATTTCCTCCATTTCGATTGATATGATCTGAATAGGATCTTATTAAGGGATCCGATGGTACATCAAAAGGAAGTTTCACCAAGATTAGTATTTCCAAAAGATCTCCAGGAAGATCTACTCCTTCCCAAAAACTATTTGTACCAAATAAGATTCCATTTGGAGTACTATACATTCCTCTAATGATCCCTGGTTTTGATGCACCTCGTATTTGAGCAAATAAAGGTAAATCTCTTCCACCTGCATTTTTACGAAGACAAGAAGCAGTATCAGCTAATAATTTCCTGGCAGTAAAGAGTACCATTATTCTTTTTTCAAACTTTTTATGTAAAAAATAGACAAGTTCAGCAATAGTATTAGGCTCATCAGATAGTATACGACCACCACCATATTGATGGTAATTTACCTGTTCCATATAATGAAACGGACTTAGGAATTCTTTTGTGGAAACATTATCCCAGTCATCGAGACCTGTACGTTTTAAGAAATAACTGAATGAATCATTAATTTTTAATGTCGCTGAAGTCAACAAGCAATGTTCTAGACGCTTAAAAAATTTTATTTTTAATATTTCGGAGAGATCAATCATAGAAGCATGGATAGATATTTCTAGCTTTTGCCTATTCGTACCATAATAAAAATAATCACCTTCAAGCCAATATACCCAACCAGAATCCTGATTTTCAGTTAATCTAACCAATGAATCGATAATAACAGTAATATTTTCAAGCCCACGATCAAGTACAGAATACATTACAGGGTAATCAGTTCGTCCTAGATCAATTTCCATCATTATTTTCTTAATTTTTTCCAATAGCATAATTATCGATTCTAATTCTAGTTTGAAATCATTTAATTCGCTATTTACAGGTGCATATGCTTTTTCAATACTGCCGAGTATCGGCTTCTCTTGGTATTGTTTTGTTGGATTAAAGCGATTTTCATTATATGTATTCAATACATGTGTGAAATTCTTCAATTTTTTATTTGCATTTTTTACAGAAGCTTGGAGTTCATCCTTTAACTGATTTACTCCTGGTCTAATTTCATTTATTGCATCTAAAATATTATTCCAACGCATTGATCGAGGATGAGAAGGATCTACATTTTGGAGCAAAAATAAAGTACCTTTTTCACTCCACTCAACTTTGAATTGATCATATGCACTTTTGATCAAATTATGAGCTTCGTCAACAATAACTGCTTTAAACTCTGGTAAAAATCCTGGTTTAGAAGCTTCCATTAATAACAAAGAATGATTTATTACAATAATATCAGCATTATATAGAGCCTTCCTTAACTTTCCATAATAACAGCCTTTATATCGGTTACATATTTCTCCAGTGCAAAATCCCGATTCACTGAAAAAAGATGATTTTAGCCAAGTTCGTCTTGCATTCAAAAATCCCGAACATTCAGAAATATCTCCCGTTTTCGTCCAATAGAGCCAAAACAGTATAGGTAATAATGTTTCAATATCTTCATCATCCAATGTCCTTGGGTCTGCTATCATCCAATCGAATCGAGTTTTGCATATATAATTATTTCTTCCTTTCATCATCACAGCACTTATGGAGATACCCATGGTTTCTGCTAATTGAGGAAGATCTTTATAAAATAATTGATCCTGTAGATGTTTTGTGTGACATGAGACTACGGTAGGTCCTTCCTCTTCAACATAACTTGAACGTTTAAATGCGCCAAATAAATATGCCATTGTTTTACCTAAACCAGTACCTGCCTCAGCTACACTAATGCTTCGTTCTCCTGTTAAAGTCTTTTCTGCATTCAAAGCGTATTGAACTTGGTTATACCTGGTCTCAAAATTTGGGTGTACATTTTTAAGAGTACCTTCAGCTCCAAATACATCTTCTACTGTGATTTCTTGAAGATTACGACCACCTTCAAAACGAAATGTATTTGTTTTCAAACCATGATCGTGTTTTATTTTAGTAAGTCCTCTTGATAAATTCCCCTGACGGTTAAGTTCATTTTCCAGATCTACAAAAAGGTGTTTATTTGGTATTTCAGTATGTTTTATTAAGGATAGTACTTTTGAAATTATCTCCAAGGGGTATCCCGCAAGCTCCTCTAGGAGATATAAGAAAATGAAACCACAGTTTTCTGTATCCTTCTCAGCACGATGGGAACCCGTTGTTGATAAACCGTAAAATTCTGATAGCGAGCTTAAGTTAAATACTGCCTGATCAAATAATAAACTGCGTCCAAGTTGCAAAGAATCATACAATGGACTTTTTAATTTATCTTTACCGTAGCGTTTACATAGGGATTCTAAAAATTTTTGATCAAAACGAACGTTATGCGCTACCAATGGATCATCACCTAAAAAGGAAAGTAATCCATCAATAATTTCATTTTCTTTGGGCTTACCTTGAACCATTTCATTACTAATACCCGTTATTTGAGTAATCATTACTGGAATATTTTGATTAGGGTTTACCAACGTAACAAATCGTTCGGAGATTTTTCCATGTTCAAATCGTATTGCAGCAATCTCAATTATACGATCGGAAATAGGATCTAGTCCTGTTGTCTCAAAGTCCAATGCTGTAAAACAGGATAGATTAACAATTTTCAGTAATTCTTTTTGATTCATCTTTTAAGCAATCAGGAAAATAGAATTTTAAAATAAAACATTGGATTAGAAAGATCATCTTTTGGAATCTCATTAGCTAACATTCCAGAAATAATTTCTCTCACGCTTTCATTTCTTTCTCCACGATTAATAACAAAGTTCAGAAGAAATTTAGAACGAGCTAAGCTCTGCAGTTTAGTGCTGGTACGTAATTCGCCACCAAGCTCATCCCATATGAGTTTATCATAATTGGAAAGTTCTGATTCAGAATAATCACCATTCTTTATGCATCTTGCAGCAACCTCAATAGCATATTTTGCTGAAACCATGGCATTACCAATACCTTCACCAGTAAATGGATCAACCAGGCCCGCAGCATCACCCAACAGCATAAATCCATTACCATGATTTTTTCGGTGAATACTACCAAGAGGTAAATTCCAACCTACTGGTTTTTCAAGTGCTCTTGCGTTTATAAAACGATCACTGAAATATTCATTCTTTATTAATTCATCCATAATCTGTCTTAAAGTTCTTTTTTGATTTTTTGCATTATTTTTACTTAAACCAAGTCCAATATTTGCCTTCCCATTACCCGCGGGAAATAACCAAAAATATCCTGGATTAAGTTCTTTCACATAATGCAGCTCAATCTGGTCAGTTAATCCTTTTACTCCTTCAAAATAACATCTTATAGCAATAGAAGTATGATCCATTTCCATTTTATACATTTCCAATTTCCTGGATAAAATTGATGCTGGACCATCACAGCCCAAAACTAATGATGCTCTTATTTCTTCTTCAATTCCATTATCATTTAATCCTTTTACACCTACAACATAACCATTTTCAAAAATTAGATCCTGTACTGTAAACCCTTGCTTAGTATCAGTAACCTCATCAGCTTTATTGAACAAAAAATTGTCAAAAACTTTTCGTGGAATAACAAACCCTTTCTTTATTTGCTGATTATTTTTTGTACCCCTAAGGTATACATCAAATATTTTATTATTTGGGCTACCAAATGTTATCCTGTTAATTATAGCACCATCAAGATTTTCTACCTGTTCTAAGAGATCCAATTCTTTCAACATTCGAACAGTTTTTCCCGATAACGCATCCCCACAGACTTTATCCCTCGGGAAATTAGCTTTATCAATAAGTAAGGTTTTTAAATTGTATTTGTGAGCATATAGTGCTGCGGTGCTTCCAGCTGGTCCTGCCCCAACAATTAATATGTCATACATATTGCGATGATTCGTCGAAATCAACTCCAAATGAAGGATAGACTATTCCATATCGGAAATAATTAATTGTCCTAATGAAATAAAACAATGTTGCCAGAGGAATTAAAAACCAAGGAGCTCTAACGGATAAAAATAAGGAAAAAATTAATAGTGGATAAAAACGAGCACGCTGAAGATGTCTTACATGATTTGGGAAAATTAATGCAACTAATGGAAATGGAAAATTCACCATCGCAACGGTGCTTAATAAAGGATCATCAAAATAAATACCAGATAATGTAGCCACTCCAAATAGGATACTAGAAAGACTAAGAAACACTAATTTATTTTCCCAATAATTTGCAACCCACTCACCATTTATTTCATCTAAGACTAAGGTAAATTGAAAAACAAGGAGTCCTGCAATAAATCCAATTAGATAAGGGAATAAGTTAAAAAGGAATATTTTCCAATCAGTGACATATCCTATAGCACCAATAAAAATAAAAAGAAGCGATATTATACAATGAAGAAATAAATCTGTTTCATTCAGCTTCTTTGATCCTGCAATCCACAATGATTTAGGATGAATGAAAAAAATGAATAGTATACTACTTATTGCTAATCTGAGTAAACCATCATTCCAAGATGACCAATCCCAATACATAAAGCGATCATTTATTCCAGAAGCTATTACTGTCCCTGCTACAGTTAGAGACCAGATTGCAAATAATTGCATTATAGCAAATTTATCTAAAAATTCAGATAAATTAATTATATAAGGACGAACCCTTTCGTATAGATTAGAATCTTTTGGAATAATGCGTGCCACAATCATAATCTATCCTATAATAGCTTTACCTGATATTTTAGCAATAATTTCATTTAATATAATAAAACCTACTACCAGAGCAGAAATAAGAAGTAGTACTCTAACAATATTAGAATTAATTTTTTTCCCTTTTGCTCCTTTTTGAAATTCATCAAGAAAATTAGGAATACCCCATTGAAAAACTACAAATATCGCTGTCAACATCCCACCTATAGGTAGCATATACTTCGAAGAAAGATAATCCATAAAATCGAAAAAGGTTATATCCATGAAGGATGTCAAATTGATGCTATTCCCCAGTGAAAACGAGCAAAATATGCCTACAATAGTTATTACTGCTCCAAACCGAATGGTAGCCTTCGCTCTTGACCATCTTTTTTGATCAATGAAATATGCAGTAACAACTTCTAAAATAGAAATTGCTGAAGTCAAGGCAGCCATGAATAATAAAATAAAAAATAATGATCCCCACAACGTACCTACTGCTATCTGTGGAAATACTGAGGGTAAAACTACAAAAATTAGTCCTGGGCCTTCTGCGGGATTAGCCCCAAGAGCAAATACCGTGGTAAAAATTGCTACGCCTGCAAGCATAGCAATTGCAGTGTCCAGAGCAATGACCCAAAGAGCAGAATTTAATAGATTTTGGTTCCGATCAAGATAGCTTCCATAAGTTATCATAGTACCCATACCCAGACTTAGTGTGAAAAAAGAATGGCCAAGAGCCAGAACAATAGCAGATGACGTTAAATCCTGAAAGCGAGGTTTGAATAGAAAAGAAAGCCCTTCCAAACCTCCATCAAGTGTGATGCCTCGAGCAGCTAATACAGCTAATAAAATAATTATAATAGGCATCATGATTTTTGACCATCTTTCAATACCTCCTTTTACACCATTAACAATAACAAAAATACATAGTACCATAAAAATAACTTGATATAGGATAGGTGACCAAGTACCAGTAATAAAATTATTGAAGAATTCCCCAGCAGCATCAGGATTCCCTTTTAACACATCGAAACCACCAGTAATTGAAACTATAATATATTTTAAAATCCATCCTCCAACCACTCCATAGAAAGACAAAATTACAAAAGCAGAAGCAACACCAAGGAAGCCCACCCACTTCCAGGAAGATTTCGGCGCCAATGCTTCAAAAGCACCTACAGGACTTAGCTGTGTTCTTCTTCCAATCACGAATTCTGCAATTACAATAGATAGGCCTACCACCAATATGCATAGAAGATATACAAGTGTAAATGCAGCTCCACCATTTTGACCAGCCATATGAGGATACTTCCAGATGTTGCCTATGCCAACAGCGGACCCAGAAGCTGCAAATATAAAACCGAGTTTGGAACCCCATTGCTCTCTATTATTCATTTAAGCTTTCCTCCTCTTCATCATTTTCAATATTTGTATTCATTACTTCATCAAAAGGATCAAGGTGCGCATCCACAACAGCATCCAACATCCCAAACATATAAATAAACCCCATCCACCAAGCATATTTATTTCTCTTTTCTAGATATCGCTGCCGACTAAGCTGATAATTGCCACTTTCAAAATTATTATAATAATTGGAGTTATCAAACCATCCCTTAGCAGCAGCACCTTCTAATCCTATGAAAATCACTGCCTTCAACCATTTACCATTGTATAGCTGTCCAAATCCAGGCGCAAGAGAGAAGAAAAATGCTGTTTTTGGTTTTTTATAAATGGTAGTATCAGTATTTTTCCCTAATACAAATCCTAATGAAAAAACTATTAAAAAAATAAGTTTAATTATCATTCAATTAAATAAGCAACACATTCAATTTCAACTTTTGCACTCATTGGCAATGCAGAAACTTCAACAGTTGAGCGAGCAGGGAAGTCCGATCCATCAAAAAACTTTTTAAAGGAATCGTTCACATAATCAAACCCATCTAAATCAGTAAGGAACACTGTTAATTTTAAAATGTGTATCTTATCAACTCCTGCTTGTTTTAAAATGCTCTCTATGTTTTCCAAAGCGCGCAAGGTCTCACTCCCAATACCTCCTGAAACAAGTTTACCATTATCTGGGTCAATACCCAATTGCCCAGATGTAAATATAAAGCCATTAGATTGTACTGCCTGATTATAAGTACCTATTGCAGAAGGAGCTTTAGTTGTATGTATTATTTTTTTCATATACTTACTTGAATTTTTTCTCCAGTGACAAGCATGGCAGACCAATATCAATATCAAATTTTCTTGATACTTGAGAGTCTAACTTTCGAACAAAAAATTCACCCACTGCTGCTATAGTAGACTCAAATAAATGTCCTCCCTTTGTATTTAAATTATGATCAGATAGGGTAACATGGACGTGAATAAAAGGTTCTTCATCTTTTAGTATTACATTACCCTGACAATTTACAAGCTCCCAAACTTCTGGTAATTTGTGGCGGATATATTCTTTTTTATTAGTATCGTAAGCACCTATATCCACAGATTTTACAGCTCCAATCCCAGACAATTGTGCATTCCAAATATTATTTTTCTTGCAAAAACGAGTCAAAGTTTCAACCATTTTCTCATCTTTTTCCACATACACTATATAACAATTATTAATATATTGATACTGCATTTTATTTTAGTTCTGTTAAAATATTTATAATCATTTTTTTAGTTTTTTTCATAACTTTTTCAAATGACACATTATCAGAACCACCAGCAGTAGCTAGATGCGGTTTTCCACCTCCACCACCTCCCATAATTTCTCCAATAGATTTTGCTAAATCATTTGCAGTATATCCAAGTGTTATAATATTATCTGAAACAACTATAACAGCTGAAGATTTCCGATCAACGTCCATGAAAATTACACCAATCCCAGATTGCAATTTACCTCGTATATTATCTCCAAAACGCTTCAATTCATCCATGCTTTTCGTTTCTATTTTTTCTACAATAATTTGAAAATCATTCACATTTTCTATTTTCTCTAATAAATAAGAAAAATCAATACCAGAATCCGATGGGCGATTTTTTAGTTCTTTTTCCATTGATTTACGTTCCGACAGCAATCTTTTTACCCGATCTAGTAATTGGTCTGAATTAGTATTAAGTAAATTTTTTAGTTCATCCACAATTGAATTGTTGGCTTGAACTTTGGAAATAGATTCGTAACCTGTTACGGCTACAATTCGTCTGATACCTGAAGCAAGCGATGACTCTTCTATGATATGAAAATAGCCTATATCACCTGTATTCTCCACATGGGTTCCTCCACATAATTCCATAGAAAATTCTCCAATCTGTATTACACGAACTTCATCATCGTATTTCTCTCCAAATAATGCTTCAGCACCATCTTTTTTTGCTTCATCGTATGATTTAACTAAAACCTTTAATTTCTTATTTATTAATATTTGTCGGTTTACAATATTTTCAATTTTTAATTGTTGATTTTTGGATATTTTTTCATAATGCGTCAGATCAAACCTTAGATAATCTGGATGAACAAGAGACCCTGCCTGCTGCACATGATCCCCCAGTACCTCCTTTAATGCTTTATGAAGCAAATGAGTTGCAGTGTGATTCCTTCGAATTGATTCTCTACGAATCTTGTCCACGGAACAATTGATAGTTTCATTGACTCTAAGGTTATTAAAAATTCCTGAGCAGATATGTATAAAGGTATTGTTGTCTTTTTTCACATCTTTTACAACTAGGTCAATCCCATTTCCTTTGATAGTTCCAGTGTCTCCTACTTGTCCTCCTGACTCTGCATAAAAAGGAGTTCTATTAATTACAACCATCCAATCTTTTTCTTTCTGAGCATATTTACGAATTTGAGAAGTAGACGCAAGAACTTCATAACCTAAGAATTTAGAATCTTCCCCTTCAGATATTACTTTCCATTCAATGGTCTTATGGTCCGCTATGAATTTCCCAGAATTCCTTGCACGTTCCTTCTGTTGATCCATAGATGATTTAAAACCAGGAGAATCAACAGAGAATCCGTGTTCCTTTGCAAGTAGCTGTGTGAGATCCAATGGGAAACCATATGTATCATATAATTTAAATGCCTCAGATCCTGCAATTTCTGTTCCGCTTGCTACTGATATAATTTTTTCAAAATGATTTAATCCACGATCGAGAGTTTGATTAAAAGCGACTTCTTCGGCTTGGATCACTTTTTCAATATGCGATTTTTTTTCTAATACTTCAGAAAAGGTTGCTCCCATAATATCACCAACAGTTGGAACTAATTTGTATAAGAATGGATCCTGCAAACCCAGTATACGACCAAATCTTGCAGCTCTACGCAAAATTCTACGCAATACGTACCCACGTCCTTCATTTGAAGGCAAAGCTCCGTCTGCTATAGAAAAGCAAAGCATTCTTATGTGATCTGCAATCACTTGACGTGCGACAGTACTGTCCTTTCCAGAATAACTTGAGATTAAACCCAGTTCGTGAATAATTGGTTCAAATAAATCCGTTTCGTAATTACTGGTCTTACCTTGCATTACTGTAGCAATACGTTCAAGACCAGCACCAGTATCTACATGTTTTTCAGGTAATTCTTCAAGGGTTCCATCTTTTTTTCTATTATTTTGGATAAAAACTAGATTCCAAAGCTCCCAATATTGATCGGAAGAGTTTACACCATCTGGCGTTTGTTCATTCATATTATCGCCTACAAAATAATGAATTTCTGAACAAGGTCCACATGGGCCTGTATCCCCCATTTCCCAGAAATTATCTTCTTTGCCACATTTCAACACTCTTTCTGGTGCAATATCAGTCATATCAGTCCAAAGAAAAAAAGCTTCTTCATCTTTTTCATAAACAGTTGCCCAGAGACGATCTTTATCTAACTTCCAAATATCCGTAAAAAGTTCCCATGCCCATGAAATAGCTTCTTTTTTATAATAATCTCCAAAAGACCAGTTACCCAACATTTCAAAAAAGGTATGATGGAAATTATCTACTCCAACTTCTTCCAGATCATTATGCTTCCCAGATACACGAATACATTTCTGACTATTAACAGCACGAATTCCTTCTGGTTTGTCTTGACCTAAAAATATCGGTTTAAACTGATTCATACCAGCATTCGTAAAAAGTAAAGTAGGATCATCCAAGGGAACTACAGGAGCACTTCGAACAACCTGGTGACCCTTATCTTGAAAAAAGTCAATAAACGACTGTCTAATTTCTATTGCTTTCATTTCTAAAACGAAAAGGATGTTTCAATACCAGTCATGTTAAGCATTTCATCTTTATCTATCACATCTCCATCTCCATTTAAATCTCTAAATGATCTACGAAAAATATAATTGAGGATCATCCCATTTCCAAGCTGAAGTCCTATTCTGTATCCTGTTATGGTCGATTCCGAATATTCAAATTCGAAAGGGTTAGGAACATTTCTCTGTTGATAAAACCAATTTGCTGTTTTAATTCGACTCACGGATTTTCGTAGCCTTATGGTTGCAGTAAAACTCTGGTTCGTCTCTTCCTCAAATTCCTGTATTTGATTATGCCACTGTTCTCCTTGAAGGTTCTGGTAACTGAATCCACCCTGTAAAAAGGAACCTAAATCAATTGTTAGTCTTGAAAAATAACCATTCTGTTTACCATATCTCCCCAGTTTATTTGCTTTGGTTACAATAGTACCTGTATTTCCCTGAAGTGTAGATGAAGCTAGACTCGAGAAAGTCGCCCGCTCTATTTCATAAGAACGATTAAAATACCCAAATTCGAATTTACCATTGGGCATCATCCTATATTCCCAACTAAACTTTGCTGGACCAAATAATGCTGAAATACCTAATGGAGTTAATCCAATCCCTAACGGATCCCGCTTTAAGGTTTTTGGATTAGTAGTTTTACCAATCAATGCTGCAATCTGTGAATATGCGTGTATAGTCAAATTCCCTTGCGAAAATATATTTCTTCCAAAATCAATTGCAAATGACTGAATAGATTCATTTTGCTTTTTAATATTAATTGGTTCTGGTTTTGTTGGCACACCATCATTATCAATCACAATACCATAAATCGGGTAGGTAAAAGCAGGATCAGTCCATCCATCTCCATCCACATCAAACTCATTAATGGTATCATTATCTGCCCAACCGTCTCCATCTGTATCTAACCAATATATTTTGTTATCAGGAAAGTCATCTACCAAATCAGGTCTTCCATCTCCATCACGATCTTTCAGACCCAAATACTGATTACGATCGGATACATAGGAAATACCCATTGTAAGACCTCCAGGTACGCGTCCTGAAACCCGTATCCCTGTCAAACCAAAATTTTCTTTGAAATCATTTGTAAAACCAAAAAAGTTTAGATCAAATGCTCGCGCCTTAGCTTCCAACCCTACTTTACGTACTTGGGGATATAAAATCGAATTAGAATAACCATTCGCCAAAATTCCATATCCAATATATACATAGTCTAATGCACCTGCACGAAAATAATAAGGATCTTTTCTATTCCCATAGCGTACATAATATATTTTATCTAATAAAGTATTCTTTATCTTTTCGCCTGAAGAAAAATCCCAGTCATCATCATGTATATTCCCATCCTGGTCGATGTAAAGTACAAAATCAAATGCTATTGCAAGCTTACCAAAGGGAAGAATAGGCCTCAGTGCAATTTGATTCCATATTTTACCATCAATGGTAACAGCACCAAATGCGCCCTGTACTGATTTTGATTCTTTAGATAGGTCATTCTGACCATTTAAAGATGTTAGAAGAAATAAGACAATCGGTATGTGGATGATTGAACGCAATTTCAGAGAACAATGTTTAATCAAATTTACTTTTGGCCTCTGGAATGAACAACCTGTAAATCAATTCCTTTACATTATTTTGTATTTTTATAAAAGAAACCTTATAATGGTTATTCAGTATTTTCTTTAATTTAGGTATTGCTTAGTGATGAAATTAGTAGCTATATACATATATACTACCATTCTAGTCTTGATTCCCGCCGAACTATGTTTCGCCAATCAGATAAATATAAGAAATATAAGTTTGGAGGGAAAAATAAATGGTATTTTTATGAAAATAGAATTGGATCAAACTATTGATCCTGAGCACATCGCAGCATGGACGTCTGGCGAAGAATGGTTTTATATTACCCTTTACCAGGTTCAAGCAGATTCAAGCCAATTATATTTGGTTGATCTGCCTCGAAATATTAGAAAAATTCAACCCGTTTCTTCTAGTGAATCAACCCAATTGGGGTTCCATTTGAGAAAATCCATAGAACATTACGAAATAATTCAAGATAAGAAGTCGAATACAATTATAGCATCTCTACATTTCCCAAACAATACTCTAGCAGTACTAAATAGCTTATATAATAATGAAGCTACTAAAAATGATCCTGGAATAACTCAAGGTTTACGTTCCTGGATGTATACTACCGGATTTATGTTATCGATGAACGGCTTACTTACACAAGGTCAAGAAAAAACAAATTGGCAGACAACAGTAGGTCTTAGTACATTGATCATCACTTTTATTACAGATAAACTTTGGACCAATTAATTAATTAATGAAAGAATACCTTCTTTATTATGCAGTATTCTGGCTTGTAAGTATGGTTCTTATGGGCCTTTATGTACGGAGAAAATATAAAAATAAATTAAAAGGAAAATGATTAAACTCATTTTTCTGCAAATGATTACTCTTACTATTGTTTGTGGGAGTAATCTCACAATAATAGAATCGTTTTCTAAACTATTTAATTTTGGACAAAAAATTCATGCCACTCCTCATATTACAAATATAATCCGTAATGGTCCAGGTCAACTCTCTAATGAACAACACCAAAAACTAGAACAACTGGGCTTAATAGTTCAGCATGATAAGTTTATCGTTGAAAGGCCAGAAGGATTAAATCGTACTTATTCTACGGATCATTTTCTACTACACTACACTTTAGATGATTCATACGATGCAGTAGAAAACGAAAATTATGTTATCATGATGGCAGAAGAATTTGAATATGTGTGGAAATTTTTTATTGATTCATTGGGTTTTGACCATCCTCCTGGAGATAATGGACTTGGCGGTTCAGATCTTTACGACATCTACATTATAAACCTTCCATCAGGCTATTTTGGCCTTACTTATACATCAAACGCTTCCGCTTCAGATCCATCCTGCGCAAGTTTTATAAAAATGCGTAATTCCTATAGCGCTTCGGTTTTTAGTTCGCACAGTGAATTAGAAAATATTCAAGTTACAGCCGTACATGAATTTTTTCATGCAATTCAATTTGGTTATAATTGTTTTGAACGCTTATGGTTTATGGAAGCTACAGCAGTCTGGTCTGAAGATGAACTTTATAATAATATAAATGACCTCTATCGATATATGCCTTCATGGTTTGCTAATACAAATAAACCTCTTGATGAAGAAGATAGCCATATGTATGGTTCATTCATTTTTTTTCAGTATTTGGATGAGCACCTTGGAGGTAGATCAACAATAAAACATTGCTGGGAACGTTCTAGATATAATGCAAGCCCATCAAAGGATGTCAGCTTTTTATCTATAAATGAGACACTTAATTCTCAAAACTCGAGTTTTATAGACGCATATATCCGAATGCGAATTGCAAACCGGATTCTTTCTTCCAGCCTTGGAGCAGGAATATATCGTTACGAAGAAGCAGACACTTACCCCATTGAGAAACCTTCGATTAAAGAAGAAATTATCTATACGCAAAATAATATAGAAACGAGATCAAATACTGGATTAAAGTTATACTCTTCTCATTATTATGATGTGGTAAGCAGTACGCCTATATCTATCAATATTTTCAATAATTCCGGTACTATAAAAGATTTATCATTTACTGCTGTTACAAAACATAAAAATAAGGATCAATGGATAATAAGAACCGATGATAAAATTAATATTGATCCTTCTATAGGAATAGAATATACTAGCGTTATAATATCAGCAGTGAATAACTTAGTATATGATTTAAATTATTCTTTGAAACTATCCGATGGTTACATGGAAGATTTTACTTTATTTGTTCCTTATCCAAATCCAGTTCTGAGCACTGATTATATTCATTTTGATTTGCGGGTAGTTACACCACAATCAATCCAAATTAAAATACTAAATGTGCTAGGGAAAACTATATGGTATTTAGAAAAGGATTTTCAAAAACCAGAAATAAAAACAATTAGGTGGAACTTTAAATCTACAACTGGAAAAAAAATTGCAAATGGAGTATATCTGATCCAGGCTATTGGACAATCTAACAGTTTTATGCAAAAGATGACTTATTTAAGAAAATCAGATTGAATTGAGCTCTATTCGCATATCTCTAAGAATTGTTTTATAATCACGTATACCCGACTTATATTTTTTTTCGAAATCCATTGGAATAGCTTTACTAAATTGTCCATTTTTAAGAGAAGTCATCGGTCTTAAACATACCCATGAACCAGTTTCTTCTCTCGCGATACGTTCACTATGAATAATAAAAAATTCTATTTTACTAAGTTCTAAACGATAATCTTCTATTTTAATAGATAATTCCAGCATTTCTTTTTTTGAACTACCATTATTAAATATTGTTTTACTTAGGCCAACATTATGTTTTTGAAATGCATTTTCTAATTTATATTGTTCATAACGAAGATGATTAAACTCTTTTTTATATGATGAAGTTTCATCTCTAATAAAAATAAGTTTCCGTCTATCAATTTTAAATGCTTCAATAATCCCTTTTTTCCCTTTATAGAATTCTTCCTGCTCATTTTTAATATCATTGAATAGTAAACCAATTTCATTTTCATTTGAATTTTCTTCATTCATAAGTGATTGTAAGCTATTACCATTTGATTGTTGCAATATTTCTACCTTACTAGAAATATCTTTCCGCAAAGCAACTACATCACCTATTGATTCTTCCATTATATCTATATTTTCTATGATATTTTGATGAATCTTCAAATTGGTAAATAAATATAAAGATATTTCTTCCTTCACCAGTTTTTTAAGATCATTAATATCATTTTCATTATTTTCAATCCAATTTACAATAGAATGAAGTTTTGCGTTTATTTCATGTAAACCACTAGGAGCATTTATCTTTAATTGCCTACCAAAACAGCTAAAAAATAAAATCAGAGACCCCCATAATATGTAAATCCTGATGAATTTTATAATTATTCTTATCAATCCTTTAGTGAACCGCTGGAATCCAATTTTAATAAATCTGTATAACCTCCAATAGGATTCCCATTAATAACAATTTGCGGAACAGTTCTGCCACCAGTTAATTCAAAAAGTTTACCACGACCCCAACCTTTTTCTTCAATATTAATCTCTTTGTATTCGAGTTTTCTTTCATTTAAAAGTCTTTTAGCAGTATCACAATAAAAGCACCAATTTGTAGTGTAAATAATTATATCCATGAATTTTATATATTATTTTAATAATATCATTTTTTGAACCTGCATTTTTTCATTATGCTTCATTACAGCAAAATATGTTCCAGAAGCAATTGCATATCCGAGGCTATTCGTTCCATTCCATGAAATTGAATAATGACCTTCTATCATTATCCCGTCCTGGAGCACAGCAACTTCACTACCCAAAAGATCAATTATTGAGATCTTTATATGCTCAGTTCTAGGTACTTTTAAATTTAAATTTGTCACTGGGTTAAAAGGATTAGGATATGCTAAACCTAAATTAAATTTTATTGGATCTAAATTTTCTTCTATTAATAAAGGTTCTACATAATAATTAGGCGCTTCCGTAGTAAAACGAATCGATCTACCGTCAACTAAAGGTGCCGCACCTGGAGCATATACATTATTAAAAACATACTGGAGACCGTAATTTTTTGAAGGTGATTCAATACCAACAGTAGAATAATTTTTTGTTACATCTACATCATCTATTTCCAGATAATGAAATTCGATTACTCCATCACCACTTTCTGTAGGAATTGAATTTTGATTATATAAAATAATTTCAAAAGTTTCTTCTGTCAATTCATCATATCCATTTAATGCTCTTGACCATTCTATAATAAATCGTCCGTTTGATTCATCATACCAGGTATAAATATTGATCCAAATGTCAATATCTCCATCTCCATCAGAATCAATTGTCTCAAGATCATCAGAAAACGGTGCCAGCAATGCCTTTGGTCCCATATACATGGGGATAGACATATTCCAAAAATAATCTATATAGCATGGTTCAAATGATGCCCATCCATTAGAACTAATGGTTAGATGATTGTAATTAATTCCATGATATTTAAAAGTAAAAGGTAATTCAATATCAACATGATCATCATCATTTAATTGATAGTGAGTACCATTAATACCTCCATAACTAGGGTCTAATTCAACCCAGAAGAAATCAGGTTTTTGATCAAATCCTACATCTGTATTATCATAAGCCCAATAACCGTAGTTATTTGGTGCAACAGGAAGATTTACTGATAAAGGCTTAATATTCAACGGAATTTCTTGACTAAAAATAATATGCCCCATTTTATATAATTTAATGAGAAAGGTTATTTCGCTCCCGTAAGCAACATCTCCAAGATTAATTATATAATTTGTTCCGTGGGATGAACTTTGAAATCCGGATAAATCAAAATACTGGACTGAAGAGTCATTTTGTATCACTGTTGCACCTTCTACAAGGCAGATAATTTCCAGAGATATATCAGAATAAGATGCATTAGAAAAATTAGTAATTGACAAAATAGGTTCGAAAGTTGAATTTGGAGAAACATGATTTTCAAATAAAATATCAAAAACTGGCAATTCTAATTCAATAATAAATTCAGAAATAGCATCTCCACTTTGATCATTCAATTGGCCTCTAATAGTAGAACCTGTCAAACCACCAAATACTCTAAAATTAATGCTGTCTAAACTGTGACTTCCCCCTGATAGAATTTCGGGAATATCAAAAGAAAATAAATTAGGCTGAACATCACCTGAAAAAATAATTTCTCCCGAAAAAGCTTCACTAGAACTTTGGGAGTTATTTAATAAGTCTAAACTAAAATTAATCAATTCTCCTAGAGATGGCTTACTGCCCCCAGATCCAGTTTGAATATTTATACCTAAAATTGATAAACCTGCGTTTTCCAATTCAACAACAACACTGTTATGACCTTGAATAAAGCCTCCTTTATTAGCGTAAACTTCTAATTCTGATATTCCTGATACATCTACAGTACATAAAAACTTTCCTTCAACATCTGTTATTCCCTTTGATAAAAGTTCATTATTACCCATAACACTTATCACTGCATTTTTTATCGCATTTCCATCAACATCCTTTAAAGTCACATCTACAAGTCCATTCTTTGAATCAACATTTTCAACATTTATTTCAAATTGATTAGGAGTATCTATGTAAATCTGTAGTGAAGGATCACCCAATATATTATAAACATGAGCATAAAACTCCTGTGCTTCTCCTAAACCATTTTGTGCAGGAAATTCTTTTGATAAACCTGATTGACCAGCCTGCATTGCTGGACCTAATTCATAAACACTATGATTCAGCATAGCATCATACATATAAGCATTAATAACATTGTTATATTTAGTGCTTGTATGAAGATCAGAGGGGCCTATAAAGGCGACACCTCCTTTTGGCACTGTAGGTGTACCACCCCGAAGAATAGCTTCTGAAAGACAAGGGTCTACATTATTTGCAAAATCATTTGAATTACAAACATAACTCATGAATACAGGTGTAAGCCAACCATTGTTCAGATCATTTACATCTTCTACATGAAATTCTGGATAATGCCATCCATTAGCATCACCCCATCCTCTATAGTTTACAATGCCGACTCCATTATCAATAGATGAAATAATATATGGAGCACCTTGCTGTACTGGAGGATAAAATACAGTGTCAATTTGGTTATATCCATAATTAAGAAGTTCATCTCTTAGCCAATAAGATGTCCATTTTGGTGTAATAGGTATTGGATAAGTGTTAGAATAATTACCAGCAACGACAAGACCTTTGCTAAGCCATTCTGTATTATAGATTAAAGGATCTCTGGTGTACTGGATAGTTTTTGCAATCATAACAGCAACATCTGAGAAAGAGTCAACAGATAATCGCCCAATAAAAACATCAGGGATATAATCATCTCCATTAAGATATGTGTAGGCCTGGTCTGAGACATCATTTTCAGGTCCATAATAGAAAGAAGGAAATGCAGCAAAACCATCCACATCACCAATTAAAAGTACATATTCCATCATAGGGTCTTCTGAAAGCTTATTTGCAATCGTTACTTTAATCTCATCAGCAGATCCCCCTGCTTCTGATAGTGGAATAACATAGGTATCAAAGCCTTGTGATTTCTTAAATTGAATAAAATTAGTAAGGTAAGACTCTATTGCATCTGGAACAATGATGAGATAGCTCCCACGCTGTGGATTTATCTGTGATGGAAGAATATTATAATTGTTTACAATGATATTTGAGAATGCTAAAGGGATAGGCCTTGACAATAGCTTATCCTTAGTTTGACCTCGAAATACACGGTCTTTCCCAAAAAGGATTTGAAATATGATTATTAGTAAAATCAGTTTTTGAGTAAAACGCATTTTGCTATAACCTTTTGTTTTTTTGTCTGCATTAAGATGAAAAACATACCAGATCCTATGGGACGATTACTTAGCCTATGTAAGTTAAGATTGAAAAGGTTTCTTCCACTAGTAAGACCATTTAAAGAATGAGATAGAATTTCTTGGCCTTTTATATTAAATACACGAACAGTTGCCTTACCTCCTGGATAATTCGCAAGATCTATCTGAAAACGACCATTGGTTGGATTAGGATAAATCCCATTGATTTTCATTTGGATTTTTGGCGCTTTGATGACACTATTTTCCAATACATTCAAATAGTTATCAATGGTAGAGTAAAGGTAAAGCTCTCGCAATTTCCATCCACGATAATTTACGGTCTGATCGGGAGAAAATCTTAATCTAACCTTAACCTTTGAAAATCCAGTATCAGTGATCGCTGTGATAAAATCATTTTGATACTTATCCCAACGTAGTCCCGTCCATGCTTTTGAACCAAGGATATCATTGTTCTCATTTAATATTTCAATAGAAATAGGATCATAATCCCATTCAGTTTCAAACTTATGTAATACTGAAATAGTTATACGGTTTGTGCCTTCAATATCTATTAGATCAGACTCCATCCACTGGTTTGCTGATATTGTAGAATCAAAATTGTCATAATAAAAGTTTTCCTGAGACATTAAAATTGAATCCCGAAAGTACCAGCTTCCTTCTTGATTATTCCAAGGCCAGATTTCACTCAATAATATTCGATTCCCTTCTGAGTAGGGTACTATTAAAGACAAATTATCTTCTAATAAAATATTCTGCTCATATGGAATAAAATCACCATCCATGGGAATTGTAATAGTATACTCACCCTGAAATAGTTCAAAACTGTTTTCTCCAGTAATAATTTGGACAGTATCGATACTAAATTCATCTTGAATTAAACCATTTACAGTAATAGTATTTAATGTAGGGTTTATTACAGTGAGTGTCAGTGTAAGAATTTGTGCAGGCTCTAAAAATATATCTTGCACTGTTATTGCACTATTATTTGCGATTATTGTAATATTTTTTGGTAAATAACCTTTGGATCTTATCGATAATGTATATGTACCTGGAAGCACGATACGTCTGAAGCGTCCAAATTCATCTGTTAAACGCGGTTTTAAAACAGAGCCTGTATGTTCAATCACTTCTACAATTACATCTTCAATAGGTTGATTTGTAGATTGATCATAAATAATTCCTGTAATTTGAGAAGCATCTGTGTAATAACCTATTGCTCTATCCATAAGATATATCATTGCTGATTCAGTTCGAGCAATTGTATTCTCAATAAGAATACTATCGGGCTGTATATTTGCAGTACCACACTCAATAAGGTATTGAATACACCCTGTTTCCCTGTAAAACCAGTCATGGAGTTTCCCATTACGTGATTCACTATGAACGGATAGATACGTACCAGTTCCATCTTCTGTTTCCATCAAACTAGAAAATTGATCTGCTATTGATTTCATAATTTCAAGATCGGGAGAATTCTTGACCCCTTCCCATTTCCATGATGTAAATACCTTTTCAGATAAATTTCCTGATCTGGAACTGTGCCACACAACGGAAAAAAGGAAATCATTTTCTAACGCAAAATCACGTAGAGCGATTGCTTCTTTTTCGGAAAATGGTTCCTGGCCTCTATAATAATCAAAATGGGCACTATAATTAGAATTATCCGGAACAAGAAATGTATCCCCAAAAATCCAATTAAAATCAAAATTTCTATTTAAATCGACACCATCTATATCATTCCCTATTGAAGGATCATAATCAAATATTCCATTAGGAAATGGTCCATCTAAAGATAGGTCCCTTTTATTTTTTCGATAGCTAATATCTAGCCCTTCGTGCACTACGTTCAATCCTTCAGGGTTTGCTGTAGGAATGAGCCAAATCTCTATATATTCTTTTAAAATATTCATATGATTATATATACTGGATCTAGGAAAAATAAGATCATTCAATAATTTCATAATCAATTCAATACCAAGAACTTCTTCTGCATGCACCTGACCAACAAATAAAACCCTTGGTTCATCTTCTTTTATGTGCGCATTATCAGATATTTTTACTGCAAGAATAGGGATATTTTCATGAGTAGAATACCCAATAGTATCCAAATGAAACCAACTACTTAATTCTTCAATCTGAGCAAGTGAATCTAACAATCCATAAATTTCTTCAGTAGTATGGTATCTCTCATCCAAGATTTGTCCAGATAAAGAAGATAGAAAAAATATAAGTAATCCATGCTTCATGTATTACTTTAGATAAGTCACCTTACCGACTTTTATTGTGTTATTTATTTTAAATTTATAGAGATAAATACCAGCTGGTGCGGTACTACTTCCAAAGATTTTTCCATCCCAGCTGATTCGATGAAATCCTCCAAAACCTGGTAAAATTAATTTATCAACAACTAGCCTTCCTTTAATATCATATATTTTAAAATCAACAGCTTCTCCAGCAGGGAAAGTAAAATCAAAATTAACTTTGCCATTAAATGGATTGGGATAGGCAGGGCTCACACTAAATCCTTTAGGTATGTTACAACTACCGCAATTTGGATTAATATTTAATAGTTCTGATTTAATAATTATCCTACCATAGTAATTAGCAAGATCTTCCTTACCAGAACTCCTGTAATCAATCCAATCCAAGAAGAATTCGTCCCCCGAATGATAATTTATATTTACATTCTTCTGTTTATGGTAAGCAACACAGATTGGGACACCATTTATTTCTGTCGTCATTCCCCGCCCTATAATGTAACCTGCACCATAAAGATCCACTCCATTAATCAGCAATGGATCTTGATTAATATATCCTCTTCCATCTTCCCATATAACAAAAAATTCATTATTAATTATCGATTTTACATTAGGATTGTAATTATCAAGTGAATCATTAATAACAGAAGTAAACTGAATAGGATCTGAGCTTATTTCTCCTGTTTCCAAGTTTAAAATTTTTCCAAATATCTCAAAATTCGTCCCATTACTAAAATCCTCCCAAACCAATAATGAATGGGAACGAATTTCATTGAAATCAAAAGTGAAATTATTCTGATCATTATCATCATCTGAAACTACAATTCCTCCTTCCATCCATATCTGATTTCCATCCCAATCTATGATCTGAGCATAAATATCAGCAGCATTCCCCTGCTGTATCCATACCACAAGGACACCAATGCTATCACTTATTTTTTTTATCTGTGGATATCTAGAATCGTTTAACGGTGAACTCAAAGCATTTCCATTTGGGTTCCACCCTATATCGATATTACCATTTGTATCAATTTTTGAATACATTAGCTTTGCAGCAGGCCAGGCGTCTTCCATCCAAAATATAAGAAATTTTTGATCGGGTGTCGGAATAACTCCCATAAGATAATCATCTCCAGATGAACTTACAATTTCAATACCATTCTCATCTAAAATTAGGTTTCCATCGCGATCCAGTCTTTGAAAATATATATCATAATTAAATACTCGACTCTCAGACCAAAAACATCCCACACCCTCACCTGATCCAACCAGAGTGGCACTTCTCATATCATAATCAGACATTACACTAATTCCTGTTGAGTCCCATAGATTATTTAAATAACTATCAAACTTATTGATACGGATAAATTTTGGTGAAACTGATCCATCAAATGTAGCTGAAAATATTCCATGGTCCGTGTAAACTAATTTAGGAAAAGAAAAATCAGTCTCCGATGATGAATTTTCTCCAAATGTTAATTGTTTTCCATTATTATACTGTGATATCTCATCCATAATACGCGTACCATATATCTTTTTTGATGATCTATTATCTTCCCAATAAAGATATAGATCTTCATCTCCAACCTGATAGGAACTTGTATAATTCACATCTCCATCAAGACCATCCATAGCCGTAATGCCTCCATTAATCCATTGATACTCATAGTTGGAATTAATTAGTTGAACTTTTAGATCTATACTTCCCATACTCTGATCAGCATATATGATATAAAGACCATTCTGACCTGCACCAACTACAATAGGTGAAAACTGATGTCCATGAGAAAATGAAATATTTATAGGTTCCTCAACGCTATGCTCTCCAGAAGAATTTATATTCTGGTAAAATATATCCACATCTGGAAATGTTCCTCGCTCCCAGGTCACATGCAAATCACCATTATTACCTGCTGCAAATCTAGTACTGAAATCTAAATCATCTTCCAAATCCAATCTGATACCATTACCCCACAGTGTATCACCATTTGTATTAATTTTTTGAAAATATTGGTCACCCTTAATGGGTTCATCCCTTAAATCAGTCCAATTAACAAAAATTTCCCCATTGGGACTTCTTTTTACCCTTGGGGATTTCTGAATGGATTCAAAAGCAGAAATAGATTTGGCTTCATCAAAAATAAGCCCTGTAGAATCAATAAATTGAAAATAAATCCTTGAGTCTTGATCACCCTCTTTCCAGGAAACGAAGGATCTTCCAGAATTTATGTAGGTTACCCTGGGCGTTAGCTCCTGCTCTATAGCCTGAGCAATTGGTATCCCATTATCAGAGAATGTTGGAATCATATCCATTGTAAGTCTCTGACCATAAATATTAGCATTAGCTCCTTGTCGAAAATCAGTCCAGGCAATAAATGCTTCATTATTACCTGCATATTCTATACTCTTAGCACTCTGATTACCTCCTGCATTAGCAATTGGGACTCCCTCACCAGGTGCAATAATTTCATGTTCTGAAGAAATATGTGTCCCATAAATATCTTCATCCACTCCTCCACGTTTATCTTGCCAAGAAACAAACACACCTCCAAGACTATCAGTACACATATTAATTGTTATCTGCTTACCTGCAACCTGAGCCAAAGCAACACCATCTGGATCCATGATCAGATTTCCATCTGTATCAATATGCTGAATAAATATATCACCTTCCTCATCAAATCGATAATCTACCCATGCAATAAAAGCTCCACCTTCACCATCCATAATTGCTACAGGGTCTTCTTGTCTACCAGGAAGATTTGTTATAACAGCTCCAGTTTCTCCCCATATCAAAGTTCCTTCCAAGTTAACTTTATGAGCAAAAATATTTCGCATACCAAAACGTGTGTCTGACCATACAAATATAGCTTCTCCTGAATTTCCCGGAGCTACAGTTCTGTACCATTCAGTATGTACACCTTGACGTATCGGAGCACCTGAAGTAGAACTAAAATTTTCAGCAAAAGAAGAACTGCTGGCTATTATTAATAATAAATAAAAAAATTTCATACCAGTCCTGTTATTCTAGAATCATTAAAATTTGCAAACCATCTCTAGTTGCTGCAAAAAGATAATCGTTAGAAAATTCCGTATGATATACATATCCGATATCATGAATACCTCTCTCTTCTACTTGACCGTTTTGTTTGGATTCGTATAGTGCCAGTCCATTGCTGGCACAGGATAAAGATATTTGATCATTATTTGAACTTACATGCGTAACAAACAAATCTTTCGCAAACTGTACCATATATTGCCACTCTAAAGAATTAGAAAGAAATAATCTATAAGCTCCGCCATCCTCACAAGCGATATAGAATTCTTGTTCACTTATCATTTTGACAGACCTGGCATTACCATCCAAATCTTTGTGAATTCTACTTGATAGTATTTCTAAATTATTCTGGTACAATTCTATTCCCAATTGATCCAAAGTTAAAATTAAACTAGATCCATAAATATCAATCCCATTAGGATTACCCCTGCTGGTAATCTCACCACCAGCTGAATTAAACCATATGCCGAATGTAGTATCATAATCAAATCTACTCCATTTTAATCCATCATCATTGTCAGCTGCAAAAGCAGTGAAAGAATCACTGTTATTTGTAATAACTCGGAATTCTTTTGTTTTTTCACTTGAAAACTGACCTAGAACAATAGGACTACTATCACCGCGGGAAAGATCAATATGTATAGGCCTTTCATTACTCTCTAAGATGAATAATTGTTTAATAGATGGCTCATATTCGATCTGGCTAATTTCCTTATTCGCTCCTATTTCAGTTAGAGTCATGTCCCAAATTATTTTTGGAGACACAATGCTGGATATATCCCATAATTGGATACCAGCCTGACCAGCTGCTATAAATACTGAATCACCAGAAATAAAAACATCACGGCAATATCCTTCTGTTTTTAGGTGAGCAACCGAATCCAGGTTCCAGAGATTTTCCTTATTTGGTTCCATACAGCCTAAAATAAAAAAAGAAATTAAAGCTGTGAAAATAGATCTAATAATCATCATATACCATCTCCCACTCTACTTTAAACCATAGTTGAAATAGTTGAAAGCTTTTTAGATCTTCCACCCATTCATAGGTTGAGCTTGTATTCCTTATACGATAACGTCCAGTAAGTACGATATTTAAATCTTCAGTTATATTCTTTTTTAACCATAAGTCATATTTCATATCAATATGACTTCTTCCAGAGTGCAAAGGGTCTTCGGGGTCTTCTGCTACATAAATACGTTCTCCTCTCCTAGCAGAAAATCCTATTTCATTTAAGATAGGTATATTATACTTTATCCTAACGGGCACATACCATTCTGTACTCCAATAGGATCGGTCTAATATACTGGCTTTCGCTGTTTTACCATAAGTTATATTATCCGCCATACCCATATCTAATTGAAAAGCAACAATGCCAAATTTGGAAATTCTTTTATCTACTTTTCCTCTAATATAGTAAATATCCAAATCAAATTCGGAAAACGGATCTTCAAAGTAGCGCTGTAAGAATCCTGTGGATAAATTAATCCATGATCTTCTGCTTATTTTCTGGGTCACTTTTATGCTTTGATCACGATCCGAAAATACACTGGATGCCAATATAGAGTTACTAATATCCCTGTTAACATAGTGACGAAGATAAAATTGATCCAGATAACGAATTGAATACTTAATACTTTTATATGGACCCCACTTATATTTAACACCAAACCTTCCTGAATCATATTTTCGATTTGGATTATGTATATAATCTGTCAATGCTATAGATACAGATAAAATCAATTCTTTTTTCTTACTATTCCATATTGATTTATTTCCACTTAGTCCGAATCTATATACAAAACTATCGAATGTATCTGATCCCCCTAACAAGGATGGCTTTAAAGAGGCCTTCCGAAATTCTTCTTGAGAAAGGCGCATTGTATTACTATCATATCCCGTCGTGACCTGGAAAGCATATTCCAAAGGTGTACCCGCAAAGGACAATGATAAAATAAAAATAATCAGAATAGTATGTTTATGTTCTGTCATCAATATAAAATAAAACGAGTAAAAACCGTTTTCCCCTTATCAGCAACTTCAACGGTATATATATGGCTGCCTGTTGGCACACTAATATCACACGAGCGCCACTTACCAGGAACTATATCTTCCTTTCCAGTTATGGTTGATTCAGATGATCGCTCCGAATTAAAATAATATGTTCCTATAATTTTCATCCCTTCGCGAATACGAAGACGATATGCATCTTCCTTCCCCATGATATCAGAGAATTCAAGTCTATTCATGATTCTAAGTGTTTTTACGCCTTTTACTTCAATCTGCAACGGCAATTCACTGGTACACTCAAAATATTCAATCTCCTTTTGTTTAGAAACAAGTTTAACAGCACGCTGATAAACCATTGGAACTATAGTCTTCTTATTATCTCCTAAAGATTCAAATTCCTTTGCCAGCACACGTAATAACACAGGATACTTTAAGTTTTCACCCTTCATAATTTGTACTTGGTGACTTCCCTTACCAAGATTGATATAATAGTTTCCAGAAAAAGTATAGCTATGTTTAGGATGCTGGACAGATTTAATTGATTTTTGGGTTTTATAACGATGATTCACTTTTACCGTATCTTTTCTATTCAAAACAATATTATATCTATATGTATGGCTCACTTTTTTCTTTTTTAATACTGGGTATCTTGATATAAACTCCAAACGAACTGGTCCTTGTATAAGATATTGTATTCCTTCATCATTTACTGGGTAGTATAAACGTCTTTTTGAATTTATAATTAAGATTTCTTTCTGTTCACCATTCATGCTTGGTTTTAAAAGTCTAGCTTCTATAGGCAAGCATAATAGAATAAGCAGAGCCAAATACTTTGATTTATAGTAGACTATCTGGTTCATGGTTAATTAAATGTTCTTTGATTTTCCTTTTACTTTGATATCCAACAGCAATCACGCTACCACCAATTAAAAATAGGCAAGCGGCAGCAACCCATAGATTATATTTCTCTTGCGCATATAGATTCCCTGCACCAATCTCAGGAATTGGGATAGGTGCAAAAGGTAAATTATACATTTCAATCAGAGATCTGATATTTAAAATATGTATAATGGGAATATTATTTTTTGCAAACTTAGAAAGTACTCCTTCAATTCCATCTGAACGAGAAATATCAATCACATCAGACCGATTTAATATACCAGGAGGCAACAATTTCAAATTAAAGCTTGTACCAAGACTTGCCACGCCTCCACCGATATTAATAAATGCTGAATAATCTAAGTTTTGTATTATGGAAGAAAATAATTCCATCCTTTGTTGAATGTTTTCAGCGAGTCTTTCCCCATTAATTAAATTAATTCCATGGGACTCAATATTTTCTGTTATTATTTTCCTCCCAGATGGTGATAATAACCGTCCCATATCATTCCTTCCTCCTATGGATGCAGCCATACTTCGTAAATGAATAAAATCGTTATCAAATAAAATAGATTCCATATCCAGCCAGGTAAAATCAACTTGATTCGCTCCCCATTGAGAAGCCCCTAAAGACGTAATTATTACAGGATAAACATTAAGCGCTTTGCAGGCAGAAAGGACTGCTAGATTTGCACCTGGCATAGACCCAGTCATTAAAACGGCTATTGTATCATCTTTACCAAGATTTATCTGCAACATCAGATCAACAATGACAGCAGCAAAGTTTGGGTCTAATGTGGTTAACTTGGCATCGAGATCTCCTTCATCGGTTGTAATAAGACTAAATGGAGTTCCGATTAAACCAGTCTCATTGGGGTCATTTTCAATATCAATAAAAACACCTTCTTTCAGCCGATATTCTTTCAAAATTTCCATAGATCTTTTCATTATTTTAGCAGCCAGAACCTTTTGATCATAACTGGGTGATATATCTATTTTTCTCGAGTTATAGGAAATTAGAAAACAGATTAAGGCTACTAACGAAAGATACACCAAGTTAGATGTCTTCTGTATTGCGGGTACAAATGGGGATTTCCTATAATTATTCAAATAATAACCCTCCAAATAAAATCATAACTATCAGTTTAACTAAAACAGCCGTTATTAATACAACAGAAATTGTTCTAACTATACCTTGACGATCCATCCAGTTCGCAATTAATCCTGGAATTATATTTCCTATGACTGCAGCTTGACCAAATTCAACGGGCAAATAATAAAAGTTTCTTGAAATATATCCGAAAAAGAAACCTAGTATAAGTGCCAAAACAATGCGTCTCTTTCCATAGAGGAATGTTATTTTCCCTAACCATTTTATAATAAACCAAACAAGAATTGCTACTAAAAATGTTGTAATTACCTGAAAAGGATTATGCAAATAAAGTGAAATATACCCAGGCACAATAATTCCGCCAGCTGTCACACCCAAGGCTTCAGACAAAAGTAGACTCAAAATAATTCCCAGTCCAATACTAATCTCAGTCATCTCGTTTATATTTCGCTATTTTTGTTAAGATCTCTTGACCAGAACCAACCTGGTTACCAATTGCATAAATCAAAGTGCAATTTGATAGTCCCAAGAGCTTATCAACAACAAAATCTATATTTTTATTAAATCCAATTTCAAATATATTTGTATTGGGGGAGTGTTTTTGAACTCTGGTTATTGGTTTTTTAATTTTATCCCCTCGTACTATAAAATGGTCAGGTTTAATCTCTTGCAAGGTCAGTTCAATTAATTGTCGTGTTCTGCCAGGACGATCATCTCTAGTATTAAAAAAAACACATGTTCCGCGATCACCATTATAACGGTCAACAACAAACTTCCAAATCTTAAGTGTTGAAACAGGGTCGTTGGCTGCCATACCATTAATAAATTGAATACGTCTATTATCTTTTTTTAGATTCCAAGCAACCAATGCACCTAGATCAGGTTTCATCTTGTACATACCAGCTAAAGCAATTCTTCTTTCTACACCTGCTTCATTGCAGACATCCAATGCAACGGCTATATTCATAGGGTGCTCTATATAAGAAAATTGGTTTAATTCATCATCAGAAATTGATATCTCATTGGATTCAACAAATGTACTTCCATTTTCTTTTGCAACATTTCTAAATATTTCTAAATGGATTTCTTCTCCAGTTATCAATTTTCCATCTACAGGAACAGTATTGCACAAAGAATATGCTACGTCAACCAAAGTAGGACCCATCTCTTCCATATGATCTGGACGTACATTTGTAATGACCCCAATATTAGATCGTACCATTTGATGCTCTGAGATCCATTGATACTGAGGCTGCACAGCCATGCACTCAATAACAACAGCATCTGGTTTTTCCTGTGCAAAATATTTTAAAAGACGAACTTGTTCGCCAATAGATGGAGATCTCAAACGATGAATAATATGATCCTTACCAAAAGCATCAATCACCCTAGGAGCAGTACCAGTTGTTTTAGCGAATGTTCGAATTCCTCCTTCCCTAAGTCCAGCAGCAATAAGACGAGTAACACTAGATTTTCCTCGTGTTCCATTAACGTGGATTCGAATTGGAATTGTATTTACTAACTTCTGGTGATAGTAATATTCAATAATACCAGTTAAAGATAAAACTATACCAAGAAACCCCAGAACAAATAGCGGTGTTAGAATCATTAAAATTACAGAATATTTATCCAGCCTATATGGCAGGATGATATATAATTATAGTTCTGACTACCATTGCATGACCCGCTGTATAAGCCGGATCATATCCATAATATTTAATACCCCATCACCATTAATATCGGCAACATATGGATTAACGTTATTGGTATATCCCAGTATATGATCAGTTAAAAGCAATATGTCAAATATATCCATTGAATTATCAATATTGAGATCACCTTCTAATCTGATTTCACTTCCCCTGGTTGTAATTAGGATAGATGTCTCATCATCAAGTACCATAGCTGCTGGATCATAAATATTATTAAACGTATATTGAAGACCAATTTTCATTGTATGATCTTCAATACCAACTGTACAATATCCACCATGTATTGGTGCACCCCATGTACCATAAGATCCGTAAGATGTGTTACTAAAATCTTCATATTGTATTAGTATTTCGCCATCGCCAGTGGGAGTTAAATAATAGCTAGGGTCAAAAAGGATAACCTGAAAATTTTCAGATGCACCATTTTGAAAGGTTCTAACTCTAGACCACTGAACAATGAATTTATAGTTTTCATCATCATACCAGGTATAAACACGTCCTCCATTAGTCAATTTCAAATCATCCCAGAATGCAGCAATCATGGGGCTGGGTCCGCCGACTCCTGGAATCTGATAATTTCTAAATGATTCCAAATCTGTATCACCCATTGCTATCCAACCATTAGAACAAATACTGATCTGATTATAGTCTAAACCATACATTGTAAAGGTAAATGGCAAATTAATTGTCTGGACATCATCACCATTATCACCATTATCCGTCAGAGAAGTAAGATGTGCCCCTTGTCCACCATATCGACTATCTATTTCTATCCAATCATAAACAGGCGATATTAAATAGTCAATGTCTCCACTATCATAAATGTAGTATCCATGCTCATCTGGACCAAGAGGATCATGGACTGAAGGAATACCAATTCGTATTTCTATAATAGAATTAGATGTATATCCATCCCCTGTTTCAATATTTACCATTAGATTAGCAGTAGCTCCAGGTATGGTTTCTTCGAGTGCACTAATTATAAATATATTATCATTATTTCCAGCACTTCCATTCGCGGGGATAGATGACCAAGTACCGGTACCATCCATTATTTCGATATATGGTGATGGACTTGTAATCGTACCCACGACATCTTGTGCTGCTACAGAACCAATATTACTTAACTGTATTTTTACCGATGAAGATTGTCCAGGTGTTAATACATCTTGGATAGTACCAATAACATCAATTTTATTCGCTGTAATACTATTACCAGCAACATTTATATCAACAATATCGCTAGTCGAATTTCCAGAACTATCATCAAGGTTAATAGTCAACTTCAGATTAGTTCCTTCTGCAAGACCATTATTTAATGAAATAATAAAAGGTTCAATTCCCATTACTGATTGCCCAGCAGAAAGATGACCATAAGAAACCTGATTATTTTGAATAATAACATTCGCATTTTCAGAATTCAGTAAACCAATAATATTTTGGGCATCCTGGCTTCCATAGTTAGTAATCCCTGCAAACAATTCAATAGTCTCGCCACCATTAGCTTTTCCATTATTATTTCCTTGAGAAGATCCATCACTATCATCATCAATGATAATAAGCTCCTGATTAATGTGAACTGAAACACCAGGATCATAAATCTGAAATGAACTCTGATAGGGATAATAATTTTGTTTAGTTGCAGTTAGCAAGACTTCTCCATCTTCTGATGACGTAATGGATAAACGTACTTTTCCTTCATCATTGGTATATCCAGATTCTAATATTTCATCATTTTTAAAAATTGTGACCCAAACATCTTTCACAGGGCCGTCTTCTCCACTCATATTAATATCTATCAAGTTTGTCCCTTTAGTAACAGCATATGTGTGATGGCCATCCAGTGTTTGAGGGTATTTTGTCCACATTTTTAACGAAGCATCGCCAATGAGATTATTCCAATGTGTAAAAATATTCGCGTAATTATTTGGATTTGATGGGTAGGTACTGTGTAGCATCATTTTACCATACATTAAAGCACTGCCAACTGATTCAATTTCTTCAATAAGGGTAGCATAATAAAATCCCATATCAACTATATTATTAAAGAGTGTGTGTGTACCTAAGGTAGCTGTACCTATACAGACTACTGCCCCCTTTGGATTAGAAGCTGTTCCAGCCCTTGTAAAAGCTTCTGTTAATGATTCTTCCCCAGCAAAAGAACCCGTACCACAGGTAATCACCGTAGCTACTGGAAGCATAAAGCCATTAGTAGTTTGATTCAAATTATTTGAGTCAAAACCACTTACACCCCAATATCCTCTATAATTAAAAAATGAGATCCCGCTTGATATACCAGCTGTCATTTGATTTGCAAAGGAACCATTATATATCGTATTAACATCCTGAAAGCCAACAAGATCAAACATCTCATTGATATGTTCATTAGAAATAACACAAGATATACCGGAAGTGGTAGGATCGCCTGTAAGACAGGCCCTTTCAAACCAATTTTGTCCCATATAAGGAGTTGATTCATAATTTAGAATTTTACTAATCTGGGTTTGTAAATCTGATTGGGTATCAAAAGATATGCGCCCAATAAGTACTTCTGGGAATTGGTCAGTCCCTTCTAAAAGAGTATAAGGGTGATCTCCCTCGCCATTATATCCACTCCAGCTTTCATACCAAGTAGGAATGTCATAGTTTCCTTGGGCATCTGCAATTATAGTTACGTATTCAGGTGGATGTTCCCAGGTTTGGTATGCTGTCTCAATATAATCCTTTAAATTGCTATTATTATTCACTACGTTAGATGATGATACATAATTCACTTCATAACCAACCCGAGTTTTCCAATCCATTAGCGAATTTACTATATTAATTAAATTTCCAATATTACTAGGAAGAACATATAATATTGATGGTCGTTGGTATTCTATGAAATTTCTACTACTATTAGAGTCATAATTAACTATCATAGCTTGATATAAAGATTCAAATGCTTTTGAGCGACGCTCTGGAATAAATGGTAATTCTTGGTCTATTTCATTTTCAAGAAGTTCTATATCTGCCTGATGGATAATAACAAGTTCCTTAGTGACAGGGTTGTACTGAAATGGCGTAATTGTGACCTGTACCATGGATAATTCTCTAAAAATAATTGGGCTTGATACAGATACTATTTTTGAAGGAAAAAATTCGTTGACCTGGTATTGCATTCCTCTTTCAATAATGTCATCAGACTTTTTTGGGTCTAATTGAGAAGTTGGGATAATATCTACATTTTGTATTGTTTCTGATGATATAATATTATAGTCCACTCTATAAGACCTACCAGGATCAACAGCATAGTACGTGCTATTCGATGGAAGGTATGGTTCTCCAACAGATGAAAGAGTACCAGTATTTATTATTTGAGGTTTTAAAAAGGTATTTTCGCCTTTATTAATCTGCTTCAATTCAATATCTGAGTACCGATACTGAATAAATTTTTTATTGGCAGAATCTATTGATTTAAATGCAGATATAGGTTGATCCAGATGAGATTCTTCCGCTAGGATAAAACCTAATCCTATTAAAACAACTAAAAATATAATCGTTTTTCTCATTGCAGTATTCAATTATTTAATAATTAAGTGAAAAAAAGACGGATAATATACGCTTCCAATGTAAATACCAATTGCGGAAGCTGCAAGAAAAGGTGCAAATGGTAATGCTCTGTCTCTATCAAAACCTTTACGCAATGAAATATAGATCCAAGTCAATAAACTAATTAAAGCAGCTCCAAAAAGAGTAAGGGCCATCCTCATAGGACCAAGCCATGCACCCAATACAATACCCAACTGAATATCGCCATACCCCATTCCCTGTCTTTTAGTAATAATCCAGGTTACACCCATAATCATAGTTGGAATTACAGAACCTATAAAGACACCCCACAATACAGCAATCCATGACATCAACCCAATTAATAATCCTGCTATCGCAAATAAAATACCAAATAAAATAAAAAGCAGAGGTATTTGCATTGTATAAAAGTCTACAATTCCAATGGCAACCAATATTGATGCAATTAAGGAAAAAATAAATGCTTCATATAGCGGAGTATTCAAATAAGACCATAGAGATAATGCGCCACATATAAACTCCAAAAAATAATTATTTTTTTTGATACTGTAGTTATCAATTTTTAACCAGTTAATAGCAACTTTTAGAACATATCCTAAAAAGCACCCAGCAATCGTAAATGCCAATGTGGAGCCATTATCCATTATAGTCCCGATTGTAAGGCTGAACCGAGGTGGAATACGGGGAGATAAGTAAGAACAACCATCAAGGCAATTACTGCTCCTACTAAGAGTATCAATAATGGTTCAATTAAAGTAGTCATCCTTTCAACAAGTGCATCCACCTGTTTCTGATAGTAATTAGCAGCCCTGTCTAGAAGATCATCTAATTCACCTGTGTCTTCTCCAGTAGAAGCTAATTGAAGCAATATCGAAGGGAAAACTTCTGTGCGCCTCAATGCAGTAGATATATTATAACCATCTCTAATATAGTCAGATGCATCGTGAATAGCTTTAGCGTACACCTTATTTTCCACCACTTTTTTCAGCAATGCAGTAGACTCTAGTACGGGAACACCTGCACCAAGAAGAATACCAAATGTTTTGCAAAATTTATTTAGTATAGATTGATTGATAAGACTCCCAAATACAGGAATCTTTAGTTTTATAGAATCCAAAATAAATCCTCCGCGCTGAGTCTTAGAAAGCAACCATAATACAAACATAAAAACAATAATTGTAAATGTCATAAACCCAGCATTTTGACTAAACCATGCACTAAAATTCATTAATTGCTTTGTTGCAGAAGGAAGATTTGCACCCAGCTGAGCATATACATCAGAAAATTTTGGTATGATCCATAGGAACATTGCTGATAGCATAACTCCAAGAAAAATAACCATAAATATAGGATAATTCATTGCAGATTTTACTTTTCTTCGTGTATCATCTAGATTCTCAAGGTATGAAGCCAACTGATCAAGAATTTCGTTTAAGTTACCACTCACTTCACCAGCCTTAGTTAAGGCAACAAATAAATTGTTAAATACACCTGGGTGTCTAGATAATGATTCTGAAAGATTCAACCCTTTCCTGATATTGGAACCAACATTAGTAAGTATGCTTTTAAATTTTTTATGTTTTTCTTCTATAGCAAGGCTTTGAATTGCTCTCTCTAAGGTTAACCCAGCGGAAAACATAGTCGCCAATTGACGGGTAAAAAATACGAGATTTGAAAGAGGAATACGGTTTTTTACCTTTTCGAAAGATAATTGAATTTCATCTAAAAATGGTCCTAAAAAATCAAAGGTATCATCTGTCTCCTTAAGGGAAATAACCACTTGGCCTCCAGTTGTAAGCTTCTCTATAGCAAGATCTAATGTGTCTGCACGGATTTCACCTTCCTTCCTTTTCCCCTCCAAATCTTTTATTAAATAATGAAATACAGACATTATAAATCTTCAACAGTTGACCGAAGTATTTCTTCTATAGTTGTTGTTCCATCTAAGACTCTTTTAATTCCTGCTTCTCTCAGAGCTATCATTCCATTTTTAGCTGCCGCTTCTCTAATCTCATCTTCATTGGCATTATCATAAACTAAACCCCGAAGATTTCTTGATAATGGAATCATTTCAAAAATAGCTGTACGACCGCGATAACCTGTATTCCGACATTCTGCACACCCTTTTCCTCTCCATAGAGAACCCTTAACCATTGAAACATCAATACCAATTAATGCTAATTCTTCTTTGGCAGGAATAAATTCTTCCTTACAATTAGAACAAATTTTCCGAACAAGCCTTTGCGCCATAACAAGATTTAAACAAGAACCAACAAGAAATGGTGCAATACCAATATCTAGCAAGCGCGTGATTGTACCTGGAGCATCATTTGCATGGACTGTAGAAAATACTAGATGGCCTGTCAGAGCAAACTTTACCGCAATATCTGCTGTTTCTGCATCACGTATTTCCCCTATCAATAATACATCAGGATCCTGGCGCAAAATAGACCGCAAACTTCCAGAAAATGTTAACCCTATATCTTCAAATACCTGAACTTGATTTATACCATCGAGCTGATATTCTACTGGATCTTCAACCGTTGTAATATTTGTTCGCTCACTCTTTATCTCCTTCAAAGATGCATAGAGCGATGTGGACTTACCTGATCCAGTAGGACCAGATACAACTACCAATCCGTACGGCTGATTTATTACCTTTTTAAATATGCCAAGATGAGTTTTAGGAAACCCCAAGGAAGATAGGCTAAAATCAAATCCAGTCTTATCCAAAAGACGCATAACAACCTTCTCTCCATAAACAGTTGGTAATATAGAAACACGAACATCAATATCTTTACCTGGCGCCTTAATTGAAAACCTGCCATCCTGAGGTAAACGTTTTTCGGCGATATTCAATTTTGATAAAATTTTTATACGGGTTGATAATCCACTTAAAGATGAAATCGGTGGTGTCATAATGGTTTGAAGTACCCCGTCAATCCGTATTCTAACTGTAACCTGTGTTTCTTGTGGCTCCAGGTGAATATCAGTAGCCCTTTCTTTGATTGCTTCCTGCAAGATCAAGTTTACAAGTTTTACAATTGGAGCATCTTCCGCAGAAGCTTTATCTGGAGACAAATCTACCAGTTCTTCCGATCCCTCTTCCCCTGATACCACAGTAATCCCAGAAATTGCTTCATCAACTTGTGCAGTTTTTTGAATTTCTCCATAGACTTTCTCAAGAGCCTTATCCAATAAAGATGGCCCTGCAACAAGAATATCAGGATTCAAATTAGTAAGCCGCTTGATAGAGTCTATTGCTACCAAATCTTCAGGATCTTCCATAGCAACAACCAATTCTTTATCATGTTTACTTACTGCTAAAACACGATTCGTTCTGGCAAAATCTTCTGGAATCATTGCTGCAACATCAGCATCAGCATCCAATAAAATAAAATTATCTGCTTTTTTATATCCCAATTGCATAGAATAAACAGTAATTAGGTCTTCTTCTTCAATAAAGTTTAAATCCATCAGGGTCTGCCCCAGTTTTTCATGGGTGTTTTTTTGTTGTGCAAGCGCATCATTTAATTGGTCTTCTGAAATTTTTTTTTCATGCACAAGTATCTCGCCTATCCTGGAAAACTGTGGATTAAATTCTTGCTTCATAATAATTATATAATTTTATTAAAGTGTTACTTTAAGGACAGCCTACATTTGTGGGTGAACGTACCAACTGAATATCCAATGGATCACTAGTTGTAATCTGTGGAATCATCAGCGTGGCGCTAATTGTAGATGTAAAGTCTTCGAAAGTACAGATACCACTCTCATCATCTGTACTCTGCCATATACATAATTCTCTGGGAAATTTAGCTCTAATCCTAGCCTGTCCGTTCTTATCAGTTTTTACAACTGCTTCACAGTTAATCATATGGTATCCATTCCACTCACCATCTCCTTCACCTTCGTCAAAAGTATTGTCCCGTCCATCCAGTCCAACATCATCGAATGGTTCTGAAACTTCTCGAACATCCCATTTCCCATCAGCAGTTGTATCAATAGCATCATGATCATCATTCCATGTACCCCAATCCATAGTTTCAGGATTATCATCAGTGCCATAGTCTCTCCAAGTAAAACAACTGTCACCAACTCCAAACCCATCAACACCTATATCTTGATAATCTTCGTACCCTACTTCACCCCACTCTGAAACACCAGTACCACCAAAGGCAATAGGTGCATCTGCAACTGGATTACCATAAAAATCAATAACGATTGCTGTGATCTCTGCAACTGCTAATGTTGAAGGCTGCGGTAAGGTAAAATCATAATACTGGAAACTGGACATAAGCGTAATCTGGCCTGGCATGAAGAATAATGTTGCATCACCTTCATTTTCATTTATCAACGCAGAAACCGTATCTCCATTCGCTCCAAAAGTGATAGCTTTCACTCGACCAATATCACCAATAGCATCAGTTGAATAGGTTATCTGAGAGAATGCAACCCCTGAAAAACTCTCATCATTTAGATTCCTATTATTTGTAAAACTTACACCCTCAACAAAAGCGTCAAGAATTGTATCAGGAGGTATAGGATCTATTCCCCAGTAAATATAAGTTGAATCTTCTACGGGATTGTACCAAATATCTGAGACAATCGCAGCACACTCTGTTCGATAAAAGCCTCCACCGATCGCTTCAGTGGCCTGTGGATCATACTCAGCTTCAATATGATAAGGTGCACCAGATGCAATAATTACAGGAACAGCAATACTCTCAATTACTTTGCCACTGTCACTACTTACAGTATCACACACAGTGGTCTCATTTGTATTTGTGGTCGCAATTACCCTTACAGGTCCTGGTTCAGTTCCACTATTTATGGATACAGTAGCTATTCCATTTACTGTTTCTACATTAACACTTGTCTGTCCTGGAGAGTTTAGATAAGATTCATTTAAAACTGGTTCAATCATAAAATTTACAGTTGTCGGAGTAGTGATTAGATTTCCATTATCATCGTACACTTTTGCTCTAATATCAGTCGATTCAATTCCTCCTCCATCTCTTACTACAATTCTGCTTGGATTGGATGCAGGTATTACAATACTTGCACAATTTCCTACAGCACTTTGAGAACCAATAATTATTTGTTTTTCAACATCAACACTATCCTGAATCCCTGGATGATAATATTTTGCAGTTACTGTACCTGTACCAAGATTTGAATCAAAACTATAGGCTTCGAAAACTGTTTGAATCTTACCGTTTTCATCCGTAAAACAAGTATCAGCACATTGTAAACTTCCCTGTGCTGATTCAAGAATTAGATTCACTCCTGAAAGCTCATCACCATATGCATTTTCTAATAAAACCTCGAAATCAGTAGTTCCGCCCAGATCAACCTGATCATCGGAAGAAATATTGATAGTGTATGGCCAAACCATATCTTTATTATCATATACAGAGAACTCAACATTATCAATAATATCATCGGTATATTTAACAGTTATAATTGCACCAGAC